>Ga0209208_10005885_pt1 | contig 16998 bp, 10 predicted proteins | sample S1TSphfallax_3_FD_187694 | JGI IMG/M metagenome (GOLD analysis project Ga0209208, IMG submission 187694) | Host-associated microbial communities from peat moss isolated from Minnesota, USA - S1T2_Fd - Sphagnum fallax MG (SPAdes) (version 2) | ecosystem: Host-associated > Plants > Peat moss >...
CCCCTACATGGCACCATATTGGTGGGGTCCTGGTAAGCGCACGGACTCTAATTTTTGTATGGTATTCTATGCTTTGTGTCCTTTTTCAGAGCCCATTCCTGAAGAAATCATTTTGGCCTTGGCTCAACCAGCAGCACCTACACCAGCTGGTAACCATGGCAAAAAATGCAAAGTTTTTGGACTATTTCTAAACATCCTACATACTAGTGTAGTCTGTGCTGTTGGCACATTGACAGCTGAACCCATTTATCCTTTGAAAACCTAAATTTTTTTGCAATTTGTTTGAATTTCTGGCAACAAAATCTCACTCAAAAATTGATATTTTCCGCACCTTAGCTCTGAAAATTGTGAAATGAACTTGATTAAATCTGACTTGCCAAGGGCGTTCCAATAACACCAAGAACGCCTCCAAATTTCAATACAGTTTTCAGTTTTGATTTTTAAAAAAAATTCATTGAGAAAATGGTTCAATAATCAATAACTTCCACACTATAGCTCCAAATAGTCTCCAACCAAGTCAGTGCACCCCTACACATCAAAAACTTTCCGAAGTTACCAAGAGCATAGAATGAACCACCATGGTTTAGGAAATCTCAATCTGACAAATAGAACAAAACAAACTACCTTGCTTCATAGATAGATTGTATCAACAAAGTAAACCAAGGTTTGTGTGTCCAAATTTAATGTTTGCATAGCCTCAATCAAGTGTCACTCCGGAAGGTGAAGTACCATTGTAGGTGGCATTGGTACACTACTAGCCTTTATTTGGGATCTGTATATTCTTTTCATACTTTGTTGTGTATTGGCCTTGCAACAAAATTGTCTATGTAATATGTGTGCCACATGAAATGGGAACTAATTGTGGGCCAAGCATCCTTTCACTAAAATAAGTTAAATGTGTTCACTTTGGGTGAGTCCTTATAAGAAATGAATTGTCCAATCAAGGTGACAGTGTTGAAAAGTGAAACCACAATTAGGGGAACTATTTGGATTTGTCATTTAATCTTAGTTTTTTTAATTGTACATCAATTTAAAATGTAAAACCATTGTCAACATTAACACTATGAAAATTTTAATCATACATGTTATAATAGATTTTAATAAAAAATTTATGAATGAATTCTAAAAGAAAGGTGAATTCATAATGGACTTTTGAAATGATGATATTACATTTGTCATGCAAACATAATGAAAGATGTGAACTCCAAAAAATATGTCATAGTTATGTTATCATCAAATAAAGAATCTAAAAATATAATGTATTTAAACTTTCTCAACATAAGAAATTTTGATCCTTTAAATTTTAAAATGCCATAATTTTTCATCATTTTTTTAATCATCTGTATAGTCCATTTCACATTGAAATATTCAAAATTTCACATGATTTTTTAAAACTAATCACACGTCTAATGATATTTAAAAGGTGGTTTATTAATACTTTTAATCAAAAGCATAGGGGTCAATTATTATATTTATAATTTTATAGTTGTTATAATTTTGTGAATTTTGGTTAATGTAAAATATGAAATCTTTAAGATTCATATGAAAGACACTCACTTAACCATGCTTTTACTTTGAATAGTTTTGTGGACAATTCATATATCGAATTTGTGCACACATGTACAAAACAATTATTTATAAGTGAAGCAAAAGAGAATTTGAAAATAAATGCTTGGAATTGATGGATTGTTATTGCTTAACTACTTAGTCTTTCCAAGCTTCAAAAGCAAATACAAAGGAAATGAACTTTGGGTGATGTTTTCAAGTGTTTAAGTTGAGCTAGTTTAGTTTGCACACCCCCACATTATAAAAATTTTGGTTTGTGAAATAGGTAGCACAAGCCCATTGCTTACCATCAATGGATTATAAACTACTATTTTTTAAAATTGGAAGGCATACATATGTACACCAAAGTTGCCAAAAGGATGCCCCAAGAGTCCCTCCTTGCATTTCAACATATTGTGAAAAACATTATGCACCCTTGTTTTGTAACCTACAAGAATTTTTACTTATGATTGGGAAAGGTTCATCCATTTACACAAACACTATGGGCAATATTTGAGCAAATGTGCCAATTGCCCCTTGCCATTTCACCAATGTCTTTTCAATGTCACCCCATGCATGTCACCCTTTGGCATCCCCACATTTCCCCTTTTGTCCCTCATGACCCCCTATCTTTGCCATTCCATTCACCATTTCCAAGTTTCCCCATGTCCCCTAATGTCCTTGTGTCATCTCCCATCATCCCTTTCCACTCCCCTCCTCCCCCTATCATTTTTCCATTATTTTACCTCAACATCATTTAATGTCACTTGAACATCCCATGTAGCCTATCTTGACATTTTCCTATGATTTTTTATGTTTCTTAATCTTAGATTGGGACATCCAATGAATTAAAAAAGGTTTTCTCATAGCTTAAAATTACCAAGGATGCCTTATTGAAAATGTTTTGCCTCAGTGATCCTTTGAAAAAAGGATGTTGGCAATCCTAACATACATTAATCTTGTACAAGCACCCATTTTGGAGCATGAGAAATGTTCTTTTTGTTTGCAATTACTAAGAACATGATCTAAGGTTCCATGGCATTTTCAAAATCAATTGGAACTAAAACAAAAACTAGAATTGGAACTATTTTTCAACTAACCAAATCTGGATTTTTGGTCAAAATTATTTATACGAGGAACCAAGACTAGAATTATAGCCATGATACACTTTTAAAAGTAAGAGGATTCAAATCAGCAATATACCATTGGTTCTAGGTTTGGATCTAGTTCTTACTAACCATCTTCAAATCCACATTGATCTTTAAAACCAAAACTGAAATTATTTAGGCAAAAAGAATAGTATTAAAATTGGAATATTTTAGCTTAAATTTGGAAATTTGAATCAAAAGTAGAACTAATAAAATTCCAATTCTAATTTTCAAAACTAAAATTCAAAGTTGTTCATAAAAAAATGGAGCAAAAGAGAATATGCAAGCCAAAAAATTATCTTAGGACTAACCACATTCCCACAAGTGGGAAAAAATGCAAGAGAGTCCTAAACACTCCCAGATGAGAATCACTTTGGGAGTTATAATTTCACAAAAGTCTCAAATTTTTGGGACAAAAGTGTAAGTAATAATGTGATTCAAATTAAGCCCCCAATATAGCATTGGAAAGGTTTTGAAATATAAATATTGAAAGTTTCTTACATTTTTCATTTGGAATTGTGAATTAACAATATTGTGACCAAAAGAGTGGTTCAAAGTTGACTCTCAACCAATAAAACATAAAAAATCAAATGATTTCTAAATTAAACATGTCATAATTTTAAAATTTTATTCAAGGGTTACAATTTTTCCCCTTTGGAGTTTTTTTTCCCTTGTATGCGGGAGTTATGAGCTTGTAAAATTGCAAGATTCATAACTTGCATGTTTTGGGATTCTAATTTTAGATTTTTTTTTTCGTTTTGATGTAACAAGTACAAATAATCATAAAATATATTATAGGGAAGACATTGATGCTTGCTCCCAAATGTCTAAACCATGTGAATAAAATGAGTTTGAGTTGCCCATGACAAAGTCCTACCAACAGCTGGCTTCAACTTGTGGTAATTAATTTGTTGGTGGTTTATGTAGATTTAACTTGTCTATTAGTTTAGACTAGCACCCTTGTCCTAGTTCCATTTTAAAACTCCCACATATTGTCCATTTAACCCCCAAATATGTGGAACTAGGGAGTTTGCTTTAGAAATCAAAATTTTGGTGTGAGGGATTTGATATGAAAATAACTCATGCTTTACATGATGGCCCAAGAAAGCAAATGAAAGAATGAAACACTCTTAGGACTCCAACTCATAAAATTTGGATAGTGTAAATTGAAAGTCTCCACCAGGGTTGACCTACTTTATTTTGTGAATGGCTCTTTACATGTAATTTGTAACTATTTTAGACAATGTCTTTTTATTAAGAATTTTTTTATTTTTTTAATCAAAAACTAAGGAAAATTTGTCAAATGTTGGGAATTTTTATTTTTTTTCTAGGTGTAAATTTGAGTAATTTTGCTAAAATTTTGGACAAATTCTTATATCAATTAAAACTTCATTTGTCAAGATTTGAACTGCAAACTTTCAAGTGCAGAGACATAAAATTGAGATAGTCCAAACACACTAAATTGTTTCACAACCTTAAAAAAAATTGTTTATTATTTTATATACACATTACCTACCAAAAGTTTAGAATTAAAAACCCAAGTGCCAAAGTTAAGATTTAAAATTTAATTAATTATTCGACAACTTGTTGCCAAAATCATTCAGGTACTACGATATAGCAAGGATATGGCAGCCTGACCCCTTATAGGTTTCTCCATGAGAATTATTGTACAAAGGTTATCAATTTATTTATTTAAGGAATCAAATGCAAATTTGGGTCATGCATGGGATGAGTTTGTTGTTTCTGAGTTAAGGCATGACAAAATATATACGTTATGTTTTTTTTTTTTTTAAATAGGAAGTTTGAAATTATTTTGGAGTTGCTTATAAATAAACTATTGTAGTGAAATTTGATTAGTAGTTCGTAAAGAATCTCAAGCTTGACTTTGAGGGGGGAACCTAATGGGTATCTTATCTATTGGCAGAGCCAGCATGTTTGTGATGCCTTGTTTGATAGTGGGAAAATTAGAATAAAACATTGAAATATTGATCCCGCAATTCACTTGGAAAGCTTTCCTTACATGCCAAAATGCTCAGTTTATTGTGCACAAAGTTGCCCTCATACAAGTTGATTTTCAATTGCGAATAATGTCCACGATATTGTGTCAATCTATGTGGCTTATATTTTGAGAATTTTACATTATATTTTGATTACGTCAACATACATTAAGATGAATATTCTCATTTGATTCTCATGAAAAATAATTCCATATCTTTTTTTGGGGTCCTTTTTGAAAAAAAAAGCCTTTTTATTAAAAAAAGACTTTAACTGAAACCTTCTAATGACAAACTTGGCCCATTGGAACCATTTTTTTAAAAGTGAAGTGTTTCAATGATTAAAGTAGATGGTCCCATGACAATGGTAGACTTGTAAAAGTAGTCAAACATTTTAAAAGTTTCCGTGATTGACAAAAACTTTGCAACTGCACAATCAATGTCTCTTTTGAAGGAGTGCGTTTCATATGGTTGCAAATATGCAAATATATTATTTGAGCATCCATTCCAAACACCTAGGATATGTAACTAAGTAATCAAAATTTTGAAGTTTCATCGAAAAGTTATATATCATCAGCTTATTGTTAGGGTACACAGCCAGTTAAAGCAATGTAAGTCATAACTAATATGTATATCATTTCTTACATGAAATTTACCAAGTATGGATAGATGGATGTGTCCCAAACCATCAACTATTTGATTTCCAATTCACTAAATATGCATATTAAGAAATTAATGCATACGATTGCTCGGGCTTATGTGAACAGCAATGCACAAATTATCCCAGAAATCATAATGTAAAACGACTACCAAATAGATTGACACTGATATACCTTTTGGAAGCTTATTTGCTTGCCCTAAGACATATCTTACTATGCGGTTCGAGAAAAAATATTGTTTATTGGTGAAAAACATTCATTGGGAGATGTGTATGCTCACATGGAAACACAATGCAAATAGAGAGACATTATGTCTTAAGATTAAGGAATTTAGAATTTATGGAAGGACACAAGAATACCTCCAAAGATTAAACATCTAGGGAATGAAATAGGGACCTTTTCCCCATTTAGATGTATGCTAGTTCGTTGAGTTCAAAAACCATGTGCACTTCATGGGTAAGTTTTCATTCTTCTTAATCCAAGGTTATGAAAATTAAAAATAAGTATGGTTTTAAATCATTCTCATTAGCTAGCAATGCTCGTGTGCCATCTTTTGTCCTGTCCTAAATTTCAACACCTCTTGCACTCATCTGAATTATTAATAAGTGTGAATGAATTTTGAAAATAGTTCCAACCTAATGTGGCTAGTGTTTTTTATATTTTGGTGAATTTTTGCAACTTGGCAAAAATTTTAAAACAATGAAATGCCTCACAGATTTTTTTGGAAATTCTGGCAAAAAGTTGTGAAATCGCCATATTTGGACATGTGGGTCTACTTTGTGAGCAAGCAACATAGGGAGAATCCCAAATTTGGCTAAGCCCACTAGTTGTGGACATTTGCCAGCCCACTTCACACAAAAAAATTTAGAACAAACCCTGAACATGGCATCTTGCAAAATAATTCTAACCCTAGTTATTATCCTACCTACTAGGATTTGCCAATAAGCTCTAAATCCTTAAACTCTAATTGACAGATATTTCTTAAAGCAGAAAGGAAAGTGTTAGAATGTCAGTTGGAACTTAGAAGTCTATCTCAAATGTGAATATCACCAAAATCTGTACAGCAATGGCTGTTAATAGTCAACAAAATTCTGACTATGGGATTCATGTAGATATAGATCTCCCCATTTGCCATTTTTCAAATTCTTGTCTGTATTGCAAGCCATCAACAGCCATAAAGAGATTGTACACCATTCCTTTGAGTTATTACTGTTGTAGAAATACCAAAGATGACAAAGGGTGTTGTAATTTGTAAGTGATATTTATTACTTATGTTTGGGTCTCTCTAGTTAATCCTCTTCCTTTCAACTTCCTCTACTACAAGCAGTGTTTTTTTCTTTTCTTTTGGGGAAAAAAATATGGCACTTAACTACTCTTTCAAGCCTTCTGTTGCTAGGCTGGCCACTGGTTGTAATGAGTTGTGGTCCAACAGGCTATGAAAAGAAAATTGAAGGGGTTTTTTGGCTACAAATTAAAGGGGAATGGAGTTTCATTAGGCGATTTAGTTTTTTTTTAAGGTGGCAAATTCTGGCTATAAGTGTTAGATGGTTGTAAGAGAAAAGGCTGCAGCTATCAGATTGTTGTAAGAGTTTTGGCTACTGAGAACTTTCACAAGGGAAATCTAGGCTACCTTTCATTAAACCATGGAGACTCTAATCAACTTGTGAGGGGACTGAGCCCTTTAAACTACCCACTGCATCACAAGTGTCCTACCTACAAAAACAAATAAATTAGTTCAATACAAAACCACCCTCAATTCACAAATTACAATTGAAAACCAGCAAAGGAAGTTGAATAAGAAGTGGTATCCATTTGGGATCACCCACTTCACTTACCCAAAAAACCAACCAATCAAAAATCTAGTGGATTAAGATTGTCCAAGACTCACAAATCAAAAGCTTTAAATCTAAGCTCCCACACCATATTGAAGACATTCTACATGCCATTCCTCATTCCTCATATGCAGAAGCATACGAAAAATTATGAAGAGTATAAAACTTGTGGGAAAACATTCTAACCACTAAACCCAAGTTGGTAGGGAGTCTATTGCATAATTTGGATTTGCAAAATGCCAAAGAGTTAAAGCATTGCTCATCCTCTACACTACCAAACACTTGTACCATGACAATCTCAACCAACTTGAAGTACTTAGAAAGTGCACAAGCAAGTACTTTAAATGTTGAAAAAATGTGCCAGAGTTGTGTCAAAAGATTCACATCAAGTAGTTTAACCATGGTTGCACAAGCATTTGATTTCATGGCTAACTTGAACATGGATTGTTGCATGTCAAAAGATGTTATTGACAAAACTTCAAGCACCCAAGTATCATTATCAACCAGTTTCTTGGGTTTGCAAAAAACTACCTTAATCACATCCAAGTGCTTCCTAAAACTTTCTTCTACATTAGACTACAACATTGCTATGGGTATACCACATTTAGTTTGTCCATGATTCCATGAGCAGGGAATCTCCCTTGCAATAAGGAAATCATAGGTTTCCCTTATAAACCCAAGTTGCCACATTCAATTCAATGCAACAAAATTGATTCCACAATTCAAATTTGTCAATGGATAATTGAAATAAACAAAATGATAAGGGGGATACTTTACCTTTGCATTATGCTTCCACTTATGTGATGATTGTAGCATAAACCTTCTTATGATGTAGAACATTTCAATATTCAAAAGAATAGCCCAAATGTGTTATTAGTTCACATCAAATGTTAAATGTTCTATGTTCATGTTCAAATTTTTCATCCACCACATGATTATGGAATCATGCTTAACATTCAACAAAAGTTTTATAACCCTCAAAATCATCAAATTGGAACCTCGTGTTCATGTCTGTGTACAACTCATAAATCTCCCCTTGACACACTTTTGTTGCTACCACAAAATCATAAATGAAAACATTTTGCAACTAGCTAAACTTGATCAAGTTATGGATTGATTATAGCAATGGCATAATGGCAATAATCCTTGCACATCACAAAGAAGGTCAAAATTTGTCTTTATCTTTGTCATGTCATTAGTAGGAACATCAAGGGTCATCTTAATCAACAAAGTTTTATATTCTACCATAACATGTTGAGCAAGAGACAATATAGAAATCTAATGGGTTTCTACATTTTTCAAAATCTTAACAAACTTTATGAATTCCAAATGCCTCTTAAGGCTCTAGGAAAAATAGTTGTACAAGGTGTGAAACAAACCTTCAAATTTGTTAACCATCTATAAATGTGACAAAGTTTGAACCACCAAATTAGTTTTATGGGCCATACAATGAACCCCTATGGAATGTGGAGCCCAAGCATCAAAAATTTGCCAAGTACCACTTGACCTAGTTGCTTGAAAAACAAAAACCCCATCAGCTCCAAATGTCATAAATTTAATACAAATCAAATCTTTTGTGAGACCGCCTTGATGCATCAAAACTTGCATAAGGACTTGAATAAGATTATCAACACCTAATCCAACCACCACACGATCAAGGGACAAGAAAATTGGTATTTTCAACCAATTTTGAACCACATAGCCATGAATTAATGACTTTGGTTATCAATTGTACTTACTTCATCACAAATAAGTGATAAATATTGGGATGCTCCAACAACAAATTTTGTGGCCTCCAAGATAATGCCATGCATATGTTGAATCGCCAAAGTTGTCTATCTAATGCATTTTGGGATTTTCCCCAAGATTCAATAAATCAAATAAGTCTTTGTGAGCCACATATTCAAGCATTGGTCTACCATGTTTGAAAATGTGAAATAATGTAACAAATTGGACTAATTTCCTACGCTTTTCACCAACCAACCCATTAAAAACTTGTTGCAAAATAGATTCTCTCCCTTTAGAAGCATATGCAACTTGATTTCTATTATGCTTATAATCATTGCTAATATACCATTCCCTTTTTTTCACCTTCTCATAGGTCTATCAACTTTCTTTCAACTGCCATTTTTATGCAACAAATCCCATTTTGGAGTTAGAAGTTCATCTTTATGCTCAATCTTTGAGCAAATTGTGCATTTCATAATGTGCACAAAACCATCAAACCACACTTGCAACTCAACCCAAAGCAACTTGGCTACCCAAGAAACCTTAAACATTCTTTTTTATTCATAAACCCAAGTTGTATTGATTTTTGATGGTGACAAATTTTTGATCCAAAACTTCCACCACATCTTTTGTTGAATCAACACTAGGAGATTATGTTGGAGATTCATTCGAAGGACTCAAACAAATCACATGTATTTCAATGGAAGTGGCAAATTGCTTATCTTTCAAAGTAGCAAGTTGATGCACAAATTCAACCCCACCCTTGTTGCAAGAAGCCATATAAAATGTAAGTAAAGAAGTGTTATCGTTAAGGTTTCATGAACTATAGAAATATTTGAACTTAGAGTTCAAGGGCTTTAGTGGAAGCATTGAATTTGATTACACAAAACCACAACCTCCCATGAACCACCAGCACCCACCACCAATTCGAACACACAAAAACAATGGAAAATGATCCAAATGCACCATGCAATTATCGTTGACACCCACCACCACTAGTAAAACCTCAAGAACCCATAAAATCAGAAAACCTCAACAAAAATGTGAATCCAAAACTCCTAAAACCAATGCAAAGAAAAAACCAACAAACCAGAACACTTTGGAAAATGTGCAAACCCATGAACCCAGCAACATGAAACCAAAAATCAACAAACCTTGACAACTTAGAGAATGGACAAACCCACAAAATTAAACAACATGAAACTAAAAGTCAACAAAGCCATATGATCTACAAAGTGCACAAACCCATGAAATTGAACAATGTGAAACCAAAAGTCGGCAAACCCAAACAATCTACAAAGTGTGCAAACCCACGAAACCAAACAACATGAAACCAAAATTGATGAACCCAAATAAGAATGCACAAACCACAAAACCAAGTACTAATTAACATAAACAATTTGGACTTTATAAAATGTGTGAACTCATATAATTGAACCATATAAAATTTATAAAGGTTACTCACATACGTGTAACTTAAACAAGTCTTGGAATAGTTTCATAAACCCAAAATCCTAGTGCATCTCATACTTGACTAGTAACGATTAAAGTAATACAATGAATGCCAAATCTCGATTCCCAAAATCCCATCATCCATGTGCATTGTGTACACTAGCAGTTGCAACTTGTTGCTCAATGATGAAATTTCTTCAATGGGCATAACAAATCAATGAGCCATTGAACTATAGCCTACAAGCATTGAGGCTTTCAAATTTCAACATTAAGAATCGTGATTTGTAAATCCTATGAGCCATAAGAAACTAAAACAGAAAACTTGTAACATCGATGATTTCAATGGCCACAAAAGCTTGGCAAACTATAATTAAAATTCTTGAATGTTTAAACCTTAAATTGTTCTGGTAAGCTTTTGCAATAACTAAGTTTGAGTCTTGGGGTGATAGAATGACGATGGACTTCACAGATAAGAGGAGAGACGGTGAAATGTTTTGAGCAGGAAAGGAATGGTTTGGCGAGTGACCCATATTTGCTCAGTAAAAGGTGGTGACTATCCAATGGCTAACATCACAAAGTAGGCGACTTAGGGTTTTACTTGGGGTGTTCTAGTGAATGCTAACAACAATATGTCATTAGAAAGGCAACTAGATTACAAAGTCATGATTTTTTAGGCGACCTTTTAGGGCTTGGCAACATTTTAATGCGAAAAGACCCAAATTTCACCACGGAAATCCAAGCCTATACGTGGCTGGTCTGGATTATTTGGAGAAATTTGGCAATTTTTCGCCCAAAAAAAAACACTGACTACAAGTGATTTTTTTACCGGCAAATTTTCGCCAAATTTCGACTAGTAAAATATGACTTCAACCTATACAAAGAACTTTTCATGGAAACACTGGCCTACATAGGCCTGATTGCAACCAATTTTTTCTTCTTCCATATGGCTGCATTATTGTGATAAGTTCAAGTAGATGGCCAAGAATATAGAAGGATGCATTTCTTTTAACTTTCAAATCTGATATATCGCCAAAATTCTCTTTTTTGGGGGGTTTGAAGATGATGGCCACTTTGGCTACATCACAAAATTGACAAACAAACACTGCAGGCTCTACATGCTAGTGCAATATTTTATTTTTCAATTTTGTGATGTTGCTCAAGTGGTGATGATCCATAAGAATATTTAGCCAAATTTGGCAATATCCAAAATATGAAAGTAGAAAGCTGTTAAACACTTTTTTCATGTAGTAGGCAGTTGAGATTTTTTTTAATATCTTTATGTTGTTTTTGGCAAATGTTTTTCAAAGATTGTGACTAAAGATTTCGTTTGCCACCAAAAAAATCACTGCTGGGGGTGTCACTGATGAATTAGAATATTGCAGCGATTTATTTCACACTTCTTGTACATCATCAGTAGATAGTGGAGTTTGAAAAAAATCTACTTTTGTATGTGAACCCATATGCAAATTTGGCTAAGTCGTCTTGTGGATGATTGCTAGTCCACCTACCTGACAAAATTGAAAACAAAAAACCCTGATTCTTAACTCCCAATTTACAAACCCAAAAAATAAAGGAGTTCCTCAATGTACTGGAATTCATTCCCCACCTTCCACATTAAATGATTTGCTAGGGAGAGACCAAGACAAATTAAAGATCTTCCCCCGAAAAGTACCTTACGATTATTGTTGAACTCTTTCTAGAGATTCTATTGCCCTACAATTACAACAATTAGAGGCCTATGGACGACTGCACAGGCCTGGGGCTAATCAACACCCATATTGGGAGTTCCATACATTTGCACCGGATGAAGATTCTCATCGATCCGATCCGATCCGGTCCCCCAAGATTCGTTTGTGGATATAATTATATGCACACATGATCTACAATTTATTGCTAAGAACTTGAGATAACTTAAGGATGTGTGTCCAGATTCGTGAAGTTTGAATTAAACACAAAGTTAGGCCGGCTTTACACTGGGAGAGTCAGAGCTGAAAAAGCTTAGGGCTAAGTTTGAGCATTTTTGGCTTGTTGTTTTGCCCCAAGTTATTAATAAATGCTAGAATATTGATGTCACTCACCATATTAGTAAATGCTGGAACATTGGCCTCAAGAGTTGCAAATTGGCTTCCCAAATTAGATGGGTTCTTGTTTTAGCCTTGGGGCCAATACAAAGCCATAAAAGTTCAGCATACATTAGTAACTTGTGACAGATTGAAGATATTTTTTCTATTTCAGCCTTTACTCCTAGTGTGAAGCCCTGGGGGTTGATTTCAACTTTTGCACCAATAGGAATTCTTGATTTGAGTTGAGCATTGGCCTTGACTCTAGTGTACAAGTGGGCCTTAATATACTCTTGGTTTCTGATTTCTTGCAATGAAAATCAGATGGATCAGATCAGTGCGAAACCTGAAGTTTTGCAGAAAGGTGAACTTCCTACTCAGGCAATTGCAGGAATGGGTTGATGAGGTTTACAAGAGGTTAGCTTCATTAGTTACTCATTTCTCTAATCTCAGATGAAATCCAGATCAATGATGAACTGCACAATGCGGCAGAACCAACTAGATAGTCAAGATCAGGATGAGCTGCACTCATGTTGCATAATCAACTTGGTTTAATCAAGCTGGTTTAGTGAAGATTAATGATGAGCTGCATTAATTAGTAAAGTAGTTTAATTAACTTAGTTAATCATTAAGCTAGCTTAATCAAGATCAGTAATGAGCTACTTATAGTAGTACGCTGCATTAGTGGTGGACTGTGATTTCCAGATCTTAAGGCACCAATTGCGCAAATCGTGATTGCAACTTTTAATACAAAGCTAGTTTGAACAAACTATGTGCCGAGATCTAGTTTTGATCGCTAGAGCGATTCGCGTCAAGGACCCAGGAAGAAGATCATGGATCCACGCACTAGTAGTGATGTAGCCAGCGGCCGATGTGTGCAGCTTGTATCATCAGCAGCTTCCAGTTCTGTCTCCCCTGGTGGCATCAAGTCTTTTGCTATCCTCGCGCTCAGGCCGTCGCCAGCTAGCTAAGAGGCTTCATCTTCATCAAAGTAGGCTCGAATTTGTTACGTCTAAATACTCTAGATAACTAAACAACAAGGTTCATTTCTATATAAATTTCAGTGGTTAATAATTACCTTGAGCAACTTCCTTGCCTCTTGTTGAAGTCGTAAGCTTCAATCTGGACCTAGAGCTATGATCCCTCTAGAATGATCTACTAGGATTGACGACATGATATGTAGCTGCGATGTACATACAGGGTTGAAGAAGTTACTCGTGGCTTCCACCAAATGCAGTTTGCACATTGCTCAAGAGACTGCAGACTATAGATGAGAATGCGCTGCAGGTTCGGGCTTCTAATATTGCAGTATTTCTAATATTTCGCGGTCTAATCTAAGCTCCCCAGTAACCAGGCTTGTGCACCATGGAGCTCAAAAACTCGATGTGATTGCCCTCCAATTTCTGAGGAGTATGATAATACCCCCCTTGCAGGTTTGAGAATCCCGCGTAATTATTATCACCTCCGGCCAGCAGTTGAATGTTTGCACTCGGCTGCAGGGTACTCGACGGAAGCTCGTATATGGCGGAATGTAAAGTTGAGTGCAGCTGATGATGATCCTGGAAACCAATTAGACCCGCACTAGTAGGGAATTTGTTCAGATCACCAGTGCCAGCATTAAATCCATGATTCTGGCCACCGTGCTCCAAGTTTGAAAACTGCAGAAAAGTAGGCAAATTCGTATTGGGAGGAAGACGTTCGATCAATCCTGATTGCAGCAGCGCCTGGCTGCTGTAGGAGCCTAATTTGCAACCTCCTGTCACTTGCGACAACAAGGACAGTTGCTGTTGGGTCGTCTGTTGCATTTGTATTGCGTTGGGAAGCAAAATGTTGGTCTGAAGTGTCATGTTCACAAGCCCACCGGCGCCCAATAGGCCTGCTCTTGGGTCATCACAGCTGCTGCGCTGTAGCCGCGTGCGCACTCTCTTACGACAACCACCACCGACGGGAACGTTGCGAAGCGTGCCTCCTACAGTCCAGTAGCGCTGACAGTTGCGGCAGAAGTGTCGCGGCTGGTTCACGCTGTAGTTGTTGTAGTAGCAAAATTTGGTGTTCATGGACTGGCAACGAGGGCACGGGAGGGTGACCCTAGTCACAGACCTGTCGCGCACGCTGCACACCCCACTCCCGCCTGTCGCCGGACCTGCAGGCGATTGCAGCTCCCCTGCCGATGCCGAGTCTCCGGAGCCTTGGTGCGTTAGATGATCATGGTCCAGAACCTCTTCTTCGCAGTGGCTCATCATCAAATGCATGATTCCCATATATCAGCTATTACAGCTTGCTATCTGATCTTCACCAATCTCGTCCGGATAATCTTCTTCTCATCACTTGATCTGTCCTCAACCCAAGTCCCTGCATGCAATCCAACCGATAAGAAAGCTTGAAAAAGAGAAACTAGCTAGTACAAGATTGTAACTAACTTCGAAATTGTGTGTACGCAAAACGTTGCGCCATGACTAGCCTTCAACTGCAAGGACAACAGCGCAAAAGGGCGGCTTTCAGTTAGAGTACAGATAGACTGCAGCTAGCAGCGTATTGTGCGCCTGCAAGGACAATTACGAGTAGACGTTTGTCTTTGGCGCGTGCAGAGCCAAGAGGACAACCTTCAGGGGATAGGTAGCTCTCTTCGATGTGTTGCACTTGTTTGAAACAGACAGCAAAAGGAGAAAGTGAAGAGACTGGCTTACCAATCGCATGATCAAATTGAACCCTTCCGCACACTAGTTACGCGGGTGCCGTCAAGATGTGCGTACTGTGAGGAAGCTGCAACAGTTCAAGAAATGATTTCCGTCGGTTACATCCGAGTTTAGAGCTTCTTCAAATTCTTTGCCCGGCCGGGTCTCCTCAATACTGCCGCGCGCGGAGGGCTGCACATGGTACAGGAGAATGAAGACCTATGCTATCAACTGCAGGGTTTCAGCGGCTTCAAGATCAGTCAAGAAAAGGTGTGCACTAACGATCACAACGTTTGTGTCAAAGCTCTGAGAGGCACGCAGAAACGCGATGTCGGCTCGGCCAGTCTACTTGGCGAACATAAAACTGTGCAACGAAAACCACTGGCTCACGATACACTCTAGTCTTGCCCACATGATCTCTCCCTTTGAACTTTATATCAGGATGGAGTCGTTGCAGAAAGCTTGAAGAAACTCAGTCAAAACCCCGCCCGATAAAAGCGAGACTCACGCAATTTGAGGAGCAGATCAGGAAGGAAGCGATATTGCAGTTTGGTGCGTTGAAACGTTGAGAACGTGACTGGGAAAGAGCCCACTTTATGGGAAAAAGGTGTGGGCTGCGAGATCATTGCTGCTGGTGTGAAGTAATCGAGAGCAAAAAGGACGTGGTTTGGTTGGTAATCACCCGAAATTTTCCCTTAAGCTAATGAAGATTAAACCTCAACATTTTCATACCCATCCCTAGACTGCAAACTATTTTCTCCATACCTTCTTCCTCTATAGGAGATAGTAATTAGTTGTTCCCGACTTCTGATGATCAGCTTCACTAGCAGCTGATATAATGAAGTTTCCTCCAAATCTGCAAAGAAACGAATCCTCTGAGCTGCCACCAAAGGACTACTAATTAATGGTTGCTAGTCTACAATTGACAGAGAGCTGCAAGCGGGAGATGATGATGATAATGATGATGATGATCTATTATGCTCCTGTACTACTCCAGCTGACGAGAGCTAGCTATGCAGTACGTAGGAAGTCGGAAGAAGAGCTTGAGAGCTGCAAACTCATTTTCAGTCAGTCAGGAACAACGTCAGGGACCGCATGCACATGCGCTTTCTGATGAAATGCTGTTTTCAAGCCTCGTACTGGTGGAAGTAACTCTGGCCGTGGTGGTAATGAATGAGTGAGTGGTTCCCGAGCATGACCAGCAGCAGCAGATACCATGCATATGCAACGGCGGCAGAGGCTAGCCCAATGATGCTCACGATAATAAAGACGACAGAAGAGCAGGCGAACTATCAGGCGAACTAGCTAGCAAACAAACAAGAGGCAGGCAGGCAGGCAGGCAGGCAGACATTCAAGTGAAGAAGCTAGATCAGGTTAGGCGGCATCAAATCGAGGCACTAATTGCTAGCTGATCATAATAAGGACATCTCTCCCACCCAACGACTCTGCTTCCTGAATCCCTTCCCTTCCTCGCAGACTTTGGAACAGATTTAATTGGCATATGTTACCATGCACCATCAAGCGAGCCACTCATCATGCATCACCAGTCGTCTACTTATGCCTGTCAGGCGCATCAAACTCATCATCATCATCATCTCCTCCTCCTCCTCCTCCTCCTCGCTAACTTCATTCTCATTACCGCTGCTCAAGTGGTGTCCGTCTCTCACTACAGCGGGAATAGGACAAGGGTAGCGCTTGCGCATTAATGAGAGGCCGGCCTCGAGAGTCCAGAGCCTGACTGGGGACCGGATCAGTCCGGCCTGTAAATTAATAATAAGTCAAGGGAAAGCGCACACTCTCAGGGACAGGGCGTCACAGGGACTGGTTTTCTAACTTTCTACTTAGCATAGGTTTAAAGATAACCTAGATGAGAATTTTAATCGCTGGGTAGGGTTTTTTTTTTTT
>Ga0209208_10005886_pt1 | contig 16997 bp, 16 predicted proteins | sample S1TSphfallax_3_FD_187694 | JGI IMG/M metagenome (GOLD analysis project Ga0209208, IMG submission 187694) | Host-associated microbial communities from peat moss isolated from Minnesota, USA - S1T2_Fd - Sphagnum fallax MG (SPAdes) (version 2) | ecosystem: Host-associated > Plants > Peat moss >...
CAAAAAGTATAGCCATCCCATGATGTGGATTTTGTTCACCATGATGTGGACTTTGTTTTTAACATCCCCCTTACTAACTAAATGATAGAGGCAAGACTCCAAATTGGTACCTACCCATGTCCCAAAAATTTCTAAAAAATGAAAAAAGGTTCAAAATATTTGACATACTAGTTTCCATGGAAATGAAGGGGATACATACCACATTGGCTTTTAAGCTTTAAATTTTTGGGCAATGAGAAAGAATGATCACACTAACTTCCATGTTTTGAAAGAAAAACATGTACAAAGGCTTTAATGCACTATAAGAAATCATGGTTTATTTGATTGGAAAAATAGACAAAAAACCAGTCATTTTGGCATTTGGTCAATTTGACCACATGGTCATACTAAACAAGTCAATTTGAACATGTTCAACTTGATTGGTGGTTTTTTTATTAACCATAAAATGGTATATTTGATTAGTCAAATTATGTTAAATAAATAAATAAATAATAAGTACCTACCTACCAACCCACCCATGACCTATCTACCTATCCACAACCCAGCTAGGTACTATATAATTACACACATGTACAAGATGATATATATATATATATATATATATATATACATACTCCACATAATATGTGTTAATAATGGGGATTGGACCTTAGTTTCTTTAGTTCCACATTAATGTCTTGGCCATCAAACCACCACACCATTTTATAAAACAATATGATACCAAATGCAATTAGCTTGTTTCTTTGGACTTTAATTTTTTTCATAAGTAGGTAAGTAGGTACCTAACTAAGTAAATAGGTAAGACATACACATGCTTACCTACCTATGTTCTTAAATGTACTTATTTATTTATGTAAAATATAGGTAGGTATGGAGGTAGATAAATAGGTAGGTAGGTAGGTAGATAGGTTTGCCCACTTTACCACAAAGTAAGAATTTTGATTTTTTTCATATATTTGAAAATTAAAAAATTAGGCTTCAAAATTCATTGCATGTTAAAATCATGGTTGAAGTGTTTTATGGAAAATGATTGCATAAAAAAGGCATTTAATCCACTTTATAATTGAAAAATCTCTTTGGGTAATTATGTTGTTGTTATGTTAGACGTAGTTGTATTTTTTAGTTTTTTTTGGGTAATCTCCTTTCCTAATTTTCATTTTTTTTTCCATTTTTTAAAAAAATTTAAGGTATAAATTATCAAAAGTGTTATTTATTTATATGTATAAAACTAGCTTTGATTTTTTGCTTGTTATATTTTCCCCTAAGGTCAATTTTGTCATGAAACAATTTTTTTTAAGTGATTTTTTTGGGGTGAAAATATGGAGTTGAAGCGTTGAAAATTACCATAATTATCACAATTAAAATAAAATTTGAATGATTTCACACCTCATATGACAATATCATAGTAGATCATGAAAAAAAATTCGAATTTATAAAAATGGATAATGAAATTGAAAAAAATAATAATTATTCATTTTTTCCATGTGGAAATTGACCTTACACTATGGTAATCAATTATGAATTCTATTTGGTTGGCATTTCATAATTTCTTTTTATGTCATTTCATCCATCAAGCCTTTTGCCCTTATGTCAGAAAATTAACATGTCTTTCAATTCATTTGGTCCATCATTTGATTAATGTTATTCAAATAAAAATTGATAGGCTAGCAATTTGTTAATGACCATACTTATCCTTACCAACAATCTTTATAAACAATGAAAAATTTCCCTTGTAATACTTCACCTAAATTCATTTTCTTTAAAACTACCTATTGATAAGTGTTAAACATAAATTTATCACTTGATCCTTACAATACCCAATTATTTGAAAAACATTTAAATTTGTAATTTAAGAAAAATGGTTACTTTCAAGATCCACTAATAGTTGGGTAAGGTTGATAATAAATCCATATGCTAAGAAAGATTTGAAATATCGAATGTTTAAGTTTAATCACTAATGTGATTTTCAATAAGCGCAACAAGAGATCTTCTCATTAAATTCCACCACTACCCCATGCAATTAATGTTTGATTTTATTATAATTTGACTAATTTATAGTGGCTTCCAACAAATAGTAATATTGTGCACTAATGGCTAAAGATGAATTAGTAGTGTTGCAATGTTCACTGTGTGGTTCATTAACATAGAAATTATAATCTCAATTTCTTCTTTGATGATTCAAAAAGTTAATGAAAGACTTCATTCCTAGTTGTCAAAAATGCTCTATTGACTTTTTCCACCTCTTACAATCCATTGTCAATGTCACTACATGTGTGTATGTATTCACACATAACAAGTAATTCTTGTTACCAATAGATGCATTTTGCACCCATTTGACTTATGTATGTGTATTCCAAATGCAATAACTTGTACATTATCAACATCATTACATATGTGTACCTTTTCACACATAACATGTTGTTGTTGTTACCAATATAACACATTTTGCACCCATTGAGTTATGTATGTGCTCCAAATACAACTTATACATTATCAACATCACTACATATGTGTATCCATTCACACATGACAAGTTGTTTTTGTTACCAATATAACACATTTTGCACCCATTGAAATATGTATATGCTCCAAATGCAACTATGTGTTCATTATGAAGGTCATTACATGTGTGCCCCATTCTTATGTAACAAGGAATTCAAAACCTTGACAAAAGGCCTCATTCCCAAATCAGTAAATGTTCTGGTGGTTTTTTCACTTGTTGTCCACTATCAACATCATTACATATGTGTATCCATTTGCACATAACATGTTTCATTTGTTCCCAATACAAGACACTTTGCACCCATTGAAGTGACAAATGTTTTTGGGGGTTTTCATTGTGATGAAACTTTAAATGTCAAAGTTTTAACTTGCATCATGACATGAGTTTCACATGTGACATGATTTTATTTTTTTTGTGACAAAAATTTAAATATCACAATTTTAATTTGCATCATGACACAAGTTTCACATGTGACATGAAATTTGTTGCACCCATTGAAGTGAGGATTTTTTGGGGGGCTTTCATTGTGATAAAACATTAAATGATATAGTTTTAACTTGTGTCACAACATGAATTTCACATGTGACACAATTCTTTTTTTTTCTATGATAATATTTTAAATGTCATAGTTTTAGTTTGTGTTGTGAACAAGTTTCACATGTGACACAAGATTTTTAGTTGAATTTTTAATTAATTTATTAATATTGATCAATATTTCAATTTGAAATGAAATTGAATAAACACCTTACTAATTTTTTATTCAAAGGAAAGGGTTCAAGACACACTTGATTTGTAAAGTCAAAACACAAGTTAAAACCAATATATATAATGACAAACATTTATTTCAAGCCCATATTAATATCATCCATAATTTGTATTAATCAATGTTAGCCTAAATTTAACCTAAGTATAATAAAGGTTAGCTTAGTCAATTTAACCTTTGTTACCTTACATTTAACTTAGATTTAACTTACTTTAATATTAATTAACCTAGGTGTAACCAATGTTTAGCCTTGAATGAACTAATATTAACTTAGGTTTAATCAAGGTTTCTTTAGGTTTGCCCTAGGTTTAGCCCAAATTAACTTAGGTTTATTTAAGGTTTAATTGGCATTAACCTAGGCTTAACCTTGGTTAATTAGTCTCAATTTAATCTAATGTTTAACCAAAATTGGCTGAGGTTTAAGATTTAACCAAGGTTAGCTTAAGGTCAACATAGGTTTAGTTAAAGTTAACTTAAATTTAACCCAATTTAACCTTTGTTGGCCTAGGTTTAATTTTAAATTAGCTTAGTCAAGCTAAATTCAATAGGTTAAGAAGGGTTACCTTTGGTTAACCTAGGTATTCCAGGTAATCCTAAAGTAGGCTTACATTAACCTAAATGGGCTTAGGTTATCTTAAATAGCTTAAATTAATTAATGTTAACTTTGGTTTTCTTAGCTAGCCTAAGTTAACATATCTATGTTTAAGTTAACTTTTGTAAGCCTTGGATAAATTAAATCAACCTAGGTCTACTTAAGGTAGGTTCAATTATGCCTAGTTTAATTAGGGTACATAAGGATTTTATTTTAAATTTGATTAAATTCTTCTTTGTAGTTTTGTGGTGGGAAATTTTGTTATGAAAAAAGGTTGTGTGATGGTTAAAATTGAACCTTCAAAGTGTTGGTGAGGGGTTCAAGTCCTCACACTTGCAACCTATGCAAATGGCTTAGGTTACCTAGGTTCCTTACCTAAGTATGGCCACCTAGGTTTACTTTTAACCTAGGTGGGTGAAAGCACATGAAGATGAACCACTTTTCACCAAAAAATGTGATGTATAACAAGTATTATAGTATGCAATAAACTAAAAAATTTATGGTATCCTTTGGCTATTATAAACACAAATTCAAAAACTTAAAAATTTGCATGAAAACATTTTGGAGCTCAAATTAATTTTGATACAACGATTAAATGAAAAGGATTGGATAAAACTCATGTACAGACAATATATAACTTATAGTTTTTCAATGGCCATAAGGCCTTATGTTTGTGATTCATGAAACATTAGCAAACAAAATAAAATTGAAAAAACAATGTTATGCCCATTATAAAATCTCCTCATCTTTGATGTGGTAGTGGTTTCTTTCTTGAAAATAAGATATTTTTAAGCATATATTGTTCAAAAATACAAAAAAGACACATTTTTTGAATGAAATTTCATCCAAAAACTTTAAATCTTTAAATAGTCCTAGACTTAAATCATGTATATCAATATCATACACCATAAAAAAATTCACCCAAGAATTCCACTCATAACCCTAGTTTTGAAATATATATGTAATTTGTTCAAATTTTATGACATGTATTATTTTGTCATAAATATATTATATACATTCAATGTTTTCATTATTTGTTGGATTTTTTAAAAAATTGATCAGATTAAGTTTGAAGTTAATCAAATATACTTAAAACAAACAAAAATAACCGAAGATGTGATGTCCATACATTACCAAAAAAATTATACTTGTGACTACAATTTTTTGGGGGCTTAGTGTGTTTTCACCTAGGCCAGTTAAGCTAGGCCTCTTGGGTTAGGTTGCTTAGGCTAGAGGCTTTTTGGCCTCTTACATTAAGCTACCTACATTACACCTCCTAGGCAAAACTTTCTATGCTAGGTCACTTAACCTTATTTTACCACATGGCATCAAACAATTGGGTTAATAAAATTTTAAATTTGAACTTTAAATTGCCACATGGCAATTCATAATGGGCATTATTATTTTTAATTGGGCCTAGGTTATCATATGAAAATTTCATGCGTAAATGAAAAGTTTCATTAGTTCTAAGTGGAAAGCCATAATAAAAAATTTGTAACATTTTCCACTAATTCACATTTTTTTATTTTGGGTTTTCAATTTTTTTCCTTTAAAAAATATTAATTGAATTACCTAGTGAAACATGTGATTGCCCAAAATGACAAAACATGTTTTCATTAAAAATGTCATAATCAATTAACACTTTTACATTAAAACCAATTAAGTCCGAAACTAGTGGAAAATGTTTACTCTCGTTATTATCTTACTAAATTTTGATAGTGAGTAAACACATGATTGCTTGTTGTGAAAATAATGTTGGTCATGGATTCTTAATAAATGTTGTCATGCCCGTATGCATGGCCTCATACATGACGGCCGATTACGGCCATGCCAATCATGCCTTTAGGTAATGTACATTCTTAGGTTATTGTACGTTATTAGGTGTTTTAGAGTTATGGCTTGTTTAGGGTTTCAACTTTGTTGAAGGTTGTATAAAAAACCAAGCTCTTCCCTTCTTTTGTCAATTTTTCTAGAATTCTTTTGTTAAGGTTTCCTCCATAGTCAGATTGGATTTCTAGATGCGCATGGCGACTATTACACAACCACCATTTACATACACTATGTTTTCTTTCCTTCTTTTTGACTCAATTTGATTCTAGAAAAATTGTTCTCTATTGCTTAATGTTGAAAGCGACATATCCTTCCTAGCTTTGAGTTTTTTGGGTTTATTTTGCTTATTGGTTTCTTGTGTTCTTGAGTTGTTGTTACTTCTTTTTCATTTTATACTCTTGTAGTGCAACTACAACATGAACAATAACAACAATAACTAGAAGCAATGTAAGTGAGGGAGAAGGGACACCAGAAAAGCCCACGGCGGTTGTTACTATAAGCTTTTACAAGCCTAAGCTTCCGATCTCATTCATGTGCATGTTGAGTACCCACCGAACATCTACGCGCTAATCTACATCCAGATTTTCTTGTGTCTTTGTGTGCATGTGTGCGTTGTGTCTATTTACATTCACACATTATGCACTCTCGTTTGTTTTCTTCTTCATTTTCTTTCCAAGTTGTGGGTAGCAAGAAAGTTCAACGCAAAGAACCTCTTGGTCCTTATGGGGATGTCAAGTGGCGAAAAGGTGTGGATGTTTCGAGCAAAACTCGTAAGGGGAAAAGAGTTTATCAGTTTGTGAAAAAGTATGGTGTGAATGTAGACGGTTATAGTCCGATCTATGCACCCGATGAATGGTCAAAAACTAGCGATTCTATGCAAGAGGAGTACCAGGGCTAGCCATTTGGGCTACACTTTTTGGAAGTCTACTTATAGGAAGTGCATTCTTAGTGTACAACACTAGTGCATTGGCTTCATAAATCCCTTCTTATCTACAATGAAAACCTATATTAAACTCCCACTTCAACATGAGAAAAAGGTGGGAGGAGCAAGGAAAAAAAAATGAGCTACTTTTTACATGTTATAGTAGTAATTGCTTTATATTGTGCATTATGATTTCAAGTGCAACAATGTTCGACATTGAACTTTATGTTTTGTAGTTGAAGGGGGATATAGTGACAATAATCAAGTACGCTCCTTTGAACAAGAGCAAGTTGTTTGTCGTTGCGGAAGTGAAGACTTGACGAACTCTTGTTATTCAATTGCATGCTCTTGCATTGCCTTCTTTTGAACTAGTTGCCTTTGCTTAGGAACTCTCCTACATCATCATCATCATCGTCAAACTAAACCAAGCCATTACTTTCTCTTGTACTTTGTTGCTACAAGAAAGCTAAGTTGCTCCATTGTAGCTAGCATAGGAAGAAAACAAAGGTTTGTCTTCCAACGATTACAAATTCACACACACATAAACAAGAGCTTTAGGATTTTTCTTTCAGATTCTACATTGTTTCCTTGTTGTTGAAATTTGCAATCTGTGAATATACTTACCCTCCATCTCAAAAAAAAAATAAAATTATTTCTTCTCTTTTGCACACCATTGCTACAAAGCTTACAGACGCAAATCACTCTGCAATGCAATCGCAATCACCATCCATCTGATTTCATTTGTTCGGTTCCATCTGACATCTAGTTCCATCCATCTTGTTCCGTCCATCTTGTTCCATCTATCCGGTTTTGTCTGTCCAATTTTGTTTGTCTAATTATGTCTATTCAGTTCCATCCATCCATAGATGTCCGTCCACCGATGTTTGTCCGTTGTTATTCATCCCCATTGACGCGCTGTATTCTTCAAGATCGTATGTAGGTTTTTTTAAATTAATAGGTACATCTACATACTTTCGTATTAATACATACATCTACGTATTTTGTATTAATACATATATCTACGTTATTTTTGTATTAATACATATATCTACGTTATTTTTGTATTAATACATACACTTACGTAATCTTATTAATACGTAAATATACAATTCTTTCTTCCTCTACTTTGTCATTTAACACTAATGATTATAGAAACTGAAAGTTGCTTAAGGTACATTTTCTTAAGCACTTCACATTTTGGTTTCCATTACAATTGCTTTTTATTACATAGGTTGTGTTAGAACTTTGGAGCTAGTGCTCTATATTGCTACAAAATTTTGGGGCATGGGACAACACCATGTCTTTGGATGATGAGAGCACTACCGTTTAATTAGAGCCAAAGTATCAACTATGAAGTAACACACAATCATTTGAGCCAGTTTCTTTGAGCTCCCGATTTTCACGACAGTACCATCAAATGTCTATAGTGCCACCATCATCTAGTATAATTCCTACCAAGAATTTAGGTTCAAGTTACATTACATCAACAATACATCAAAGTCCATTTGGAGGGGTTAATCAGTGGGGTACACATGTTGTTGCACCAACTTTCACACCATCACCATATATTGCGTTGTAAATCGTTACCTATACACCCATATACACCATGGAGGTTAGAAGTTCCTTTGGGAGCATTGAGAAATTCAACAAAAGGCCATATACCATTTCTTTGAGGGAGTTCAAGGCAAATTGTGGTTTGTGAATTGGAGTTCAAGTATGGCACTAATTACATCGAAGCGTTTGCATTCAAACAATTAGCATGTTATGTGCACTATGAGGCATTGGATGTTTACAAACAACATTTTTCAAAAATTTTGGGCATCACCTAGATCCTTAATCCAACTTATGCCACAACCATTGCCACCTCCTTTCAAGCTACACTACAAGCTGCCATTGCACATCATGGGACTATGCCCAATAATCCAGATCCGGTACCTGTTTTAATAAACCTTTCTCTTCAACAACTCATTGTTGCTACCGCAAACATTCCTCCCACCATCGATGCACTAACTTTTGTTGATTGAGTGGGGGAATTCTTTCGAATTCTTGAGCTAAAATTTCAGGTTAAGAGTTTTGAAAAAAATTTGCAGCTCGCCACCTTCTTTCAGCAAAAAGATGAAACCCTCAAGATGCTTTACATGAGGCTTCTCAAGCTCAAAGAGGATACTCAGAACATCACAAACTTGGAAGTTGCCCATTAGTATCTTCGTTTATTGGAAGGTATTCCGACATTCCATGCGAAGGTTTTGCAACAGCTTTTTGTAGAATTTGGAGATTCGTACACTTTGTTGGATGTGTGTAACATTTCTGAAAAGTTGGAACTAATTCATGCACACTATGAGGCCAGTACTATGAAGCCTCCATCATGTTTAAGGCCTTAACCTCCACCAACTACACCAACTACATCATCACATTCTTCTTCAAGGGCTAAAGCGATGCATTCATCTGCACCCATCCTACCTTTTTACAACTACTATGGCAATCCTACCACAAAGTTAGTGAATGCAACATTCCTTCTGAGGATCTCATTTGTGATTATTGTGGGAAAAAAGGACATCAGGAAGTTGTTTGTTTTACCAAGTTCCTGGAATGGAAGCAACTCCAATTACCACGGCAAAATTTGCCAACATCTTTTGTTACCCCTCAACCAAAAACCAAGGCACCTTAGCCTTCCATTTAGGTTTTCCCCACCAAGGGTAATTCCAGTAAGAATGTTAAAAAGAAGGAGCAAAATGCTTACAAGAGGGAGGTGCTTCAAGCCCATGTTGCTCAAATTCAAACTCTACAAAATGAATTCAAATCATTAAAGGCCCAACTTGTTAATTTAAAAGGTAAGTCTTCCCAACTAGCTGATCATGCCCAACTTGTATAGGGTTCACAATCATGGGAGGGACATCCTAGGTTATTCTATGGCCTCTCACACGATACCATGGTTAGGGAATATGTTCTTTCCAATGGACATAATTCTAATTTCACACCAAAATTTGCCACTTTTTTGCCCTTCCTATTTCGTGGCACAAAAGGTTAATGTGGCACCCAAAGTTTCGACCACTAGGCAAGTAATTCAGACTAATGGACTCACATTTGGTTCAAACCCTATTACCAAGGCTAGAGGAGCTCAAGCAATCATGCCATAATCTTTTTGTCCTCTCAACACACAAAAAAAAGCACCTTGTTAGCGAAAGGGGAGGAGACTATTACATCACAAGCTGATAGGGCATCAAATTCTCGTGTCCCAAGAATACATGTACATCAAGAAAACACACAATTTTCCACTAATCAGCTTATGGAGTGTCGATTTCAAATGCATGAAGTGGTGCAAAAACTTGTGAGTACACCGTTGTTTTGTTTTCAAGATTTGAAGTTAAGCACCAAGGACATAATTGCAGTATTGAAGGATACCTTGAACACTACATCAGGTCCTCTACAAATCCTTGATCCACATGCTATAGGGGTCCCATCTAACACCTTGGAGAGACATTTGATTAGTTCACGTGTTGTAGATGGCGTTCGTAATCTAGTCACTAATTCTAACATGGTTAAACTAATGAGCTCTCCTACCTCTGATTCTACATTCACGTATCAAAAGGGAGCTAAAAACACCTCACTTGTGGATTTGTTATTCAACAAAGGCATTGTGGATAGCCATTCTCTCCATAAAGTCTTTCACTCATTTCCGAAGGTGGTGGTTAGTGAGAGAACTTCCATCACCACCGGAGTTACCATTGTCGACAATACTGAGTCAGCAATCCAGGTGGGAGGACATGCACCCGGAGTGGTACTTCTTGATACAGGTGCCCAACCAATGATTCTTGGAGTTTAATTCACCATAAAAATGAGCATGTTCAACTCCAAACTATGTAAATCTATGTGCCAAATTTGCACCGCTAGTGGGAGTGTAAATGAGGTACTTGGGGAAATTTCAAATTTGATTACACTTAATTTCAATGAAGGTATAGATCATGAGCTTTGCCTACATGTCAGATGTTTAATCACCAATGCCACCAGTTACGATGTGTTCATTGGGCAAGAAGCCCTATTTCCACCAAGTTTGACAATTGACAATTAGTTTGAACATGCATATTATCGAGTGGATTGGGAGATCAATGGCCACCACCTAGGATACATACCCCTTGATTTACATGGGAACCAAAGTCCTATGGCTCACCATTGTATGCTCAAGGAAGCACACATTATTTCCTACATCCAACAAGCTAGCCACGAGTGGATAGAGGGAGATGAAAAGGAAACAACTTACGCCCAAACTATTGAAAGCTTGAAGGTGGTTCCTACTAACATTCAATAGGAACCAAAGGTTTTACAAAAGTTCAAAGTAGCCCACGAGCGCTTGGTCAAAGCTCTCTCTAGTTTTGAAAACATGGAGAACCATGGCAAACTAATTAAGCCAGTACTTCATCAACTAATCACCTAGACACTGCTTAAGGAGGGGATTACATTACTAAAAATCTTTGGTGGTATTAGTATAGGTCTCAAAGCCCTACTATAATTAGGGATGGTGGTTTAAAGGTATTTCTACATAGACATTGATCCTATTGCAAGGCAAATGGTGGCATCGAAAATGATGGAGCTCACAACCAAATTTCCACAACAATTTGCAACCACCGCATGGAAGGCCAGTTTCACTTTCACCTTTTAACATATAACTAATTTAGAAGAAGCATATGGAATTACTTGGCCTCGTGGAACTCATCATTTTAGGTTGGGAATGTCAAGGATTTTCAATGGTTGGATGTGGAGAAGACTTGAATGACATAAGATCCAGTTTTTTCACAGACATGGTACGATTGATCACCTAGGTTCAATCCATTTCTCCTATGTTTGGTTATGTAATTGAAAACACCCTTTCTCAACTTGACCAAAACAAGAAAGTCCAGGAGCATTACACATTAACCAAACATTACCTTGGAGAGCCACTCCTACTTGATGCGGCATAATGCAATTCATGTGCGCACTGATTGCGCAACTAGTGGACCAACCTTGCACCACTCTGAGTTTTGCAATTGGCTCTGAAATACACCATCAAAGATCTCAACCTATAGATTTCTCACATATTGGATGATTAGAGCTCTTGCAACCAATTACAAGGCAAGAGAAACCTCTTTAGTCTCCTACGAACATTATAGGAAAACCAAAAGGTATTTGGCCCGCCTTTGTTTCCTTCCCAGGAGCACACACCTTTTAGGGAGATGGACCAAGCCTAGTGTATCGTCATGCTTTAGCCACTTGGGATGAACCAAGCCCAAAAGAAAGAGAAAGGGCTATGGGGTTCCAAACCGGCATTATTAGTCACACCAAGGTGACTAGATTAGAGCATAACACTCTACTAGGGAGAGGCATGGACCTGAACTCCCTTACATGGTTATTAGTAACTTGTGTGATCTTTCAAATGTACACAACACCAACACTAATTCAATCAGCTTGCAATTCAAGCAATGCAACTACATGGCACCCCGACCAAGTACACTTGCTTATTTCAACACTCTACACTTCACTCTTAGCGTTGGAGGGGAGGAGGTACCATGTAATTTGACTCAAGTTATTTTTAATACACATGGAGGTACATCAGCTTCTGGATGAACAATTACAACCTTTTACAAATCTACGCAATTGGATAATGGAGAACCCAATACACTAGGTTCTTCAAACAGACTTTCCAACTCCATTCCATGTGTTTCTAACTACCCTTTCGTTATGGGTAACCAACTCACCAAGAAGGAGAGAGACCAAGTCATAGACTTGCTAATTAAGTATGAAAATGTGTTCGCATTCTCAATGAAAGACTTAGGTAGGTGTAAGACCATGCAGTTCTCTATAGACCTTACAAATGAGACATCCATCTATCGGAGGAGGCATAGGTTGAGCAAGCATGAGTGGGAATTGGTAGATGAAAGATGCAAAAAACTCCATGAGGCTGGTCTCATTAGCCATTAAGTTTTGATTTCATAACCGCTACAATAATGCCAGCAAAGAAGGATGCAGCTGGATTATGGACTGAAAAAAGGATGTGCGAAGATTATAGGCCTTTGAACCTGGTTACACCTTAGGACAGGTATCCCATGCCCATCCTTGAAGAACTGTTTGATAACATTGGAGACTCAAACATCTTCACAATTGTGGATCTAAGGGAAGGCTTCAACTAGATTATGTTCAATGTAAAGGATCGCAAGAAAATAACATCCCATGGAAACGACGAATTGTGGGAATGGCTTTTGATGCCTTTTGGATTGAAAAACGCACCTATCTTCTTTTAGCGAATCATGAACCAGGTTCTCGAAAGGGCAGATTTCCTAAAGTGCTACATAAATGACATCTTAGTGCATAGCAAGGGACTCCTGCAACACTTGGCTCATCTTGAAGAGTTATTCAAGAGGCTCTACAGAGTCAATATGAAGATCCATCCTAAAAAATATGAGTTTGCTATCACCTCAGTAGTCTACCTTGGACACATAATTTTGCCAAATGGTATTATGGCTCATTGGGCCAAAGTATGTAGCCATTTTGGAGATGCCCAATCCTATTGATGTTCACACTTTGAATAGCTTCATTGGACTATGTAATTACTATAGGATTTATGTCCAAAACTTCAGTATTATTGTTCATCCTCTCTATGCATTGTTTAAAAAAGATGTTGCTTGGACATGGAATGAAAAGGTTCATGAAGCTTTCCACACACTCAAGGAAAAGCTTTTAAAGTTCCCCATTCTAAGAAAACTTGATTTCAACGAGGTCTTCAATCTACACACTAACTAAAGTGCTCTTGGTATTGGTGTTATTCTTGGCCAACTTAATGAGGGAGGCAAGGAATATGTTATCACCTATGGATCATGAAGCAACAAGGTTAAGAGCAATTACTCTTCATACAAAGGGGAGTGTCTTATTGTTGTATGGGCTGTCACACATTTTAAGCCCTATCTTTATGGCACCAAGTTCACTTTGTATACCGACCATTAACCTATTAAGTGGTTAATGACCAACAACAAGCTTACTAGTAAGTTAGCTTGTTGGACGCTCATACTTCAAAAGTATGAGTTCAAGGTTATTCACCAACCTAGTATTACACACCAGAATGCGGATACCATGTCGTGGAGACCCCTCACTACCTCTGAAGATTTCTCAAAAGCTAGGCAAGACTTTGATTAAATTCCAAATGTACATGTATCTTATGCATCTAGTTATCTTGCACTACTGCAATGTAACCTAGTTGAACATCCCACTGTGGATATATGGGAGGACTTGGACACTTTAAGGTTTCTTCAACATGGGGAATACCCTCCCCAAGTTACATCAAGTCATCGGGATCACATACAACAACCGTCCAAACGCTACTCATGGAGGGACAATCACTTTGTCCAATGTTTACCACAAGGTGACAGAGTGGTTCCTCCGCCACACGAATAGTCTAGTCTTATTCAGAAGGTACATTTAGAGCTTGGACACTTTGGAATTAAGTGTATTTATAGCCTTTTCGCTCCTCATTAGCATTGGAGAGGTATGTATGTTCAAGTTTGAAACGTCATTGCTAGGTGTGAATAATGTGATAAAGTGAGAACTTCCTTTTCCTCTCAACAGCTCACACTTTCTCCGGCCACTCCTTATTCAGGGCATGTTCTATCGCTAGTCATGTGATTTAGTTAGAAAACTACCATAGACCTCCAGGGGTAATGTCTACATCATGATTATGATTAAACATTTTTCAAAATGGGTCGAACTTATTATGCTACCGAACAAATCATCACATAGCACTAGCCGGGCTTTCTTACAACAAGTCCTAAGTAGGTTTAGGGCTTATGCTGAATGTTTTACTGGTCAAGGATCAAAATTCAAAAGAGAATTTCAAGACCTAATTGATCATGCTTTCATTGACCATCACCAGACTTCAAGGGATCATCCCCAAATTGATGGCCTTACAAAAAGGATGGTTCAGACATGCAAGGAGGGACTTTGGAAAATTTGCCTCACTAGGAACAAAGAGGATTAGGACCTAGCCCTACCTTACATCACCATGGGTTACATGATGTCCAAACACACCTCTTTGTTTCATTTTTCTCCTTACTTTCTACTTTTTGGGAAACATCCCATTCCACCTTTTTCCATTACTGTTCAAATGGACCAGGTTGTGGACTTGGATTCCCCATCCACTTGGGTTAAGGTCATCACAGAAAGGGTTGCTCTATTTAGGAGGGTTATGCCCATGGCCATGGAAAACTTGTCCATTACACAACATTGAAACACCTTGAAGTATGCAAACACATGAGGTGGCAGTTACAAACCTAAGGTGAGACAATTTGATGTTGGTGACTTTGTGTATCTTTAATGGCAACCTAACAATACTCTAAACACTTCTTTCGATCATATTATCTTGAGGATTAATGCAATCAGGCCTTCAGGTGTGTTGGAGTTATAAGGAGCCAATGGATGCACAATTCAAGATCATTCCAAAAATTGTGCACCTTAGCACCTGCCGAACTTGGGTCCTACCATCATCACATCGACTTGCATTCCTCCACTTGACAATCCATGTCAGGTATGTCAAAGGACAAACGATGTTAATAAGATGTTGTTTTGCGATAATTGTAATGGTGGATACCATCTACTTTGCTTCAAACTAGAGTTCACTTAAGTTCTTGCCGATGTTTTAAACCATGCCACCCTTTTCTCGACTTAAGTTAGGGGGGGATACATGAAAATTTCATCTCAACCTCCTCTTATGCATTGTATATATATGTGTGTGCATATCTTTTTGATTGATTAGTTTCTATGTTTGACTAGTTTTAGTCTTTTTGTTCAGTAGGGTTTACTATGGATTTACACCCTTACGACATCGAATGTCACGACACTACATGTCACAACAATGTAATCTAATGTTGTGCATGTATATATTATTTGATATACTAGTTAGGTAATTGTAGGTGCATATAAAAAATACATACATTTCACATGTAAATGTAAAACACACACATTTATATAGTTTTACACATAGTAAACTCAAAAGTTGGTTTATTATGCAAAGTCAATTAAGTCTCTAGCTATTAATTAAGGTTTTTGGGTCATAAAGTTCTTGATGTTTTATACTAACACATGTGAATGAAGAAACATGGGAACCTTTCAATGTAGGATCATTTAGAAGTAAAAAAAATAAGAAACATTTTTTTCATTTGGGAACTTAAGTTTCTCATTTCCATTTTGTGATGGGCTTAAAACGTCCAAATACCCTTGCCCACTTGTTATATCCCTACTCATAAGACCAAAACATGAATAATGAAATTTTGATTTCATTTCTATTGTTGTAAAACAAATCATTTGAAAATTAAAATCAAATTATTGTACATTTTGCAAGGAGAAAATACACAAAAAAAGAAATGGAGTATACACACTACAAGAATTCATAGCTTATTTTACTACAAAAATTAATTAAAAAAAACCCAAATGTTGCATTTTTCATCTTGACCAAACAATTCATTTGGCAAGTCCTCAATTGTAATTTTGACACATCCATTTGGACTAACTGGTTTTAATAGTCAAATGGTCAATCTTTTGATTAATCAAATGAAAACCAAGATATGGGTAGTGTAAAAAACATCTTTATAAATTTTTATTGATTTTTTAATAAAATAATGTTCAAAATAATAATTTAAAAACAATTACCTACCTACTCTACCCTACCTACCTTATTATGTAGGTATGTATACATGTGTACATTTATTACTATATATTAGTCACTAATGTAGCTTATGTTGTTGGCCCAAGCGTGATTTTTTATTTATTTTTTCACATTTTCTAAATTCAACAATGTGCAAAAATTGAGGGCTCAATTGATTTTTCCTTCTAAACCCAATTTTCAACAACAAAAATCCACTCAAAAATCAATATCTTTCACACCTTAACTTTCAAAATTGTGAAATAAACTCTATTCAATTTGATTCACCTCGGGCTTACCAACAACACCAAGAACACTTCCATAATCCAATATAGTTTTCAGTTGCAATTTATTTAAATCTCATTGAAAAAATGGTTCAATGATCAATAGCTTCCACACCATAGCTCCAAATAGTCTCAAACCAAGTTAGTGCATTACTATTCATCGAGAGCTTTCCAAAGATACCAAAAATGAAGGATGAATCAACATCATTTGGGATATCTTGAGGTGACAAAGAAAAAAAAAGAAAAGAAATAAATTACCTTCCTTCATAGATAGATATACAAAATATTTATTAGTAATGAAAATTGAACTTTGGTATCCATAGCCAAATGGCCAATGGCTTTGCCAACCAACCATCACATATCTAGGTGAAAACATGATGTTAGTATGTACCAAAACAATTGTAACTATTGTTTAATGTTTCATACTTGAAAATAGTTATTTAAA
>Ga0209208_10005887_pt1 | contig 16993 bp, 12 predicted proteins | sample S1TSphfallax_3_FD_187694 | JGI IMG/M metagenome (GOLD analysis project Ga0209208, IMG submission 187694) | Host-associated microbial communities from peat moss isolated from Minnesota, USA - S1T2_Fd - Sphagnum fallax MG (SPAdes) (version 2) | ecosystem: Host-associated > Plants > Peat moss >...
AAGTATTTGGTAGATTGTAGTGTGTGCATGTATATGTAATGGATATATATTTGGTGTAATAAAATGATTACATTATCCTTCACATCAATGCCTATCCCGGTAGCGAACGCAACGGGTACAAACTAGTAACTCTAAATTGTAATTTGGATGAATTGTGAAACTGAGTTTGAACCAATGCTGGGCAGTTACCCAGTTTGGAGGGTTAGAATCAGTGGTTCCAGTTTTGTTAGTGAAAACTGAATTGGAACTGGGTCTGATTTTTGGAACCAGAATTTATTGAATTTGAAGAATTGGACTTGGAATTAGATTCTCAATTCTATTTGTGTGAAACTGGAACTGGAACCAGAACTGAGATTTTTGAACTTTTTTTTTTCAAAAGACTAAAATGGGAGGCTAATTGGAGGTTAACTGACAATTAACCATCAGTTCCACTCTAGGTTACCCATAATCAGGTCTGATATCCAGAACTAAAATGGGGATTCTTTTGGAAGAACCAGACCCAGTTCTTTTGGAAGAGGAACTGTTCTAATTTAGTTTTTAGAACCAAAATTGGAGGTTCTTCCTAAAAGTCAAGAACTGCCCAACACTGACTTGGACCTGTAAATATGCATAGGATAAAATTGTCTCCAAAAGGGTTAGAAATATATATTATTAACTTGGATCCATTAGTCACAATGATTATCCCATTGGATAGCATTTAATCAATCCTCATTATATATTGTCCAATATTTCATGTTTATGGGTCAAGGTGGGGAAATAACTTGCATACTATTTTCAATATGATAGACATTTGTAAAGGCTCTTATTTGCATCAACAATAGTAAACTGGCATGTATACTATATATTTGGAATGAAGTGCAACCTTTAAATAGTGTGAAATTTGGTTTACTTCAGACCTATGAATTTACACAGGAGACAATGGTCTTCTTCACAAGCCCCAGTTCCTTAAAATGATTACTTCAAATTTGCTAATAGTTTCTCACCTTATAATGTAACCTGTTGCAAAGGCATTCTCAAGGCATTCGATAGAACCTAGCTAACCAGAGCGCCTAATCCTACAGAATGCCTAATTTAATGATGCTAAAAATTAGGGTATAAATTGGGCGCTGTGGTTGGCTAGGGGACTAGAATTCAATGGAACAGCGGTTCCTGTCGATGTACCATCCCTCTTGGATGTGCTGCTGGCTGAAGCTTACTTACTTACTTACTTACAATTTAGCGTCATTAAGTGGGCCAAACAGCGCCCGGGCCAGAGCCCATTTGACGTTAAGTCTGATGAAGCAATTCAGATCTAACCGTCTGAAGCGAACTTGCCCTTTTCCCCAAATCCATGTAGAGACACAAATTGTGCAAGTGCATTTTCTTCTGTTAATACAAGTACTTTTTCTGGTTGCTTTGTAAGCAGTGTGAAGTCATGTAGAGACACAAATTGTGCAAGTGCATTTTCTTCTGTTTATTCAAGTACTTTTTCTGGTTCCTTTGTAAGCAGTGTAAAGCCCCCTTAGGTCATCAGAGTGGTCCTTGCGGTTCAGAACCACAGTTCTCGAGAAAAGAACCCATTCTGATTTACTTGTCAAGTTTCTCAAATGCTTATCGTTATAACATTGATCCTTTACTGGTTCAATGTTCAATTATGAAAACCAGCAGTTCTTCAGGGTTCTTTTAATAGCTGAAACTGGTGGGTCTTTGATTTGGATCTTTTATAAAAAAAACTGGAACCAACAGTTGTCTGATTCTGAAAGAATTAACTGGAATTCGTGGTTACTAAAAAAATCATATAACAACTGAACACTGGTATTAACACAAGTTTCTAATGTACATTTACAGATTGGTAGAAAGTATCCACAATGGTACACAAGATAATACATTTTCCATGAAAACTATTCAAGAAAAAACCACAAACAAAAAGGCCTGGGCATACTTTGAAAGCATTCAGATGGTCTTTGTCCCAGGTTAATATATCTCAAGAAGTTCTGCCTAACTTCTTGAAAACAAGGTATACAAAATAAGGCATCTCTCTCTCTCTCTCTCTCTCTCTCTCTCTCCAATGCTTCAGCTGTTGGAAGTAGTTGCAAATTAGCCCTCCAAAAAGTTTTGAAATTTTGTTGGGGTAAACCACCAGCTAGCAAAGAGATGCTTCTCCCAGGCCATGACGCTAGACAGCACTAATGGCAAAAGTGGGCTACCTACTCTGATGTCCAAATTTGAGCAACATTTATCCAGCTGTAATGTAGCAATTTCCAGAGTGAAAATTGCCATGGGAATTTGGGTGGCATAATCTCTTCAAACATGTTGTGCACCTGGGACCCATGAGTGAAAACACCCAGTATGGACCTGATTCCATGGAAAACCTTAGAAATCTAAGAATAACCAAGAGCTGATGAGGTTTCCTGCATGTGGCTGTGCTGAAAAGTCACAGTGCAACATGATTGTTGTGCCAACTTCCAAACAGAAAGCTGCTACTAAGACTGAGAAACAGGTTTGTCACCCACCATTGCAAAGCTCTATTGGGATGATGAGATTGCTAAAGAGATCTAAACATTAGGCTCCATCTGCATCAAAAAGTGCAGGCCTACTTCTTTAACAAGCTGCCCAGAACGACAGCTCATTCCTCTGCACGGACTTTGGCATGATGTACCTCGCTAATCCAGTGTGCAAGACTATGCTCCCTGTGCCGTGTTCTGTGTTCAGTGGCACTTGGGCTTCATGTGCAATTTCCTCTTAGTCTGGAGTCCAGCCGTGCCCTTCTCTTTGCTCCTGCAGTTACCCTGCTCAGAAGTGCTTCTTCCAGGTCCAAACTCTGGAAGTTCTTGACATAGAGCTTCTTGGTGAATTTGTGCATGGATAGACCCCACACAGAATGATGTCATTCCCATATGGATAGGTATAGGCACTGTTCCAAGAAAAGATCCATTTGACATGGAATTCATAAAAATGGTACATGCCAAAACATGACCTTGCTCAAGATATTCTATAGTTTCAGTGCCAGAACCCATCAGGAAGCCAGTGAAATTGACGTGTTAGCCATTGGAATGGTTTCGATGCTGCTGCCGTGGCTGCTGTTGGGTGGCAAGGGACTGAGAGTACTGAGTGAATGGCTGTGAATATACTGGACCCATAATGCCCTGTAACAAATCACCCACTTTTAGTACTTAATGGAGCTAGTCTTGACTTCTCACTTGATACCTTCAATCTCCTGAGTGCTGAGAGGTCTAGGGAGAAGGGCATCCTGTGCAGGACTGACCCTGTAATCAACCAGTTAACCATATATGACCCCTATACACCATATACTGTGAGTTGCACACTGTCTAGACACTAGTTATGAATGCAGACTACCTGAGATTGGAGAGGACCCCCAACTGTGTAGTGGGATTGAGTAGAGGGAGCATCCTGGTTGCGATTGGGATAGCTCACTTGTGTAAACAATCCCTGTGAACCATGCGCCAAAAAGTCCTGCTGTACAATTTGCCAGTCCCATAAGTTAGAACCAACTACCAGAAAATAGTCCCAAATACATGTACAGCTTTCAAGATACCAGTGATATGCACTCTGACATGTTTAAGGGGATTTTGGTTCACTTGACTATGTGGGTTAAGAATTCACAACCATATGCCCTTCATACCTGTGAAACAAAGTCTGTCCCTGCTGATGGGTGGGCAAAAGAAGTCTGGGAGTTTTGGGTGATGAAATCCCCTGTGTAAACACCTTGGCTACCTTGAGTGACATAGTCCATCCCATAACCCCCTTGCAACGCCTGCAACAGCAAAATCATAATCAAAGATGGATTACATCTTTTTGGAGCTAATAGACCTACTGTGCAAAAGCATCTACAAAAATGCTGAGCAAACAGGCAAGTACATGCAACACCTCATCAAGCTTTGCTAGTCCTACTTAACAGATTCAACATAAGGTCATCCTGATAATGATTATCAATCAAAATAGGGTAAGGGTAGTGGAATTTGACCTGGGTTGAAAATTCTTGGCCACCATATGCCACTTGTGACCCTTGTGACTTGAAGTCCTCACCCAAATAATCCTGACAAATAAAATAGGCAACTGTCATTTGATGACACCATCAACCAGACTGACATGATTTGGCAAGAATGTCCAATCAAGCATAGCTGAAAGAAGAAACAGTACCTGAGACATGCCACCCAGAGAAAACCCCTCTCGTAGGTTCTGGCTCAGTCCCTGTCATACAACTAGTGTGTCAGGTTCACAGAAATAACCAACTATACAAAGGAAATAGTGGCTTCTGCTGGAGAGGTACTCACAATGAATTATGTATCAATCTATCAAACTCTAAGACTGCACCAGACAAACTAAAAAGGGCATCAACAAAAAGAGGAGCAGCATATGGACAACACAGTGTTAAGTCACCACAGCACCATTTCACACAAGTTATTTAACATATGAAAAACACAAGAACAGAGAGCTCATAAATATACCTGGGTCATTGATCCTTGCTGTGTCAACAGCCCACCAACAGAAGGCTGTGTGGCCAGGTTATCAAGGCCTCCAAAGCCAAAGCTTGTGCCAAGCCCAGCATGCTGCTGCGATGCCTGGTGGTGAGATAAGTGGCCACCAATAGGACCCCCTGTGCTTATGCCTCTCCCTGCACCAAAACCCCTGCTGCCACTTTGTGGGATTTGAGGGATTCCTCCAATTGGCCCATGCCCACCCCCACGGGAAGGAATGGCATAGGGTTGCATCTGTGGTCCTCCTGAGTAGCCAACTATTGGAGCTCGCCCTGACACCACACCCCCATGCTGAGGACCTCCAGACCTGTGGCCTGCTCCATTTGCCATTTGACCAAAAGGAGTATATCCACTGCTCCCTGCATGGTCTCAGTAGCAAGAATTTGAATCAGGACTCCAATATCAACCACATCCCTTACCAATCAATCATTCTCAACCAAGAAACTTCTTTGCTTTTACCACAGGTCAAAAGCCTTTCACTCATGGTACCCCAACACAATCAGAGATGCAAAAAATATGGAACAAACCATTTCTTCCATCCACATATCGGCCACGGCCAGTACGACGATCATGTATTGCTCCACCTGTTGCTGCAGTGGCGGTTGGAGCTGGCACAAATCCATCCCCATTTGCTACAGCCGACCCTCCACCTCCCGGAAATACTCGACGATCATTGTACAGCTGCAGCAGTGTAGACAATACAAAATCAGGACAAAAGCCAACCCTCCCAAATTAATAAGTTTATTCACTCTACAGATGCATTGCATGAGTTCATTGGAGGCTTGACCTTTCTCGGCTTCTGAAACTGCACCATACTCTGCTTCAGATTGTTGAGAGGACCTTCTACAAGCACCTCATGCTCCTGAGCCCACAGAGAAAACAAGGTTGATCAGAATCAAAAACACCCAAAGATGAAACAAATGATCAAGCAATTAACAATGGCCAATGATCTTTCTCACCTTGTAATGTGTCAGCAAACTGTTCCACAGAGGCTGCTTGCTTAGGACCTTTGGATTGCCTAATATTACAAGACCGTATTGTGCCCGTGTGAGTGCCACATTCAGTCTCCGTGGATCATTCAGAAAACCAATCCCCTGAACAACAACACACCAATATACAACACGAATAAATAACTCACAAGAAATGATTACAAGTTGCAATTTCCCATGCTATAATCACACCAACCTCCCTTACAATTCCTAATCTACAGTCAGTCCATATCCTGTCTTAAATTGAGTAGAATCTTCACAAAGTAGATCCACTACTCCTCAAGTGAATAACTCATGGCACAGAATGATGTTACCTGATGTTCATTGCTCCTAACACAAGAAAGAATTATGAAGTCTTTTTCTCGACCTTGAAATGAATCTACACTGGCAACCTGCCAAAACAAGGAATTCAGTGCTTTGATCATGACTGACAGCACCACAAGGTTGATCACATGAGCAATTTTGAACAATAGAACATTCAAACATACTCTAAAATAAATGCCCTATTTCCTCAATGACTGAATACCTCAATGTCCTTGTAGAGCTGTTGACGTAGAGACCCATTTCGTGCCATGTAGTTCACAATATATGCACGTTGACCTTCGTATGGAGTGATCACCCCAATCTGCAGCACATTAGGACTTAACATTGCATCATGATTCATTTCATAGCAGTGCAGAATGTATGACCTCTGACTGAGGAGTTGAACAGCTCTGGACAGTGGCACAGAAACTCAATAAGGGCAAAATGTATGCATAACAAAACATTCCCTACATATTATGTTGCTTTTCAATACATCAAGCAGACTGCTGCAAATCTTAGGTATGCAATGCAACACAAATGGAACGTATTTACCTGACTTGGAATCACTCCACTTCTCAAAAATGTTGTCACTATCTTTTCCACATTTGCAGCTTCGGTTCTGTTCAGATATGACGTCCCACTTGCACTAATTTCCTCTTGCCCCATCTGACTTTCAACCAATATAACATGCACATCAGGAACATATGAAATGATTGGCGCTGAAACTGAATTGAAAAGAGCACCATGCAAGAAACAAGGACATGCTGCTAACCTGAACATAGAAGAACATGGGCCTGTTAGGAGCAGGCCAAGGGAAGTCGATCTGTGATTGGAGCCTTTCTGCAATTGTGACTCCATTTTGTAGTGTTCCTTCATAGAAGCTGTTTGATGGAAACTCAGACAGGCATGGATGCATCCGGTATTGCACCTACTCATTTGCAATCACAACACAACCATGCTGTCAAAACAAAATTATGTCAATGGGGATTCACAGTGCACTACCCTCCCAAGTTTAGAAATTTTCTTCCCCCAACAACAAAATCTAAAACTCTAGAAGACCTACAAAATGTTTGACAACCATTCACACAGGGTGCAATGAAGGAGATCAGTCATTTGTACCATTCACAAGACACAATGGATGATGAAGGTTTTACCTGCAGACGGATGGGTTTGACACCCAGCAACACTAAACGCTCAAACAAAGATTGGGCCAGTCCAGCACGAGCAGCCTTCTTGCACATAATAACAGGGCCTAGCTGACAATGGTCTCCTACCAATACCAACTGACAACATCCAAAAACATTCCAATGTCAGGGCATCTTCTACCACATACTTGCAGACTCTACTGAAAATAATTGTTCATAGCAAGATTTAAGCTGCTCAAACACTGAAGACTAACTTATGGGGTGTTGTAAATGACCCATCTGACTAAACCTCCATACGGCACCACAAATGGAAGAGGGCCATACAGCACACAAAATGCATGCACCTGTTTGGCTCCCATCACTAATGGAATTAAGCACTCAGGCTCTGTAGCCTGTGTTGACTCATCTATTAGCACCTGCACAGTCAAGCAGAACAGGCTTCACTTAGACAGGAACATGATACTCATTACAGTAAGATTCAGTACTAACACAGCTGATAACATCAAAACAGTTTGATTGGAACAAAGCAAGTGTTTGAGACAGATTAATTCCTTTGGGGCCAGGTCTACAGAGGAAACCCATGATTTAGCATGCACAGGAAACTTGTTGCAAAGCTTATGACTGTTATGGACAAGAGAGTGCAAACCTGCCGAAACCGAAAGTTGGCAAGACGGGGGTCACCAGCACCCACACATGTAGAGCAAATAACATCAGCACTCTGTGAAATCTCTCTCTCTGTTGCCCTCTTCAATGCTTTATACTTCTTCTCATCAGCACTTGACAGTTCCCCTGGATGGTCAACAGTTAAGGGTGTTAGCAACTTGGTCCAGGTTGTCCAGAACCACCATCATCTTGGTCAAAGTATACCATGTCTACCTTTTGCCACAGAATTTGACTCAGGGTAGTTCTACATATGTGCAGGCATTTTTCATGTTATGGAAATATACAAATCTTACCCACCATATGACAAATGCATGAAAGACTGATATCAAACAGGCTTCATTACATCAAAATCTGCATAAACTTACACTTGCAGCAATACTTAAGGGTTTAGTCTGCAATATTCCTAAATTGAAAGATGCATAAAGTGATCAATGCATCATGACAGTCCAGAACACAAATGACAAGAGACACACCTAGCTCATCTTTCAAAAGCTGCAATTTGTGCAGCTCACTCTTGTCTGTTGCATCAAGATGTCTCACCTGTTGGCCAACAGCCCACCATAGTTATCAAGTTACAAATTAAACTGCACACATTAGTCAACCTAATCCTGGAAAAATCAGAATATAAAAGAATATGCTCCTCCTTCTCACTCCTCATTCCTAGTTGCAAGTGATGTATCTATTCAGAAGGATTGGCAAAAAAAACACCCCCTTGACTACTGGATGAACTTGAAAGCAATGTGTGAGTATGATGTAATCAGCATCACAACAAAGCACACGATTAGGACAAGGCAAACCTGATAATGGAGAGTGAGGTGCTCCACAGGTGAGTTTACAGCCTCTCTTGATTTGGCACACAATCGCACCACCTGCAAGAAGAGTTGAGAAAGATCCTATTACTAACCATTAAATGGACTTGGTCAGACTATAACCACTCAAAGTAATGTCATGATAGGCATCATCACAATCCTCGGTTTTTCTGCTGGGATGCTGTTTTGTTCATTGTTGAATCAGGGCTGCAATCTAGCCCACTTTTTATTCTTTCTTCTCAAGCATGGCACAATGCCTTCAACAATTTGCAGACATATAGGCAAAATGACATGCTCAGTGGAGCCTTCTGTGTCATGCACAGCATATCACAGACTTGTTGGATAAAACACACTTACTGGCCCTAGGCCTCATCTCCACCACTCACAAACCAAATGTCTGCTGTCATAGGTAAGTAGAACAGAATTGCCTTTCTTCTGTAAACACAAACTAGAAGCATACCTTTAGACCTGTTGCACTTATTTTTTCAGCAAGCTGGTCCACTGCAACATTGCTTGGAGCACAAACCAGAACCTGTCCACGGCTTTGCACAATCAGATCAAGGGATAAAGTTGCAGAAAACAATTCAAAGAAGTTCAGGACATCCTTGGGAGGAAAACAAAAGTAATTCCGGTGAGTACCTGACCCTGGCCCTGCTTTGCCAGATGATACACAATAGCTGCAGAGGTCACTGTCTTCCCTGTCCCAGGAGGCCCTTGTATCAAGCTCACTGGCTTTTGCAGCACACTCTTAACAGCATACACCTACACAGGCCACAAGTTTTATGACCATCTGCTAAATGCAAAGAAACATGACAAAAAAGGAATTTGCTCAGCAAATAGAAATTTGGGTGTCATGAAGAGGAAGTAATACCTGAGAGGCATTTAAGTCGGGAAGCCCAGGTGCTCCAAATCGCCGAGGGAGAGTATTGCGAACTGTTTGAGGTTCCACCTCATGTCCCAAAAGCCGATGGTAGATGTATCTGCAACAACCTAGTATTGCATTAAACTCTGCCAATATTACTCCGAAGGATGTGAGCTAACACAATTAGGAGCAAACTATTATAGATAGTTTGGATTTTCAAGACTGAGGGTCCACAACCAGACCTACTATGGTATGTTTCAAGTCTGATAGTAGTCAAATTTTCATGGTGGGTGGAACAACCCATCTCTTCTACGAAACCAAAGCCAAAAATGTAACTTACTTACCCACTGACACTGGTCTCATCCACAGCAAATGTCTTCATAGCAGCTTGCATGCGATCAAAGCTAGTGCTCTTCCAGACAAAGTCAACACTGAAATTGTGGTTCACATCAATGGGGACACCCTGCAATACACCAGAAAAGGACAACCATCAGCTCTGCTTCTTTGTGAAACCTACTTTGTGACAAATATCATAAAGAGGCAGCACTTGCTACTGCATTTTTAATGATGTCCCTCACTGATATATGTCTGCAGAACCCAAGACAATGCTTTCAATTGACAGTTAGTCTTGAGAGCAACACTGACATTCTGGGTACATACCTGGTTGGCTCGTAACTCAAGTGCCACCTCCTCATGTGCAGTCAACTTAATCTGGGGAGACACAGAATACCAGAATATAATTTAGTCATTAAACAAGCCGGATATAGCAACATCAAGAATGTCTAAATATTTACACATTAACAACTGCATGAACCTTACCATATATCAAATAAACATGCCAAGAATGCTCCTAAGACCTTACCACATGCCCTACAGACTGCCACCCAGAATGGATACCATCCCCAAGATACCGCAACCGCAATTCATCTCCAGGAACCAACCGCAATTCATTCTCGTCCTGCCATGATAGCAAGCCATCACCAAAACCAGAACAGCCAGACAGGTCCATTAGTGTCCATTGACTGCCCAGCTCACCTCCATTGATAGCTTTGAAAATGCTATTTTAGGTTTGGTGAAAAAATTTGAAAGTAGATCACCAAAGCTATTTGAGCTAGACATGTCCTGAGATAGGGTTCACCAAAAAGTTACCATGAATCTAGAAACAAGCACGACAACTCTTCAAAAAGCCAAAAAAATTAACAAGTGCAGTTGACCAAGCTTTGTCGGGATGAGTGCTAACCTTAGGGAAGACAAAATACACAATACGCTTCTTGTTGAGACCAACATCCCACCGTACAGTGATGTTATCTTTACTCTGTGCCTCCTTCATCATCTGCAACGGTTGACAAACACAGCCTCTGAGTCCCGAAAAACCCAATTCCCATTTGCAGGCAGTGTCCCACAGAGGTATTATGCAAGATGGCACTTTTTTGCATGCTTCCTTGCATTGTCTTTGAGAGCTGCATGAAATGCAATTGGTACTTTGGCAAAGATGTGGTGATAGACACAGCAGACATGGCCCAGAAAGAGTAGAAAACAGTGCCTCTATTTCTGCAGTTATGGAGGCTAGTCCATTACCTTATCGAAGTCAGCTTCTAGCTTCACCAGTGGTCCAAACACATTTTGATACTGCCATAGAAACAAACAACATATGAATAAAATCCAAATTGATGAAGCCAAAGATGCAGACAGTTGGAGGTCCAATCAAATAAGTAGTAAATAAAGCTTACCTGGTATGCATCTTCATACTTAAGAGCAACAGTTTGTGGTTCATCATCAACACCTGGCTTCTCAAGATCCTCCAATACTGCTTCTGGATTTGCCTTCCATAGCTCTTCCACCTTATTAATTTGTTGGGCACTGATTTGACGTGCCCTTAACTGCTCTTGTTCTGATGGGACCTGCAAAAGGATGCTGCAAAGTTAGATGCAGAATTTCAAGTGTGCTATTTTACATTTGCATAGCAACTTCAGAAAGGGGCTTTATAGTAGAGGTAAAGAAGTCTAGTGAGCACACCTTCACCAGCCATTGAAGAAAACAGCGATCATCGATAAGAGGTAACCATTGGCTCAGGTCCCAATTCATGTCTTTCAAGGCATTGACACTCAAGCAGGGTTCACGACAAAGCAGCACTACAACACTCTCTGTCTTTGCAGAGATGAACCCTAACAGAAACACATTACGACATCCACAATTGTAGCATTCAAGAATTGTTTCCCCCAATGGGCTGTCCTTATGAAGGCAAACCTCCTTGTGCTTTGCCCGCACCTGTCAACAAAACACCCACTCAATCCCATCAAGCCATGGAAAGAAGAGATTGATTTGAGGAGGAAACATGTTTACTGAGGGAAAACCCTAAAAACCTAAGGGAAGGATGCAAAGCCCTAATCTGTGAGGACAAAACATACCAGGTGATTGACAATGTGAGAACCAGAAGTGTTCCCCCGTGAATTACAAAACCACTTGCGGCACGACGGAACATTGCAGCGCACAATGCATGCAGGGTTATGAATGCCGCAGTACTTGCAAGCATGTTCAGGCAAGTCCCGCTTGGCATACTCATGGCTGTCCTCATCCCCGGTCTCATCAAAACTCAGTTCACTCAATGCTGTGGTCAATGAACCAAGTGCAGCAGTTTGGCTGCTTGTTTTACCATTTGAAGCTCCAGAAGAATCCAATGACAAAACTGATTCTGACACTCCCACAGCAAAATCATTTGGCTGAGAGACAGATGTTGCAAGATTCGATGCATTATTCCAGACAAAATTATGTGCCGGCTGACTGAGCTCAGTGAATTCCGGGTAGTCACAGTCATCCCCCTGGGTGTTGAATTCAAGAAAGGTAAATGCATCTCCCTGTGGTTGTGAAGCAGATTCATAAAGACTCTGTGCCACCAGATTTTGAGCGGCCATGGCAGGCCTAAATAAATCTTTTCAACTACCTGTGAAAAAACAAGCACTCCACAACATGTTCCACCATTCAACCTAGGAAAATAAAAAAAGTGGCAAGACGCTCAGGCCCTTGGATCTTCCAGAAAGGGGACAGAACCCAGGAAAAAGGCAAGATCAAAACAGAAGAGGACAGATGAACAGAAAAACTGACAGGCAACAAGATATGCACCTCAGATGTTTTGCTAAAAAATTTGCCAAAAGAGAAAAAAAAGTTGAAGTTACACAATAACCTGCCAGAATTAATTTCACTACAGCCGCGTTTGTGCTCCCGGCCTAATCGATTTGTTGCGAACAACGAAAACAACAAAGAGTTGGTGCAAGAACAACAAGAAGATGCAAAAATTCCAGAGGAGAAACAACCCAGGGCGGTGGGGAACAGAGTGGGAAAACAAAACACGAGGACAAAAAATGGAAACGAAGAAAAAGAAGAAGAAGAAGAAACCAGCGACAAGAATTGCTACTAACACTGGTACCGACTATGAGCGAGTGGATTGGGATCGCAAGAACTTGTCGAGGGACGAGAGGCTGGACTTGGGGGTTTGGAGGGTTGTGTGTAAAGGTTAGTTGCCAAATTAGGGTTTCTAACGATCATGTCCCAAGAGAAGGAAGGAGCAACAGAAATTGGGGGAAAAAATCAGACAAAATCACGAGGATCAACCAACTAAACTCTTTGTAGTAAATGGAATTGTGCGTATGTGCGTACCCAGAGGCAAAGGATTCTTTGCCGTCGTCGTCGTCGACTTGAGCTCTGCACCTTTGCTGGCGCAACGTGGCCACCTCAAGAGGCTGGAAGCCGATGAGGGAGAAGAAAGGGGTGTCGCTGCGAGAGTGACGACTCCGTAGCAACCGATCAGTTGCCCTAAAATTATACCCCCCGGTTATAAACAACTGTGCCCCGCCCGGCTTATAAAACCTGCTCGTCATCGGTTGCTCTTACACGGCTCCACCAATCAGGTGGTACCTTGGTGTGACGAGTAGGTAGGTAGCAGCGTTGGCCGGTTCTTTCCTTTTAAGAGAACCTTCTAGTCGGTTATGATCCTTTTTCTTCTTCTTGTAAGTTCTGAGGGTGCAAGTTTGAACCTGTGATGAAAAGTTGGGTAGGGATGAAACCCTAAATCAATGGCACAGTGCCATCAACTACCGAAGTGAGTACACGACAAAGTGCCATAGTTGATGGTGATGGATGGTGGAGTTGTAAATGGTTCTTCTTTGTTTTGCTTTTGTGTTTTTTTATATTGTGGGTTTTTGTGTGATAGCTTGATTTGTGGTAAAATGACACTTGAAGTTTGATGTTGGGCTAGTTGCATTGCCAAAGGAGTCTGAAGGTTTTGCAAGATGGTTTTGGAAGACGCAAGTGATCAAACAACTAGGCTGCATCTATATGAAGAGCTATTGAATTCTCAAAGGAAAGTTAAATATCAAACTTTGTGTTTCTAAAGATTGTATGTTGGTAGATGATGGAGGGATTGAGTAGTGCTAGTGATTTCATGTTTTGAAGCAATGTCTTAGTGTGAAAACATGACTCCTCTTATGGGCACATAATCTCTTGTGTGCATGTGTTTCAACAAGAGTAGAATAGGAATAGAATTAGTTCATAGGGGTCACTTAAGGGAGATGATAAAAGGCTTAAGGGATTTCGAAAGCGATTTTCACTACAAGTCAATTAATGTGGTTTCTTTTGTTCATTGCAATGTTGTTTGACTCTATGGCTAGGGGAGAAAGAACCTTCATAATTGGGAGTTCCAAAGTGATATTTTGTGTTGGGAAAGTTTGATTCTAATGAAAAATTGTTGAATGACTTCAGGACCTTATTTCGTCTTTGTTTTCTTCCTAAGGCAATTATGTGGCATTTGTTTTCTATTTATATCTCTGTGGATTCATGGTCATTTGTTGCGAATGGTGGTAGTTGTGTTACATATAAATATATTTGAATTTGCATGAAATTTGACTAGTTGAATTATGGTGTAAGGGGATATTCAATGTCATTTGTGGAAACAAGGTCATTGAAGCTAAGACTCATGTTCAATCACAATTAAAATTGTCATAATAAAAAAACTAATTGTGCTTGAGAAAGTGAAATTGAAATGGTTTGGTCCCAAAAACCCATAGATTAAAATGTAGCTATCAAAACTTCTAGATTAAAAAAATTTGTTACACTTATTGTAAATGACCACTACCATGAAATCTTTGTGTTTTCTTTTCAATCAATGATTAACCTATAAACATTAGTAGAAAAACATCATTTGCAACTATTGTTTGTGACTAAATTTCAATTGCAAGCAACATTTGTAATTACAAATTAGCCTAATAGCAAACAATGAACTATCAACAACATTAGTCACAAATGATCAATCAAATATTTTTTTTATAAAATACGAGTATGATGAATTTATACATGTATCCAAGGATGAATTCCTATGACTAAACTTGCAATTACAATGCACACCAATATGTTCACATGTGGTAGCCTAAAAATATGACATGTGGCATCATTTGGATTTTTTGAAATATTTTGCCAAACAAATATTTTCTTTTCTTCAACCATCCATTTAAAGTAACTGAATTGTGCCACATGGCAACTTTAAATTGCCCTATATTCATTTAGGGTTGGATCACCACCAGACTACAACTCAAACAAACAATTATTTTACAACAAAATATGGATATATTTAGTATCGCAAAATTGGATTAATCTGATTGAATGTCATATCAATAAGTCTTGTAATTAGAATCCCCACCATTCAATTTCAAACCTTTATTAACAAAAAAGCCAATGTTGTTCTCAAAAGCAAATCTACCATCAATACAACGTCCAAAATGCTATTGAATTTGTTTCATCAAATGGGTCTAGGAAAGTTATTATGCATAATATTGAAGCCAACCTCATTACAAACCCTACAAATGATGTCAAGATCAAATTTTTTTTTTGATTTAAAAGCAAACAACTCCTTGGAAACATCAAAATCCATAATAGATACATAATATCAATTGTTAGATTTTTATGCAGTATCCCTAACAGCAAATTAATGTGTGACCCTTGATTATAAAGTCACACACATAAAACACATACTCATAAAAGATAAACAAACATTAGCATAAATATGAAGATGTTGAGACAAAGATGTGAACTAGAATTTGATCCTTTTAGATATAAACGAGTTCATACATGTTAGTTCTTAAATTATGTTTTCCACTATATCTTAAGATGCCTCATGTGAAATAAACACAAAGTCTTGAAGCTGACCTTGTTTCAAATATAAGATTGACCATGTGGCACCTAGGTTAAGCCTAGGCCACTTAACCATAGGTCTAGCCTAGGTAGGTAGGTATTTAAATATAGGTTTAAAACTTTTACAACAAAATTTTATTTTATTATAAAGTTAACCTTTAGGGTGGAGCCTATGTGATTAGTTCCTCTCATATGACAATTGAAAAAATTGAATGTACTTACGACACCAAGCCAACCTATTTATGTAGTTTATAAACTTGAAATGGAAGACAAATAATATAGGATAAATTTTTTGTTATAGCCTAATGGCATAGTTGTAGCCTAATTGTAATTATTCCCTATCACATATTATTACATAGCCTACTTATTAAATAGCGTAAGTTTTTACTAAATAGCTATTATAAGTAGTTTAAATGGTATTTATTCTATATGCATATTTAAATAGCCTTTAGATAATTATTTAGTTTAAATACATATTTAGATAACTTCTAAATAATTATTTATAATTAAATAGCCTATTAGGTAGCTAATGGGTATGTAGTTATGTATGTAGGTACCTAAAAAATAACTAAGTAGGTAGGTATGTAAGTATTTTATATATATATACAAAATAGGTAAGTACATAAGGTGTATGTACACGATAAATAAGTAATAGGTTGGTAGATAATACATAGGTAAGTAAGTATGTGCTTAGTAATTAAGTAGATATATACATATAGGTATGTATGTATTATTAAATAGTTTATACATGTAACTATTAGGTAGCATACATCTACTATATATAAAATAATTGGGTTTTTTTCTGTGCTAAATCTGTGTGTCCGTCCGTCTATCTATTTGTCTGTCCGTCCGTCCGATATCCTATTGGCTAGAACTCAGGGTAATGGGTATCACCCAATGTCAGGGGTATCCCTCAGTGTCATGGGTATCACTCAGTGTCCAGTTTGTTTGTGAGGAAAACAGGGTCCCTCAGTGTAATGGGTAAACTCTTGGGTGGGTTGTGAGAACTATCAATGAGAAGAAAAATCACTCAGGGTATCGGTATCACACAGTGTAATGGGTATCCTCTTGGGTGTGTCCGTAATGGGTATCATTCAGTGTAATGGGTATCACTCATTGTCAGGGTATCCCTCAATGTCAGGGTATCACCCAGTGTAATGGGTATCCTCTTGGGTGTGTCCGTAATGGGTATCATTCAGTGTAATGGGTATCATTCAGTGTCAGGGTATCCCTCAATGTCAGGGTATCACTCAGTGTAATGGGTATCCTCTTGGGTGTGTCCGGGTTTAGGGTTTAAGGTTTAGGGTTTTTGCACTAAATCGTGTGTGTCCGTATGTCTGTCCATCCGTCCGTCCAATATCCTATTGGCTAAAAGATTGTCCAACGTGTGATTGGACAGAAGGGCGGAAGGGCGAAAAGGAGGTGAGTTCTCTCTCACTCACACACACACTCAAATCAGGAAGTGAGTTCTCACTCACTCGCACATTGAAATCGGGAGGTGAACTCACACTCACACACACATTGAAATCGGGAGGTGAGTTCTCACTCACACACACACTAAAAT
>Ga0209208_10005889_pt1 | contig 16991 bp, 8 predicted proteins | sample S1TSphfallax_3_FD_187694 | JGI IMG/M metagenome (GOLD analysis project Ga0209208, IMG submission 187694) | Host-associated microbial communities from peat moss isolated from Minnesota, USA - S1T2_Fd - Sphagnum fallax MG (SPAdes) (version 2) | ecosystem: Host-associated > Plants > Peat moss >...
TGACCACTTTGTGGTAAAGGATGGCCATAAAAAAAAAATTATCATGTTTTCATTATTTTTTTGGAAACCCAAACTTTGACATGCCTTTTTTTTTTCTTAAACAAATTGTTCAAACCAAGCAAATAGAAACATGATCTTGAAGAATTTTGAAAGATCTATTCAAAAATACTAATTAAAATTTTTTATTTTTTATTTTTTGAAAAATCAACCATGTTTCACAAATTTAATTTGATTTTTTTTTTCAAATTATTTTTGCTTGAATTGAGATAGAATGTTATTAAGGTGCTTTAAAGGAAAATGTAAAATCAAGGCCTTATTTTAAAAATTGGAAATCTTAATTTGGCTATAAAATTTATTCAATATTATATTTTTTATGATTAAACTATTATATTTTCTCACATTTTAAACCATTTGTGCAATTAATGATGAATCACAATGAATAAATAATGTCATTTGCATATTTAAAAGTCAAGTTAAATTTTACTTAAAGAAGTTTAACAAAAACATATTTGAAATGAAATCATCTATCATTGATTGTGTGGAGTGCAATGTGCATCAGATGTAATGGGACAATGTTTAAATGTGTTGTTGTGTTCATGTGAAATGCCATCCCATTATTTTCCATTTCAACCACATTTTATTGTGATGAATGTTGCCATTATTGGCATGAATTAACACTCTTAGCTATGTGGACAATGTTATTGACTATATGCAAGGTGGGCTTTTATTAGTGTTTACCACATCCAAAATAAAATATGAAAATTATTTTCCCATCCTTGTCCATAAACATAGAAGAAAAGATAAGATGTAGTGAAGGATATATTAAATGTGACCACGTGGGCCAACCAAAGGTAATCATATTTTTCTATTGGCTTTTCTAGAGAGCCTTGTTTAGCATGCAATTTTACAAGTCCAAACTCTTGTTCACATCATGCAAAGGATGTACAATTTATGTGTACATGTCATTATAGCCAACATAGTTAGTCAAATGTTCTAACTACATGGAGTCATCAATCACATATTTGACAATTATCAATAAAATTAATATACATTTTGAAAAAATAGAAAGAAATTTTCTCCTAGTTTTGATGGCATGCATGGACATATTTGTTAGACAACATTAATTAGATTAATGTATAGATATATTGATAACACATGTACACACATACATGATGGGTCGCTACTACAAAACACATCTCCATTTCACTATGCATTTCAATCACTTTCCCAAGCAAAATGTGTAGTGGAATAGGGACATGTTTTTTTATTAATGGGCATAAATTAATATTTTCTCCTAGTTGAATTACTAGTTTTCACATTGAAAAAAGATTTCTGTTATTGTGAATATGAATTTACATCTAGAATGATTTTTTCTTCAATTGTGGATAATTTTCTATATTTGAATAGGATATGATATTTGATTACAAACTTTAAAGTAAAGTCATAATAGATTTGAGGACTTGTAGATCCAAATTTGATTTACATGCACAAGCCTCTAATCCATATCCATGAAAACAATAATTAGGATTCTACTTCTTTGGATGGTAGTTCTTTAAGTCCACGGGGGTTCTAAAATCATGAAATGTGTGTACCATATACTCAAGTGATTTTCACTTATTTGCACCTCCTTGATGTTGACTACAACCTCAAATTTTTCACCATTGATTCGCACAAAATAGATTATTATATATTGGAGGATCTTAAGGAACAAAAGCAAATTCATATGTCAATTCACATAAAGTGGATAATTCCATTTTGGGGGACAAGTTGGCATGATGAACATTGCCAAACACATGTAATATTTTGAATTATAGCTTATGCATTCCTTATCACCTTCATCTTTCCATTGCTAGGGTTTAACATCATGATCAAATTGGTTACAAAGTTTGTCAAAACCCATCACATGTCATGCAAGATTCTCTTGTCATGCTTTGCTTTGCAATTGGTGTGATAGCTTTAGGAAGATGTAATAAGGTTAATTTTCAAAATTACAAGTGTTTTGCTAATTGATTGTTCATTTTATATGTTCATTAATGTAAACAATGAGAAGGTTATTTATGGTTAACATCTATTTATCCCAATTTTATTGATCATCAACTAAAGAAATGTTCATTCATATATTTGATATAGATTCTAGAATTACAAATTAACACAATGCACACTCTGGTTTGTTAAATGATATTGGTGGTATATTTTGATTTGGAATTTTAGAATTTTTCTTAAGCTTGAGGCATGTTTCAAAACTCTTTTGGGGTGAAAAAGTTTTGGGATGACTAAAACAAATTGAAACATTTCAAATATATTATTTTGTCGCCCAACAATGTTAGGAATTTTAATTTAAATGCATTTAGTTAAGTTTAAGTTATGCTTAAGCTAAGACATTGGGTTAAGAATTATCATAAAATGGGTTTGTGTGAATGTAGTTCAAGTTATTTTATGTTTGAGGAATACAACCTTTGTTTCATGCTTTGGGGTCTCATTTTTAGTGTTTTTGAACTCCAAATCATGTGTGTGATGCAAGAAAGTGGAAATTGTTGATGTTGAAGCAAAAATGTTATTAACATTGTTGTGTGAACTCCAACCAACGCACAAAGATATAAGAAACCATGGTCATAGTAACCTTAGCCACCACGAAGCAAAGCAAAGGGAGTGTGGTATAACTTGGAACTCTACCATCTTTGTGGTTGAGTTGACATTGATTCATATAACCAAAATAAACAAATAAATGGTGGGGGCAGTTGTTGCCTTTGAATAGTTCAAATTGGGTGGCAATGCACATTACTAATGCATAGCCCTAACATGAAGAACACATATCAACATGCTTCATATGAAGCTTGCACAAATAAAGTTCACACAAGTGCTTGAGTAAAAGCTTGTGTAAAGCTTATGCTTGTATAACACTTGTCATGGTTGTGCACATGATTTTTCTAACGATCGTCATATTTGTGTTCTTTGTTGAAAAATGTTGGAGTCTTGTGCAAAAATAACAATGGTAATAATAGAAATTGTGTCAACATAAATGTGAGCACAAGTTCAAACCTCTATCATTAATGAGTTTGAATTCATTTATAAATGTGGGAGGTTTAGAGTATGAATTGAAATACACATACTCTAACATTGGTTGGGAATTTAAATCAAGGTTTGAACTCAATCAAAAAATGTCTTGCCATATTTTTTTTTAATTATTTTCATTTATTTGGTTTTATTCTCAATTTTTCATGTGGGCAAGAGTTCATCCATCTAATAGACAAATAACATGTTAGTGAATGGACATTTGGCTTAGTCACCAAACACCCATTTTAAAACTATGAGGTGAGTTGTAGGTGCAATGGTATAATTTAATTTCACAATGTACATGTGCAACATCCCTTTAAATTAGAGGTTAGAAAGTCCAAACATAGTTGTAGTATCAAATAATATTGTTCACTAAATCATTATACCCCTTCAATTTGAGGTTCACTTATAAATTAGTTTAACATTGATATTAGAAGTTTTATTTTCTCAATAGGTACATGCGTTACTATACACTATTATATGCATACCAATTCTAATTTGAACAAGTTTAAAGATTCTTGACAAGTCTTGGAAATGTTTTTAACGCATTACATACTCTAGTGAAAAATGGTTCAAGGATTGGTTAAGAATGTATAAACAACTTTACTTTCCCAAAAAATTATACTACAAATAGCTTAGGCATTGATGTGTATAAAACATTGAAATGTAACAAGAACCAAGTGCTTATTACAATGTACAAGGTTCCAAAAAATGAAAACATTGTGAGATTCTAGCCAATAATAAAAAAAATACACAAATTGGAAATCATTTTTACTTTCATAAATGAAAACAACAAAAGCTTAAAACATTTATATTAAAGTCAAAGGGAATTTATTTCATTTGGGATTTTTTTTAAAGGAAATATCATATAGGTTTTAAGTTTTAGAAATAAGAAAATAAGTTTGGGAAGTCTTAATAGTATCTTTTGTGTTTCAAATGGGAAAAGACATTGGGAAGGATGTTTGGATGTTTCATGCATCAAACTAAGGTAAGTTTGAACTCTAAACCTTTTGGACGAAAAATGTTTTTAAATAAAAATGGTCCAAAAAAATAAGGTTGATAAATATGTTTTTTGGGTTGTCTATGGACATCCCTTTTGGACACCATGTTATATTATTCTATGCAATTTTTTTGGTTTGCATGCAAAAATGTTTCCCACAACTTTAAGGGGTGTGAGGCTCCTTAATCCTATCAATTTATTTTATCTCTTTTCATTCATGGACTAAATTAATCATGTTGAACTTTTACTTTATTCTCTACCATGCAATTTTGTGAAAATGAACTCATCGGGTAATTTGGGCTTTCCTTTGAATAATGCCCCTTCTATTAACACTTATAACGTTGCACCATTGATAGGTTTCACCCAATATTTTTTCCCTTGTTCATTTTGGATTGCAACAAATGGAAGTTGAATTGATTATTCTAATTCATAATCTGCTCCATGAGTGATTCCACAAAATGAAATTTCATATCTAGGCATTTATTTTATATGTGATTGCTTATGAAGGTGACTTGAGCTTACTTACTAAAGTAGTGATGTGTGTGAATGGTGGTCTTGAGGTCACTTTCATGTTTTCTTCCTTTTCTTTTTAAATTTGTCACCACATTTTCAAAGGTCTTTTTGTTCTTGTTTCACTTGTTATTTCAATTCAAGCAACAATTCAATGGTGACATGCTTCATTATTAACACATTGACATCACAAAAAAAATTCCTTTCAAGTCTTTATGTCATAGTGCTTTAAGTCACTTATGAAGTTTTTTTTGGTAAAATCATCGCTAAGTCTTTAAATTATTTCATAGTTTTGGAAGCCTCATGCTTCAATTAACTTAATTTGAAAATAAAAATATATGATATGTCTTTTGCAAAGTTATTTCATCCAAGGGCATCTATCACACTCATGCATGATGTTCTCATGTTATATATATGTTCTTCATATGGATGTAAGTTCAAACCTTCAAAGAGTTTAGGAAGGAAATTAAGCCAATCTCCATATGTTTTAAACTTAGTACTAACACTTGAGTTTTTTTATATTTTTTGAAAACATTTCAAAGTCTCCCTATTTGTTTTTTTTGTAAAACATCAAAATCAACATATTAACACACCATGTTGCAATATTTTCAATTTAACTTAAATCATAAATTTGTAGTTATTTAAACAACTTGCCTCTCTATATTCTACCTTCCACCTTTGTAACATCACTTAAAACCTCTTATTGCATGGATTAGGAAACTACCTATGGCCAATAATGGTCTAGAAACAAAATTGACCTTATCCTCATGATGTCGTTCTCTAAAAGAACTAACTATTTTTAATGTTGCATCAATTCTACACATATGCCCATTTTGGAAAATAGGAAGTACAATATCACAAGCATTATACCTATGTATGATTCCATGACCACTCCACATGAGATTGACAAGTTATTTATATTACTTTCATTAGGAGTTGCCTCCTTCTTGATCCATATGATGACATTTTGTTCATAAATACCGTTTTTGCACATTGTTTAGCAAATTCAAGCTTAGGTTCTTTTTTTGCCCATGTAATTGGAAACAACCACAATTATTAATTCATTAGTAACTAGACCATTTTCAATATACACATTCAAACAAATGAAATTGGTCTACAAACTACATATGTTGGAGAAAGTGTTAGTCTTCTTTTGGAAGCTAGGAGCCCAAGGAGCAATGTTTATTTCACCCACAAATTTTTGTCAAATTTTTATTTTAAAATTATGATTTTGACTTGTGCAAAGGTTTTTTCATGAAAAATGGTCAAAATTCACCAAAATTTGAAGAAAAATGATTCCACACAACTAATTTTTTAGATAAGTTTTGTAGGTAGCCAAGAATATAAAGAGATTTTGTATTTATTCGACTTTCATATCTAGTATGTAGCCAAATTTGGCTTTAAAATTTCTAGATTATCATCACTTTGATTACATTACAGAATCCAAAAAAGAAATCTTGCCACGGAGTCAAATGCCTCACCTTGAATGGTCATTGATATCAAACTTTGGCCTATTAAACTTGCCATTAATCAACATTTATGCTTTCTTTAAAACCATGTATCAAAAACTTCAAGTATCTAGACTTCCCACCATTCTTATGAACATAAAAACTTGGGTCCCATAAATGGAACCAACAAAGTGAGATTTGGACAAGATTATGGGACCAAGACTAGGTATTCTACTATGCAACCATGGAATTTCATGTTGTACTATCAAAACAATCATCCACACATGTGCAAACTATGTTAGGTTATATACTATGCAATAGAAAGGTTATTATCCGCCTTCCTAGCACAATACTTTATGAATTAAGTTCAAAGATGTAAGAACATTCCCAAAGTTCTTTTTCTACATCAATGTACTAACTTGCAACACCACAATGCAATACACACAATGAACCATGTGTCCATAACATAATGAAACTTAAACTACTAGTGTGGTCCTAGTTTGCATGCTTCATATACAAGGTTTTCCCCCCTTTTTCAAAATTTTATTATCAAATAATGAGAATGTTAATGTCCTGAATATAGAAAATTTGTCAAATTTATATTAGGACACAAAAAAAATCCCCCAAAATCCCAAGTTTTTATTGAAAAAACAACAAAATTTGTTTAGAAAAAAACATTGTTAACATATGAACCCTATCCAAAAGTAAAGAAAAGTCGAGAATACAAATATACCACAATAATACATCTACATAACAATTGAATCTATGATATTGCAAATTACATGAAATTCATAAATGGGTTAAGTTTGAAATCTTAATATCCTATTCATCCACATCCGATGAGTCATGAACTTGCATGAATCATCATCTCAAATTCACATAAATCATACACAAAAAAATCATTTTAGTAAGTTTCATGAGAAAAGTTCAAGTTCTAGAAAAAACTAGTAGTTATTTTTTTTGTTTGGCTCTAGTTCACTATATTGTGAATGCTACAACTATCTATAGGATGTGGATCTTAAGGACTTTATAGGCTTTGCATGTACATTGTAAACATCTTATAAGTGTTTATTGTATAGCTTTTTCTTGTAGAAGTATAAAATATCATAGCTTGTGATAGATCTTGACAATTTGGAATGTGATTTCAACTATTTCAAAACTTTGCATGTTTTGAACAATAAACATATAAATTAAAATTCTTTACCAAATTAGATTCTCATTGGACCCATTTCTTCACTTGTGAGAAAAGCTACCTAAAGGTTAAACCTCAACTAGTGTAATAGGTGGAGTTTAATCATTTAGTCAACCATGTTTGTTGAAAAGTAATGGATTAGATGTTGCTAACTAGGTTGTTCAACATGAAATTTCTTTTCAAACACCTAATTACATATGAATGTTCATTCATTGTAGTCTAATGTGACTCATATTAATTAGTTGTGGCAACCCCAAAGTTCAATTTTTTTTTCCTTTTGTGATGGGCATCATTGATTGGCCCATCATGAATAATAATAAAGAGATCACAAAAATCCAATAATAGATTGATGGTCAAAACCATCATAGGGGAGACAAAAAGGGAAGGCCAAAAAGAGGCCAAAAAACATACAACCCACAAGAACCAAAGAAAAGGGAGAAAACTAATCCTTTTCGTTGTAGGAAGTTATCTCACCTATAGCCCTTCTAATGTTGCCTGCATGCAAATTATGAAATTTAATAATAATGGGAGGTCTAGAACAAGCATCATCTGCCAATATAATCTTCCTTTCTATAGCAAAATTTAAAGCATGTTAAAAAACAATATTAACACACTACCTGAAAAATTGAATGAAAAGACAAGGATAAATGACCTTCTGATCATTTATCATGGAAAAGACAAGCACATTCCTTAATGAGACAAAACATATCACACCCGAGGGTGCTATGCACCTCCATGGCCATCAGAATAAAGTGGTGCCCCTCATGAAGCCTTCTATATTTGCGAATCTTAACAATGGCACTAATTTTTGCAATTGCATGTGCTAGTCAATTAATGACATTCAAAGCAACCGTCTCCCATGTCGGATCAATAACCACCACATTAACAACGAAAACTTAGTTCTCTTGGGTCATGTAAAGATCAACTCATAACAGGACTCCTAATGTAAAATTGTACCACCGCTCTCTCCATACAATGTGCCCACTCTTTCAAACAAGGGCATACATGATGTCTCAAATGGCATCATTTGTGACTATTGGCTGACCTCCAAACATGTAACAAACTAAGTGTATGCCAAATGCGTCCAACCCGTGTTCACACTCACACATGAAAAGACTAAATGTCAAGGACTAAATCAAACTAAAACGAAAATGCAACACTGAGGTGAAAGTATAATCTGTGATGTGAAACGAATAAATAAATGCCCTAACAACCAACCATAGCCTTACCCCCTTGTTCAAACAAGAACAAATGCATGCTCTAGATGCCGAGGAAATGAATTCATCCTTCAAAATAGACCTAAGGGATGTGTTGTGGTGGATGGTTATCAAAAATGCCTATAGACTTGGATTTACGATAATTGTGAGATTTTCAAAAGAAGGGTGCATCTCTTTAGTTACATGAGATAATAATAATAGTCTCAAAATAGGTACATTGTAGTTTTTTTTTTGGGGTTGATTATATAAGTTACAATAGAAAAATTTAAAGCCAAGGATATGGGATAAAGTGAGGTGTTATTGGGAGCGTGTTGGGGAACACATTGGGAATTTGATAAACATGTTGAGAACTTGATGAAAGCACATTGGGAACAAATAAAAAATATACTCTCCCCCAAAGGACAAAATTGAACCCCTTGGTGGATTTTGGCTCCAACTCATTGGTTATTAAGAATTTATATGCATTTCTTACAATTTTTTACTTAGGCTAATGGTAAGTGCACAAATTGTGCAACATAGTGTTGCATTCAATTCATTCTAGCCCTTGTTTATTGAAATTTGGGCATTGAATAACTAATATGTAAACTTTTGTTGTGATGTTTGGTTGCATGAGTGGTCTTCACTTACTACTTTTTTTCCTTTTTTTTTCGTAGCACTAATAGTTTTACCATTACTTTAGGCAAGAGATAACCCTTTTAAATTGGTGCATTCCAAATGGACTAATCTTTTTCATATGTTTATCAAACATTCAACAATTTTTATATCTTGTTTTTTAATCTATATTCTTCAAATTCAATGGTGCATTTCTTTTGTCTTTGAATATGTGCATAGATCCATGAAAAAATATGCCTAAGACTCTTTTGGTAATGAAAATTATTTCCCAAAGGCTTAGGCTTTGCAAGGGTTAAACAACATCCAATTTTGCACATTCTTTTAGGACAATCAAATTGAGGGTAAATGTAGCTTTAGAGGATCAAATTAGGGCCCAAAGACAAGTTAATTTGAAGGATAATTTTATTATGTAAAAAAAAAGAAGTAATCTTTAATGGCAAGTTGGTCCATAATTAAAATCCCAAAAGAAAATGTATTTAATTGTTGGTTGCCATTATTCAAACAAATACATCATAACCACATGCATTGCGAAATTTGGACATGCATATATGCTCTATATTATTGTGACATATACCTTTCATTATGCAATGCAAAACAATTACCCTTCCCTAGGTAAGGGCAAAACTCAAACATATATTAGTTGGGTGAAATAAAGACAAGGTAAGTCTAAAATAAATATTAATTGTGTAAGGTAATTCAAAGGGTAACCAAAAAGGTTTTACCCTTTGGGTAATGTACATATTTACCATGTTATGTACCCATGAATATATCAAGGTAAAAATATTAACACTAGATGTTACACATGTAAAAATAGCTTCACTAGTGCCTTGCATGATATCTTTTGGATGAAATAGAATCAAATTTATGCCAATTTGAGATAATAAATCGACTTTGGAGCAATATACCCTTATGTAGGGTTGAGTCTAGCACATATTTGCTGAATAAGTAATTAACTTTTAAGATTAAAAAAATTTAAATAAAAATTCCTCATTTTCCTTTGTGAAATAATGTTCTTTTGAGAATAGTAGAAATTGAAATTTTCAGAATTTCTAAAAATAATATAATTTGTGTGCCAAAATAGTGGCCAAGGTACAATGGGGGAGGGATCTTACAACCACAATGCCCTCAATGGAGAGCCTTGCCCTATACAAAATGTGCGTCACCGGCCTCCTCCGTCTACGTGCATCCTGAGGGGTGCCTCAAATTCTGAAAGACTCTCAAAGGACTTTCCCTTTATATCTATCAGCATGACCAAAAATAAACACAAATTAGGGTAAAGCACGAGGAGTACGGCAATGAGAAAATAAGGGACCCAGCCTGTTTCATATTTCCGCTCCACCTCGCTCACTCGCTAAGAGCATTATACGACATAAAAATAGACCACTAATGTTACAATATATATATATATATAATAAAATTGAGGGGTGTTGTCGATAGAAGTGGGGCCAACACAAGTTGGTCATATGAAGGGAATTATGAAGTTAGTAATTTTCTCTCGAAGAGGAGCTTCCCGGGTACATCAGATAGCAAAATCTCCATCCCATAGCCTGGGAAGAAATTTTTGGTTTGTACAACCGCCCTCTCCCCCCGCCCTCTCCCATTCTAGTGTACTTTTCTCTGGACGAGAACTTTACATTAGACGGAAATTGTTCCTTGGACTTTATCGGTTTGATAGTAGTAGTACAGCCGGGCTAGCTTCAACACATGTTTGTCAAATAATTAATTAATTAATTAATTAATTTGGAAGATTTCATGTGTCGAGAAAATAAAATATTACACCCAGAATATTTAATTTTCCTTCACCAAAAAAAAATTCTTTGAATTTTTTTTTTAAATTTTGAATTTTTTTTCCAACATATTTACAAATAATATATACTTAGTGTTGAAGCTGCTGGGGTACTACGGTACACACTGGAGAGCGGGCAATAGGCCGCCCTTTTCTTCTGGCACCGGGTTCGTTGCCGGAAGAACATTTGTTTGTTTGTTTGTTTGTTTGTTTGTTGTGTGTCAGGAGGGTGGGGTAACACACATCACATGTTTTTTTTAATAATGCAGGGGGCTTTGCACGGAACAAATATCTCATTCTTGGCCAACCAACCAGATCACCTTGTTCCAACCCCGTGCGTTTACCAAATCCCGGATACACGGGATCCGGGGGGGCCCCGAATCATGGTGAACTAGCCTTTTCCGATTTGTACTCTTGCTGTTTTTGGATCCAGTTTCTGGCTCCGCTACACAATACAATTTATACTTGTGAATGCCTCAAGGGAGAAACCGATAACAATTAATAAAATCAATTATGTGTAAGGTAAAAAGCCCCCGCCCGGGTGGGGGCACTTGCAAAGGACCCGGGGGAGCCGGCAGGGGGGCTGGCCTTATGACAGAGTAGTGGTAGCCAAGTCTAGCCTTGCATTTTGGGAATGTTGCCCCCACCAGGGTTTTCTTCTTTGATGTTTTTGTCATGTAGTCAAAGTGGTGAATGGTTCCGTGATGCTAGTTTAGCCAAATTTGGTTACATACTAGATATGAAAGTAAAAAAAGAAATAAAATTCTTCTATATTTTTGGCTACTTACTAGAACTTATCACAAATTTCTGGCAATTTGAATTTTTTTTTGCTTTGAAATCTGGCGAATTTCAGTAAAAAAAAAATTCCATGAAAAATGCTATTTACAGGTTGAAATCTTATTTTCCAAGTCGAAATTTGACAAAATTTTGCCAATAATAGAAATATTGTGCCCCCCACCTATGGGCTTTCCCAGATGTAAAGCACTAGGCAAAGGTTATCATCATGAACCTTAACATAGGTAGATCATGAGGCATACTAGGGAGAGGGGTTCTTTCACATAGTCTTAAGCATGGAGGGATCTCATGCCTAAGGTAGGCCTAAGATCCCTCCCATTCTTAATGAATAGGCATCATATCCCTCCTCCCTCTTCTCTTGTAGGAGGGATATTCATGAATATAAAGTAAAGTGCCTTCCAAATAAACTACAAAACTTCTCCAAGTTCCTGCCCTTGGAAAAGCAAGTCACTTTGAGATCAAAGGAAGGAGAAAAAGGGTGGATGGATCTAACACTTTAGCTCCAATAATATAGAAAGGTTGATTTTCATGCACATGGAAAGATTGGAAGAGAAGAAGACTAATTCTTATACATATGTCATGACACACACACATATATATATATATAATTTTTAAAAAAAATTAAACAATTTTTTTGGGGGGATGGGGGTGGGTGGGGATGGGTATATTAGAAAAACAATATTATCTTAAGGTTGGGAGTTTTGAGGACAATGTGGCTTCCAAAAAAGACAAATACTTAAGGATTTTCAAAATTTGTGTATTGGTTGAGGAATGGGTTAAAGGGTAGTGATTGGGTCAAGCCCTGGGAAAAAAAATAGCACACGCTTCTGATAACTACTACCCATGTCTTCACTTTGTTGGATGAGGTTACACCTTGTCTTCTATGGGAATCTAAACTTTTGACGTTAATCAAAGCTAGAGTGACTTGCTTTTCCAAGGGAGATGCCAAGCCCCAATGAACCAAAAGAGCAAGGGATCCTTTCTTCCTTTGTCCTTTATACTCAAAACAAAAAAAACCTCATGTGAATGAAAACATGACACCATATATATATTTCCTTCTTTGGAAAGTGGGCTTTATATGGTTATAACTTGTAGCACAAGGAGACAAATGAGAGTCACATGTTTGACGCAACTCAATGTAATCTAGAGTATGTCATCATGGATTCAATGAAACACTAATGTCCACAACCAAATGTCTCATCACAAACCTTTCTTGCTCTACTTTAATGTTGGTTTGTGGTATCATCCCCTTTTCCTTATTGACATGCACCAAGTAAAGTGAAAACTTTCACAAAGGTGGTTTGCCCACAACTTAGAAGCTTTAGAAATATTGATAGTTGATCATGTCCAATAGAAAAGACAATGTTGGTTGAATATTGTGAAAACAATTTGTTTCAAATTTCTAACAACTAGTAATAATTATGGATTAGGTAATCAATTCGAGGTTGTTAGTTATTGGAATTAACTAAAGCATGGTATCACTGAAATTATTTTTAATAAATGACGATCTTAAGTCAATTACCAAACATAAATTATTAATTGGAAGTTTAAGACCATTGGCTATAGATAGTTAATCACAAGTACCTACCATGTTTTTTTAAAAATTGGGTTGTAGCATTTTAGGTTTTAGCACTTATGATCCAAGGGCATGGTTGAAATTTCTTTTTAGTTGTTTTTTTCCTTGTTTGTTTTTTTGGTTGTTTTGTGAATTTTGTTTTTATATGTAGGAGAACAAGAAGATATACACCCTAACAATGGACACATGTTAGTCTTTGTGGAAGGTTTATTCCATCTAAAGTTGATAATGAGAGCTTCCAATTCTAGGAAAAGGTCTTCATGCATATGTCTTTTTAATGACTAGCAACTAATGTTGAATGAATTGGAAGATGACCAATAGCCAATTGTGAATGAATTGTGATAGCAACCTTCTTTTGATCTTGAAATATGTCATGACTTTAATTTGGGTGTGCAACCATCTCCCAACATTAAAAAAAATTGAATGCTTGCAAGTGAAATCAAGTTGAAGAAAAGGCCAAGATTTGAAATGAACACAAGAAAATGCAAGCACATTCCCACATGAAATGGAAGTATGTGGGAATCAAAGGAAGGTAGTCCCAAGATGTGTTCAATATTTGGATCTAGGGTTAAGGGACCAAACCTTGACCAATTTGAGATTTTTTAAAACAATTACAAAAGTCTTGATGAATAATACACTAAAATGGGGTTGCATTTTCAAAACAAATATCTTTAACACAAGTTACATGGTCATTTGAAAATTTAATCAAACTTTCAAAATGACACACAACATCGAAATGACATTTACAAGGTTGAGTTACATCCAATTAAAGATCATGATACATTTTTAAAAAACTCTTTTCAATGGATGCAAAATGAGAAAGTTATGAACCTAGGCAAAGTTGTTGAACTTATAACTTGGTAATTTTGGGACTTCCATGTGAAAGTCTTAGGAATTTTTATTTTTGATGTAACCCTTGTGAGAAGCTACAAAGTATACTAAAGTGAAAACAATAGTGAGCACAAGTTGGAGATGTGGTGAACCTTGTGAGTTTGTGGCTTGTTTGTGCACTAATTTGGTTCCCAATGCAATAGTTGCCCTTTTTGCTTAATTTATGCATTTTGATGTGTCCATGAACTCAACTTGAAAAGTTCATCTTAGTTTTATCCCAAAACACCTTCATGATCTCCAACACACAAAATCATTTCTTCTAACTCATTTGTAATGATCATGGTTGTGATTTGATATTTTTTTACCATTAGTTCAAGACCCATAGGTTGTATTTGTTGATTGTGTGAGTAATGCATATGTTAACATTGTTAAAAAAATACACATTGGTGTGTTAAATTGTAATGTTTTAGATGAGAGCCAAATGGAGTTGTTTAATGTTAATATTACATTGCTTGTGATGATTATTATATTTTGATAAACATGTTGAATGTTAAGGTAAATTTGTTGTCCATTCATATGGATATGTAACAATTCAAAAGATGTAGCTTAATTTTTGGATGACATAATAATGGCAAATGACGCACTCCCACGCTCCTTACTAGACTCAAATGTGAATCCAAGACGAAAACAACGAAAGAATGAGGAGTTGGGGTATGCTCCCTGGTTCGTAGCACTTCTGGGGTAGAAGGGCATGCTGGAGCTTCATAGGGATTAGGAAGAATAACAAGCAAACCAATTATTCACACGGGCCTACACAAACCAAACAAATTGGTTAATGCATAGTTGAAGCACTTTTGGTGCATAGACGAGCCATGGGCAAACACAGACTCACAAGACTCACCATGGCCTGAACTTGAGGTAAGCCACCACCTACACGCACGATAATCAAAACAATTACCGACTTTTAATGGTTAAGAGTCAAATTACCAATTTGACTTTCGTCCTTTATTTTGGCCATAACTTATGTTTTAAGTGCCCAAATGGGTCATTCGAGTGCATTTTAGACATCTAAGTTCCAAGAAGTTTTATATGATATAAAGAAATATTCAATTTAATTATTTTTGACCCTTACAATCACCCTCTAAAGATTCAAGAATCCATGGGGATTCCAACTCCCAAAGTGGGAACTCACTTGGGAGTGTGGGGGTTCATTCCCTCACACTTTTTGACGCACTCCCAACTCTTTGAAAGATTCAAGTGTGAGTCCAAATAGAAAACAATGGAAGAAAGAGTCGGGGCACGCTCTTTAACTCACAACACTTTGAGGGGTAGAGGGGTGTGTTGGAGCTCCGGGATGGGACTAGGAAGAGTTGACAAGCTTCACTCACTCACACGGGCTTGCATAAAATCCACACAAGGTGTTTAGTGCGTAGTTGAAGCACTTTTGGTGTTAGGACGAGCCACGAGCAACACGAACACATAAGACTCACCACGGCCCAGACTTGGGGGAAGCCATCACCTTCCCCTTTATAGTATACTCTGCACCTCTCCATGAGGCCCACATCCAAATGGCTTTTTTGTCTCGGGACTCCCAAGTGAAAGTCTTGAAATCGCCAAAGTTGGGACTCCCGTGACTTTGGAGCCCCATAACTTTGTGAGCAGCCCTCGGATCGAGATGCAGTCTAAAGCAAAGTTGTAGCCCTCGTCGAGAGCTTTTCAACAGTATGTCGTACTCCATCTGTAGACAAGTAAATCGGGTCGATTCCCGACTTTTTCTGGTCGGGAGTCAAATTAGCAGTTTGATTCCCGGCCTTTCTTTTAGCCATAACTTGTGTTTCAAATGTGCAAATGAGCAATGTGAGCCCATTTAGACATCTAAGTTTTAAGAGATTTTCAATGATATAAAGAATGCCACAAGCCATTGAGTTTTGACCCCTGAAATCACTCTCTGAAGTTTCGAGAGTCCACCAGGAGTCCATCTCCCAAAGTGGGAGTTGCCTTGGGAGTGTGAGGGTTCACTCCCTAACACTTTCCTACACTCTCTTGGGAGTATGTGATGTGACTCCCGGGATTTCTCTTGGCCCGCACCCTTGCAACCCCTCTGCCTTGGTCGCGAGCCCAAAGCTAGGGTTGCGACATTTTTTTAAACTCCTAGGAGCATGAAATGTGACTCCCAGGTTTCACTCTTGGCCTACACCTTTGTAAGCCTTTGCCTTGGTCACGAGCCTAAAGTTAAGGTTGCGACAACAAACTTGTTTTATGATGGTCTAATTGATGCATCTTGTGAAATTTCTAGGTTTGTGAATGAAAAGATTATTTAAATATATGTTGTTTGTGTATTATTTAATTTGCATACCCAAAATAGGAAAAACAACTTTTGGGCTTGTAATAGATACGTTTCTTTTGTTGATAATTTGATTAATCTACATGAGGGTTTTGATAAATTGAAATAAATGATTCAAAAACATCCTTTTAAAAGAGCTTGGCAAGTTGATGATGATTTTTTTTGTTATGTTTTGTAAGTGTAATGGGGATAGATAGCCTACAACAACCATAATATACATGTTCATGAGTTTCAATTGGGTTTTGATCCATTATAAGAGGTTAAAGTTCTTGCTATTAGTGTACAAAATTGTGGTTCAAAATGCAAACATCCATTTTTCATTGGTACTAATAAGGTTGTTAAGATAAATATGCAAAATAGTTCAAACTTTAAAGCTAATAAAAAATGAAAGAAAGTGGATGTTTTGTAAGGTTAAAATCCTTAAGCATCAAAGGTGAAGTTGTCATAAAAACATGAACAATTCATATATTTCACATGTGTAAAAGGAACAATGTATTTTATTTTGACAAAAAAATTCAAGCAAAAAATTAGATTTATTTGGGGAATTTTTTTCTACTGTAAATTCAGCTATTTTTTCTATTTTTAAAAAAAAATCCAAATTTTTATGTGGACAAATTGAAAAATAA
>Ga0209208_10005890_pt1 | contig 16987 bp, 18 predicted proteins | sample S1TSphfallax_3_FD_187694 | JGI IMG/M metagenome (GOLD analysis project Ga0209208, IMG submission 187694) | Host-associated microbial communities from peat moss isolated from Minnesota, USA - S1T2_Fd - Sphagnum fallax MG (SPAdes) (version 2) | ecosystem: Host-associated > Plants > Peat moss >...
CCGCCGGGCGACAAGACGCAGAAGGGCATCTCCAACGGCGTGACCGAGGTTGTCATTGATGCGCTTGAAGCGGTCAAGGTCGATATACAGCAAGGCGATCAGCCGCTTGCCACGCGGTGGAGAGGACAATGTGCGGCCGCCGTCGCGCACGAACAGCTGGCGGTTCGGCAGCCCGGTCAGCGGGTCGTAGTAGGCAAGGTGTTCGATCCTCTCCTCGGCCCGGCGCCGCTCCGTCGCGTCGCGCACGATCACCAGCCCCGTGCCGTCCACCTGCGGCCGCACCCGCACCTCGAATGCCCGCCGCTCGGCATCGGCTTCGATCTCAAACTCATGGGTGATGACCTTGCCGATGGCCCCGCCTTCCTTCAGCGATCGACAGGCAGCCTCGGCAACTTCCGGCGGCACCACGCATTCGATCCCCTGGCCGATCAGGGTATCGGTGCCCTGCTGATCGGCGTTGGTGATGTGCGCAAGAATGATCCCGGCCGCATCGATGATGTAAAGCGTATCGGGCAGCGCTTGCAGCAGCGCACGGTTTTTCTGCTCGCTGCTTCGGAGAGCCCGGATGTTGTCCCGGGCCCGCAACATGAATTCCACCCGCTGCGGCAGCGTCGGCCAAAGCACGGGTTTGTTGATAAAATCGGTTGCGCCCACCTCGTAGGCGCGGGCGATCGAGTGAGTGTCGTTGTTGCCGGTGACCATGATGATGGGCAGGTCGAGCCCCGGCGCCGCGGCCCGCATCGCGGCACAGACATCGAATCCGCTGGCATCGGGCAGTTCGACGTCGAGCAGAACCAGATCCGGCCGCTCCCGTTCGAACAGTTCGAGCGCGGTCTTGCTGCTGTCGGCGACCGGAGCCGAGAATCCGGCCTGGACGAGAGTTTCGGCGGCGAGAAGCACGAACACCGGGTCGTCGTCGACGATGAGTACGCATCGCGGCAGGTCACCGGGCATATGTCGCATGGTCAAATGCAAATCCCTGTTTAGCTTTGCTGCACCACCTATGTTCTTTTTCTCGGCGTCACTTTTCCAATGATTAGCGCCCAAGAATGAAAAGGTTTCGGAAAAAAGGGGACCTGGTTAACACTTACAGTAAATAACATCGCGAGCCCATCCGGGGCCCCTGGCCTAATTCAGAGGATCCAGCATCGTCCGCTTCCAGGTGCCGTCGCCCTGACGGTCGAGCTCGTAAGCGGGCCAATAATGCTTGTCCAGCTTCAAGGTGATGACATCGGTCTGGCCATTCCAGGCGATGGTGGTGAGCCGCAACGACGCCCGATCGGCTTTGCCGCTCACCACCTTGATGAACGCATCCAAGTCCGGTGTCGGCTGCCCATCGACTTGAACGATGCGCCGACCGGCATACAACCCGTAATGCGTGGCAGGCGAGCCGTAGAAAAAGAACGACACGAACACGCCCACCGGCGGAATACCGCGCTGGACTTCCATCGGTCGGTGCGGCGCCTGCAGGGTGGCTCCGGCCCATATCAGAACGCGATCGATGCCGCGCCCGTTCAAAGCCACGGTCTTCATCGGAAAGGTTCTCTCGGTACCCTCCCGCAAAATGCTCACCAACACTTCGGGCTTCTGCACGGCACGCTCCACTTCGCGGAAGCGATTGACCACTTTGCCGTCGATGGCGAGCAGCAAGTCGCCGGGTTCGAGCAGCGTGGCTGCCGGCGATCCCGCGACCAACCGGTCGATCGACAGGACCTGGCGGCGCTCCTCGTTGTGCTGCTCGAAGCGCTTCACCCAGACGTCGGGCAGTCCCAGCTTGCGTGCGTCGGCCAACGACGCCACGTCGAACTCGGCCTCGAAGGAATAGAGCGGCCGCCCATCCTCAACCACGTTGTCCATCTCCATGACGAGATCGGCGGCTACGCCGCGGTTCAGCTGTTCCAGGTCGCGGGCCGATTCGAATGCAAAGCTCGACCACAGCGCGACCACCTCTCCGCGCTCGTTGGCGAGGACGCCGTCGTAGTCGGTGGGCGGATTGACGAGGCTCACCGCCTCGAGATTGCTGTCGCGGAATCGCAAGGTGCGCGACAGCGGAAAGCCCACGGCATCGACGCTGGCCACCTGGGTCTCCTCGGACATGATTTTTGAATCGCCGCGCTGGCCCACGACCCAGACCTCGTCACCCGGCTTCAGGTCATTGTTGACCAAAGTGGCCGATTGAACCGGCGTCTTGCCGATGGACTTGGGATCGTACGAGACCACGGCGAGATTGTGCAAAGGATGAATGAATTCCACCTTGCCCGGCACCTCGACGGTGCCGTTGAAGGTGATGCGCACGTCGCCCATGGCGACCGGCACCGTGTTGCGGTCCACCACCACCAGGCCGCGCCTGGCATCGACGATGAGGCCGGTGCCGTGGTAATTCTTCTCCGTCACGCCGGAGACGGAGTACGGCATGTCGAAGGTCACCATGACCAATGACGGTGCCAGTCGGTCGATCCGCGGGTCGCCGGTCTTCGCGAATTCCGTCGACGCCGGCGCAATCGGAACAGGCAAAGGTCCCGGCGCGATCGCCACGCACGGCCACGTTCCGAGCGAATCATCCCGCTTGCACCTGCGTGCCGGGAACCAGCGCCGGTCCATGCGCACGACCTTGAGCTGCGACGCGTGCGGATCCTCCAGCGTGACGTAGCGCACCGGTGCCCGCGCGCCGTCCGCGAGGTCGGCGAGCGCCGCCTCGAAATCCGCGAGTTTTTCGATCTTCTTGCCATCGAATGAGCTGATTAGCGCACCGCGTGGAATGCCGGCGGCGCCGAACACATAGCCGGGGTTCGCGACGTAGACGCCCCTGATCGGCAGATTGTAGTGGCGCGCCTGTTGATACGACAGCGTGTGCACCACCGCCTCGCCGAACTCCAGGTACTCATCGGCGGTGATCGAGTTCAAGGACGTGACGTCGATGGCATGATGCAGCGTCTCCGTGCCCCGCTGCACGACCACTTCGATGGATTCTCCGACGTGGTTGTCGAGCACATCCTCGAGCGCAAAAAACTCCGGAATGGGCCTGCCGTCGATCGAAATGAGAATGTCCCCGGGGGCGAGAATGGTATCGGCGGGCGAGCCGGGTTGCACATCATCGACGGCCAGCATGCCGGTGAGCTTCGGATACTGCTTGCGCATCGCAGCTTCAACGTCGGGATCGAGTCCCAGCCGCCTGAGCTCATCGTACGGCGTGTATTTGAAAACGGTCTCCAAGGTGCCGCGCGGCACCGGCTTGCCCGCCTCGATGTACTTCAGAGCGCGCACCACGGCGGGCAACGGCAAATAAAAGCTGGATTGCGAACCGGAGGAGCCCCCCGCATTGAGCGCAACCACCCGACCCTCGATGTCGATCACCGGCGACCCGGACGAGCCGCCGGAGGTGCCCGACGCGGCCTGGTAATAGAACGTGTTGAAGTCGTTGTACTTCCCGTAACCATATTCGGGGGCCTCCCGATCGAGGCGCGCCAGCGTGCCGGCGAGAATCGACAATTGTTCACCGGCATCGTTGCCGACGACGCGGATCTCGCGGCCGATCACGGCACCGGCGGGATAGAGGGGCAAGGCCGTCGGCTGGATGAACTTGAGCTTTGCCGGGTCATAACGATAGATGCCGAAGTCGTGGACCGGATCGCGATAAACGGGATAGAGCTGCACCTCCTCCCGATTCTGGAAGGTCGCTTGAGCGGTCACCGGACCCGGCGTGACGACATGCCGGTTGGTGAGAATGTAGCCATGCTCCGCGTCGATGACGAAGCCGGTGGCCTGCGCCGAGGTGTTCCATTCGGTGTCGAAGGCGCGTGTGCTGTCGATCTGAATGGTGACGACGCTGCTCGCGATCCGTTCCAGGGTCTGCGCCCAGGTCGCCGTGCTCACCGCCGCGGGACGGGGACTCGTGGGTACCGGGGCTGGTGCGTTTAGGCTCCACGCGGGCACCCCGGAGAAAATACTCAAAGACACGATGAGGGCGATACGGGGCATGCCGGTCCTGGGTGAGATAAGGGGAGTTCAACGTCCGTGGTCGGACAAGACTAAGAACCAAACGGTTCCAAGCAGTATGAATGCAAGCATCACAGCGGCGGATCCCATGTCTTTCGCCATGCCGGCCAAGGGGTGGCGTTCGGTGCCGGATCGGTCCACGACCGCCTCGACGGCGCTGTTGAGAATTTCCACCACCAGAATGAGCAACATGGGCGACACCAACAGCGCGCGTTCAATGCCCGAGCGGCCGAGCAGCGTACCCAATGGAATCACCACCACGCTCAATCCGACTTCCTGGCGGAACGCTGCTTCCTCCCGCCAGGCATGGCGGAAGCCTTGAAAAGAATAGCCGAAGGCGCGTATCAGGCGCTTGAAGCCGATCGGTTTGTCTCTTTCCATGGCGGGCGCATTGTATGCGAATCGGCCGGTGCTAAGTATGCGAATCGGCCGATGCCAGCCTCCGTCAGCCTCCGGACTTTTTCGCCTGCCAACCCATTTTGATGAGTTCGGCCACGATGGTGTCGCGATGATCGCCCTGTATTTCGATGATCCCCTCGCGCACCGTGCCGCCCGAACCGCACCGCTTTTTGAGCCGGGTGGACAGTGCCGAGATGTCCGCGTCTGAGAGGGGCAGTCCGGTCACCGTGGTGACCCCCTTGCCGGCCCGACCTTTGACTTCCCGGCCCACCCGCACTGCAACGGGCGTGCGTCTCGCGGCGCCGGGCGCCCCCTTGGGGCAGACGCACTCCCGAACCACACGGCGGCAATTCGGGCAAAGGCTGCCTCCGGCCGTTGAATAGATGATCCGATCCGCCATCGTCCCATTATGCCTTTAAGGTAGAATACGCCCATGGCGTTACGCAGAAAATCGTTAGCAGTTCGCGTCGGCACGGTGACCGTCGGGGGGTCCGCCCCGATCGTCGTTCAATCCATGACCAACACGGATACCGCGGACATCGACGCCACGGTGGCGCAGGTCAAGGCCCTGGCGCGCGCCGGGTCGGAATTGGTGCGTGTCACGGTCAACAACGAGGAATCGGCTGCCGCCGTGCCGCACATTCGTGAACGGCTGGATGCGGCGGGCATCAGCACCCCGCTGGTCGGCGATTTCCATTTCAATGGTCATAAACTGCTGAAGGCGTACCCCGCCTGTGCGCAGGCGTTGGCGAAGCTGCGCATCAATCCGGGCAACGTCGGCCGCGGCAGCAAGCGCGACCCGCAGTTTGCGGAAATGATCGAGACTGCCTGTACCTACGACAAGGCGGTGCGCATCGGCGTCAACTGGGGCAGCCTCGATCAGGACTTGCTGACGCGCATGATGGATGAGAATTCCAAGCTCGCGGCGCCGTTACCGGCGCAGGACGTGATGCGCGAGGCCATCGTGGTCTCGGCCTTGGACAGCGCCAAGCGCGCCCTTGAACTGGGCCTCCGCGAGGACCGCATCATCATCAGCGCCAAGGTGAGCGGTGTTCAGGATTTGATCGCGGTTTATCAGAATCTGGCCGCGCGCTGCAGCTATCCGCTGCACCTGGGCCTCACCGAAGCCGGCATGGGAAGCAAGGGCATCGTCGCCTCCACGGCCGCCATGTCGGTGCTCTTGCAGCAGGGTATCGGCGATACGATCCGGGTGTCGCTGACACCGGAGCCGAATGGCGATCGCACCCAGGAGGTGATCGTGGCGCAGGAAATTCTGCAAACCATGGGTCTGCGCGCCTTTACTCCCATGGTGGTGGCCTGCCCCGGTTGCGGTCGAACCACCAGCACCTACTTTCAGGAACTGGCGCAAAAGATACAAAGCCACATCCGTCACCGCATGCCGGAATGGCGGCGCCGTCACACCGGTGTGGAGGACATGACGGTGGCCGTCATGGGTTGCGTGGTGAATGGCCCCGGCGAGAGCAAGCATGCCAACATCGGCATCAGCCTGCCCGGCACGGGCGAATATCCGGTGGCGCCGGTTTATGAGGATGGCGCCAAGACCGTGACCCTGAAGGGCGAGCGCATCGCGGAAGAATTTCAGGAATTGGTCGAGCGCTATATCGAACGAACCTACACACGCATCCCGGCATGACGCGACCCGGCATGAGGAGCCTCCCATGAACGATCTGACCGGCAAGAAGTGTGTTCCCTGCGAGGGCGGTGCGCTGCCGTTGACGGCGGCCGAGGCCCTTCGTCTGCAGGCACAACTCGATTCCGCATGGACCATCGCCGCGGACACCCAAACCCTGAAGCGCGCGTTCAAGTTCAAGGATTTCCATCGCACCATGAGCTTCGTGAACGCGGTGGCGCACATTGCGAATGTCGAGGATCACCATCCGGATCTCGAGGTGGGCTACGACTACTGCCGTGTCACCTATTCCACCCACGCCATCGGCGGCCTCTCCGAGAACGATTTCATCTGTGCAGCGAAGATCGATCGCCTGTAGGGATGGGTGCATGTCGCTCGCGATCGCGGGCACCCTAGCCGCGGGCGCGCCCTCGTTATGATTCTCGGACAGATTCGTCGCGCAAGAACTCCGGAATATCGCCACGGGTGCCCATGGCGCGCGCGGCAAGTTCGCGCTTGAGGTAAGGCAGGCGGCCCACCGCGCCGAGTCCGGCCACCCGCAGTTTCCCGATGAGCGGATGGCCGCTGTCGAACAGCCGTTCCAAGCCGTCGAGCGCGGTCGCCACCAGCATGTTCTCGCTGCGCCGCCATCGTTCATAGCGACGGAGCACCGCCGGCGCACCCCAATGGGTCCGGGCTGATGGGTCTTCCAACACCGCTGCGAGCGCCGCGCAATCCATCAACCCGAGATTCAAACCCTGGCCCGCGAGCGGGTGAACGACATGCGCAGAATCGCCCACCAACGCCACCCGAGCGTCGACGTAACGGAGCGCGTATTGCAGCTTGAGCGGAAAGCTTGCGATGGGCGTCGTCAGCTCGCAGGCGCCCAGCACGTCGCCGCTGGCCGCCGTGAGCGCGACGCCGAAGGCGGCCGGATCCAGCGCCGAGAGACGCAGAGCTTCATCGTGCGACACGCTCCAGACCAACGACGAGCGGCCGTCCGGCAGCGGCAGCAGCGCCAATGGACCCGTGGGCAGAAAGCGCTGCCACGCCGTGCGACGATGCGGTTTCTCGGTGCGAACATGCGCCACCAACGCGTCCTGGGCATAGCCATGGCCGGCGATCTCCATGCCGAGCATCCGCCGCGTCGGCGACTCCGTGCCGTCCGCAACGATCACCAACGCACTCTTCAGTTCGCGCCCGTCGACCAATCGGAGGGTCACCTGGGATTCATCGATCGCGATCCCGCCGATTCCCGACTCGATGCCGATCACGCCGAGCGCCCGCGCCGCGCCGCGGCTCGCCGCCTGCAATGCGCGACCCTCGACGATGGCGCCGAGATTGGGCGCGCCCAATTCCGCACAATCGAAGGTCAATGATCCGCGCCCATCCGGCCCGGACTCTGCATCCCAGACACACATCCGCTCATAGGCGCAGCGCTTCCCCTCGGGCAGCAGCGGCCAGGCACCGACAAGCTCGAGCAATCGTCGGGAGGCCGGACTCAACGCGAACACCCGCAGATCCCAATCCGCCGCCGCGGGCGCCGGAGCGCCGGCGGACACCCCTTCGCCGACGAGGGCGATCCGATCCGGCGCCACCACCTTGCGTGCCACCAAGACGCTTGCCATCACCGCGGCCGTCACTCCGGCGCCGACCACGATCACATCGATGCTGCGCGCCGGGTGATTCAACGCAGCATCACCCCGCGGGCCAACTTCGGCATACGACCCGACGCACCGGTGCTCAAGAGCGACAACGCCGCCTTCGCCGGGGGCAGCAGGTCGAAGGCCAGCAAGCCCACGTTACGCAGCCGCTGAACGGCGCCGATCGGGCTCGAGAACACGCGCACCAGTCCATCGGTGAAGGCAATGATGCCGCGCCGGTCCGCCGCCCGCCATGCGTCGTACGCCTCGAGCAGGTCGCGGGAGCCGGGATCACGCACCGCCGGACCGGTCGCTGCCGGACCGGTCGCTGCCGGATCGCCCGCCTGATCCGCGATCAGCTCGGCAAGACTGGCCGCATCGCGCAACCCGAGATTGAATCCCATGCCGGCCACGGGATGCAGGCTCTGCGCCGCATTGCCGACGATGGCGCAGCGGCCGACGCTGGTGCGGCTCGAGCGAGTCAACGTCAGCGGATAGGGGACCCGACGCCCGACCCGCAAAAAGCGACCGAGCCGAAAGCCGAATCGCTGCTGCACCTCGGCGAGAAATTCTTCGTCGGACCAGTTCAGCGCGAGTTCGGCCTGGGTCGGGTGCAGCGTCAGCACCAACGTGCAGCGGCCATCGGCGAGCGGTAACAAGGCCAGCGGTCCCGACGGTGTGAACCGCTCATAGGCGACGTAGTCGTGAAAGCGCTGCGGCAGCACCGCCGTGATCACCGCTGTCTGATCGTAGTCGCGGGTCAGCGCCGTGACGCCGAAGGCGCTGCGCACCAGCGATTGGGCGCCGTCTGCGGCCACCACCAGGCGGGTCGACAGCGTCGTTTCGATGGCACCGGCCGCCACCACCAAGCGCACCTCACCGTCGGCAGGGATCACTTCCCGGATTTCAGCCGGGCAGAACGCTCTGACACTCGACCGCGCGCCGATCGCCGTCCAGAGCGCCGCTCCGAGCGCACGGTTCGGAACCACGTAGCCAAGGGCGGGCAATCGCTGCGAGGCGGCATCGATGCGCGCGAAGCCGAAGCGGCCCTGATCGGAGATGTGAATTTTTTTGATCGGCGTCGCCGCCCCCGCCACCGCAGGCCACACACCCAATGTCTCCATGATACGGCGGCTGCCGTTCGACAGCGCCGTGGTGCGCTCGTCGAAACTCGGCTGCAGAGCGGCGTCGTGCGGCACCGCCTCGATCAGCGCGATCCGCAAATCCAGCTGTCCCAGTGCCACGGCAAGACTCGCGCCCACCATGCCGCCGCCGACGATGGCGACATCGAAGACCTCGGGAGCGACGGCGGTCATGCCGCTGAGGCCAGTTGTTCGATCGCCTCGGGCGTCTTTTCGAGGGCTGCGGTCAGCACCTCGTTGCCATTCCGGGTGACCAGGACGTCGTCCTCGATGCGTATGCCGATGTTCCAGAACTCCTTCGGCACCCGCGGCGAGGGCTTGATGTAAATTCCCGGCTCGACGGTGAGCGCCATGCCGGGTTCGAGCACCCGCCACTCGCCTCCCACGCGGTAATCACCCACGTCGTGAACATCGATTCCCAGCCAGTGCCCGGTGCGATGATTGAAGAACGGTTCATAGGCCTTCTCCTTGATGAGCCGGGCCGCCGGGCCGCGCAGCAACCCCAGTGCCTTGAGCCCCTGCGTGATCGTGCGCACAGCGGCCTCATGCGGTTGATTCCAGTGGTTGCCCGGCCGGACCTTGTCGATGGCAGCGAGCTGCGCCGCCAAGACCACCTCGTAAACCGCCCGCTGGGCCGGCGAGAAACGGCCGCCGACCGGGAAGGTGCGCGTGATGTCCGAGGCATAGTAATCGTGTTCGCAACCGGCATCGAGCAGCAGCAGATCTCCCTCACAGAGCCGCTGATCGTTGTTGCGATAGTGCATGACACAACTGTTGGCGCCGCCGGCGACGATGGGCAGATAGGACAGCTCGGCATTATGTGAACGGAACTCGTGGACCACTTCCGCCATGACCTCGTACTCCATGCGACCGGGTCGCGCATAGCGCATCGCCCGTCGATGCGCGCCCACCGCGATGAGTGCCGCGCGCTTCAAGCTCTGTCGTTCGGCCCGGCTCTTGTAGAGCCGCATGTCATCGAGCACATGGTTGAGCGCAACGAACTCATGCGAACGCGTCGCCCAGCCGAGAAGATGGGAATCAAACTCCCGCTGCATTCCCATCGCATAGTAGATCTGCGACTTGAGTTCGATGAGGCCGGGCAGGATATCCTCGATATCGGCGATCGGAAAGGCGTCGTCGGCACCGAAGCGGGCGATCGCCCCCTCGGTGCCGGCGCGCGGTCCATCCCACGCCTCGCGCTCCGCATCGCGCTCGCGCACGAACAACAAGTACTCGGCATGCGCGCGCCCGGGCACGAAGACCGCCACGGCATCGGGCTCGGGAAAACCGGTGAGGTAATAAAAGTGGCTGTCCTGGCGGTAGGCATACTCGATATCCCGATTACGATGACGCACCGGCGCGGCAGGCAGGATGGCGACCGCATCCTTGCCGATCATGCGCATGAACTGCCGGCGTCGGCGCATGAACTCCTTGGTGTCCATGCAGGCTCCTAGTGCAGCCGTTGCTGCGGAGCCGGGTAGGCTTGCCGCCGAAGCGGCAACAACTCCTCGAACACCACCTGGGCGGCGACCCGGATGAACTCCACCAGCTCCACATAGGCCTGTTCGTTCGACTCATCCGCATCCGCATCGTCGCCGGTGGCACGCGAGATCTCGGTGAAATCCCGGACGATTTCTCCCACCTCGCCGTTCAATCCCTCGAGATCGGAGATTTGCCCCGTACCAAGACCGTACAGAAATCCGGTGCACCACAGCGCGAGCGCATTCGCCCGGCCGTTCAGGGGTTGTTCGTCATCCGGCAGCAGCGGCTCGAACTCCATGCCCTGCTCGCCGAAGGATTTCGCAGTGGCCGTGTACACGCGTTCCAACATCGCCGCCGACTCGTCGGACAGCGCCGCCCCATCCGGCAGTATCTCGTTGACCCAGTCCTGCATTCTGTACGGCGACATGGAACACAAGGCGCCGCAAAGCGAGCCATGCGCCTCGGCGGCATCGGCCATGCTGCCGGCTGCGGCCAACACGTCCTCGAAATCTTGAAAGCGGATGTCTGCCATCACCATGCGAGAATAATACCGCCTTTGCATTGCGTTATGCCGCCCTCTATATTGGCGTCCTATGACCGAAGCCAATCCCAAATCGGCGGTGGAACTGGAACTCAGGCGGCTCGAACGGCGGCTCGAGGAACTCATCAACACCGTGGCGCAGATCAAAGAGGAGAATCGAGCTCTGCGCCAGCGTCAGGAAACACTGACAGCCGAGCGCGCCAGTTTATTACAGAAGAACGAGCAGGTACGGGCCAGGGTGGAGGCCATGATCGGCCGGCTGAAATCCATGGAGCAAGCATGAGCGAGAACCAGGCACGGGTGAGCGTGCGGATACTCGAGAAGGAATATCACATCACCTGCCCCATTGAGGAACGCTCCGATTTGCTTGATTCCGCCGAATTCTTGAATGCCAAGATGCGCGAGATCCGCGACAGCGGAAAAGTCGTGGGCCTCGATCGCATCGCGGTCATTGCCGCGCTCAACATGGCCAACGAGCTGCTGCGTTTGCGGAAGAGTGACGGCAATCTCGAATCTGAGGTGGGCGGGCGCTTGCGTATCCTACGCGAGCGCGTAGAGTCGGCGTTGGAGAAGGGTCAGCAACTCGAGCTCTAAGAGGCTCTCGGTTGGTTTGACTGCAAACGATCAAATTTGGCGCTGCCTGCGGTGTTCGACGCGGATCGGGTTACCTCTCGACCCTAAGTTTTAAACCCCAGGGGCCATGCTTGCTGGCAACATTGTGCAAGTCCGCCTCGAGCGGAAAGCCTTAAGTGCCGCAGTTAGCCCCACCTGTTGCTCAGGTCGGGAGCAACGGTCCAAAACGGCATCTGCGGGTAGCGCCATTCCCTCCTGATGAAACAGAAGCTAAGAAGCACCCTGCGCGCCCGGCGGCGCGCCCTCGACCCGGCCGAGCACGCGCGGTGCTCGGCGTCCGCCGCCGCCGCCGTCACCCGCCTCGCGGCTTTCAAAGCCGGCGCGCGTGTCGCCATCTACATGCCCTTCGACGGCGAAACGCATACCGCGGCTTTGGAGCGCGCGGCCCGACGCCGCGGCATCAAGCTGTTCGTTCCGGTGGTCACCGACCTGCGCCATCGTCGGATCCGCTTCTATCCGCTCTCGACTAAGCGACGCCGCGGTGCTTACGGCATCCCCATCCCGCATCGCGCGGGCTCGCCCACTCCCGCACGTTGGCTTTCGCTCATCGTCGTGCCGCTGGTCGGCATCGACGGCAGCGGTCGCCGTTTGGGCATGGGCGGCGGCTTCTACGATCGCGCACTCGAGTTTCGCCGGGCTCGTCGGCACTGGAAGGGACCCAAGCTCGTGGGGTTTGCATTCGACTGCCAGCGCGTCGAGAGTTTGCCCGGGGATCCATGGGACGTACGGCTCGATTGCCTGGCAACGGAGTCGGGCATGCAATACTTTTGAGCTGCACCTCTGCATGGGAAAAAAGAAGATGAATCATTGGTTGATGAAATCCGAACCCGACACCTTCAGTATCGACGCACTGGCTGCCAAGCCCAGGAAGACCACCGCGTGGGATGGGGTGCGCAATTATCAGGCGCGCAACATGCCGCGATTCGATAAAAAAAGGTGATCTGGCGTTCTTTTATCATTCGAGCTGCGAGATTCCGGGCATCGCGGGCATCGTCTCCGTGGTGAAGAGCGGTTATCCGGATGAGACGGCCTTCGACCGCACGCATGCCAATTACGATGCGGCGAGCACGCCGGACGATCCGCGCTGGTACGTGGTCGACGTGAAGCTCGAACGCAAATTCAAACGCCTCATCACGCTAACCGCCTTGCGCGAACATGCGAACGATGCGCTCCGCGAGCTCGCCTTGCTGCGGCGGGGCAATCGCTTATCGGTGATGCCCGTGGCTCAACTTGAATGGGATTTCATTCTCACTTTGGAGTGAAGTCGTTCACATCGCTAGCACATGCGTGATCTCGATGCGACGTATTGCTTGTAAATTAATTATTCGTGTATATACTCGGACCCCGGACTAACCCGATCTACGGAGTTTCTAACATGGCAGCAAAAGCAAAGAAGGCGAAGAAGAAGGTAGCGAAGAAGAAGGCCGCTAAGAAAAAGTAAGCCTTCGAAAGTAACCAACTGTGCCCGCGTAAGCGGGCACAGTTGTTTCTGGAGTCAGAAAAATCGATCCCTCAACCGCAAAGAAACGCCGCGCCGCCGAAGCTGCCATGGCCTACATCGAGGAAGGCACGGTCTTAGGTATAGGCACCGGCAGCACGGTGGCGCAGTTCATCGACGTGCTGAAGGAACGGAAAATCCAGTTGCTGGGCGCTGTCTCGAGCTCGCGGCAAACCTCAGATGCGCTGAAGAGCGCGCGCATATCGGAACTGGATCTCAATTCCGTGGGCGACCTTGCGCTCTACGTCGACGGGGCCGATGAAGCCACCCGCGAGGGTTTGCTCATCAAGGGTGGAGGCGGCGCGCTCACCCGCGAAAAGGTCATTGCCGGCGCCTCGGCGCGCTTCGTCTGCATGATCGATGACTCGAAGCTGGTCGACAGGCTCGGCAAGTTTCCGCTGCCGGTGGAGGTGATCCCGATGGCGCGCTCCTACGTGGCGCGCCAGCTCGTGAAGCTCGGCGGTCAGCCGATTTGGCGATCGGGGGTGGTGACGGATAACGGCAACGTGATTCTCGACGTGCACAACCTCGACCTCAGGGATGCGCCCGCCGTCGAAACCGTCGTCAATCAGATCTCAGGCGTCGTGACCGTCGGGCTGTTCGCACACCGGCGCGCCGATGTGATGCTCGTCGCCGGCGATGCCGGTGTGACAACCCTGACCCCTTAGATTTCCAGGCGCGTGCCGATCTCGACGACTCGATTCGGCGGCAGTCCGTAATAGTCGGCAATCACCTGCGCGCTGCGCGCCATTCGCAGAAACACCTTGCGGCGCAGGGCGGGCAGATCCGAACGCCGGCCTTCCAACAGCTCCTCACGGCTGAGAAAGAAAGTGGTCACCTCCGGATCGTAAGGCACTCCGTAGGCTTCCGCATCGCGCAGTATTTCCACGATGTTGGGCTTCTCCATGAACCCCACCTGGGCAACGATGCGGACGATACCCTGGTAGACGGGGGTGACGGTCAGTCGTTTCGCCTCGGCGATGCGCGGTTGCTCGCGGGTCACGACGGTCAACAGCACGACCCTCTCATGGATCACCCGGTTGAACTTGATGTTGTTGAGGAGTGCGCGCGGGATGCCCGAGGCTTTTGCATCCAGAAAAATTGCCGTCCCGGCGACCTGCACCGGCGGATCGTGTTTCAACTCGTTGAGAAAGTCACGCACGGGTTTCTGTTCGCGAACCAACCGCGCGAGCAGCGAGGCACGGCCGATCTGCCAGGTTTGCATCAGCCAGAAAATGATGAGGCCGGAGACCAACGGCAGCCAGCCGCCGTCTTGGAGCTTCGTCAGGTTGGCGAGCAGAAAGCCGATGTCGACGAAGAACAGCAGGGACAATCCGGTGCGCAGTCGCAGGCTCGCGCTGCCGCGGCGTGACTTGATGAGGCTCAAGGTCAACGGCGTGACGATGGTCATCGCCCCCGACACGGCGAGCCCATAGGCGCCCGCGAGCGCGGCTGAGGTTCCGAAGCCCACCACCAGCGCGAGCGATGCCGTCATCAACAGCCAGTTCATGGTCGGCACGTAGATCTGTCCCGCATGTTCGGCCGAGGAGTGTTCGATCCGGACCCTTGGCAGGAGGCCCAGGCTCACCGCCTGCGTCGTCACCGAGAACACGCCCGATATCACCGCCTGTGAACCGATCAAAGAAGCCGCCGTCGCGAGCACGATCAGCGGCCACAACGACCATGCCGGCGCCATCAGATAAAAGGGATTGCTGATGGCGGCAGGATTCTCGATGAGCATCGCACCCTGACCGAAGTAATTGATCACCAGCGCCGGCATCACGACCAAGATCCAGGCGGCACGGATCGGCGTCTTGCCGAAATGGCCCATGTCGGCGTACAGCGCCTCGCCGCCGGTCACGGTGAGGAACACGCCGGCAAGCACCGCCAGTGCGCCCACCTTGTGCTCCGCGAACAACCGCAACCCTTGAGTCGGATCCAACGCCCACAGCACCCGCGGCTCACGCACGATCCAGGCAATACCCATGACGCCCAAAACCGCAAACCAGGCAAGCATCACGGGTCCGAAAACCCGTGCCACCGAACCTGTGCCATAGCGTTGGATGAAGAAAAGGCCGAGCAGGATTCCGGCGCCGATCGGCAGCACCGGAAGCTGTGCGCTCGGCGCCGCCACCTGCAAGCCTTCGACGGCGGAGAGGACGGTGATTGCCGGTGTGATGGCGCCGTCGGCGAAGAACAATGACGCGCCCAATATGCCCAAGGTTGCATAGGCACGGCGGCGGGGACTGGCTCGCTCGGTGTTGATCACCAACGCCGTCAAGGCGAGCACTCCGCCCTCACCCTTGTTGTCGGCGTTGAGCACGACGGTCACGTACTTGAGCAGGATGACCAGTACCAACGACCAGAAGATGAGCGAGAGCAGGCCGAAGATGTGCTGCGGCGTCACCGCAATGTTGGGGCCGGTGAAGCAGGACGATACCGCGTACAGCGGGCTCGTGCCGATGTCGCCGAACACCACGCCGAGCGCGGCCACCGCCATGGGCGCCACCCGTCCACTCGAATGCTGCTCGCCCGACATGCTTAAGCGTCACTCATAAAAGAAGGGCCCATCGAGTGGGCCCTGTTTGGCTGGGGGACTAGGATTCGAACCTAGGTAAACGGTGTCAGAGACCGTTGTCCTACCACTAGACGATCCCCCAAAAACCGTCGATCGCCATGGAGCCTATCCCCAGGGTCGTCTTACCGTTTCGAGAACTGAGTTCCACGCCGGGCTTTGCGGCGACCCACCTTCTTGCGCTCGACTTCACGCGCATCGCGGGTGACGAAACCGGCCTTGCGCAGCGGCGAACGCAGGGTCTCGTCATAGGCCATCAATGCGCGGGTGATGCCGTGGCGGATCGCACCGGCCTGACCGGTGATGCCGCCCCCTTCGACATGCGCCTCGACATCGAACTTGCCGTCGAGCTGCACGGCGCCGAAGGGTTGCTGAACGATCATTCGGCCGGTCTCACGGCCGAAGAATTCAGCCAATGAACGACCATTGATGGACACCTGACCGGTGCCCTGGCGCAGGTACACGCGGGCACTTGAGGTTTTGCGACGGCCCGTACCGTAGAAGGCGTTGCTGGCGACAGTTGGCATGGTTTTTCCTAAAGCTCTCTAAAATTCCAGCGCCTTGGGCTGCTGTGCTTGATGGGGATGTTCGCTGCCGCCGAACACATGCAGCTTCTTGAACATGCGCCGTCCCAACGGACCCTTGGGCAGCATGCCCTTGATCGCGAATTCGATGGCGCGCTCCGGATGTTCCTGGAGCAACTTGCCGAGCGCGATGCTCTTCAAGTTGCCGACGTAGCCGGTGTGCTGATGGTAGAACTTGTCCGTGAGCTTGGCACCGGTCACCTTCACCGTGCCGGCATTGATTACCACGATATGATCGCCGAGATCCTGGTGGGGCGCATAATCCGGCTTGTGCTTTCCCTTCAATCGATGTGCGATCTGGGAGGCCAGGCGGCCCAGCGTCTTGCCTGCGGCGTCGACTACGTACCAGTCAATTCGGACTTCATCGGGCTTCGTAAATACGGTATACATGGAAATACTCAGTTCGAGACTTGGCGAAAGGCGCGAAAGTGTACAGAACCACGCGCTGTGTTACCAGTCCCGCCGCTGCGACCGACGCCTCCTGCTGCCGTTGCCGATTCATTTATATAGAGTAAGTCATGGCCGACCGTACATTCAGCCCTCTGGATCGATTCATAGGTGAAATTGACAAGGCAATCAAAGTGTTAGCTGCTCCCGCCCACGCGAATCGACCGTCTCCGGCGGGTGCCGGCGGCGAATTGGTGCTGGACGACAAGGAGCGGCGCGAATCGGCTCGACTGATGCGCGTCAATCATTCGGGCGAAGTGGCGGCTCAAGCTCTCTATCAGGGGCAGGCGCTGACCGCTCGGGAATCATCAATAGCCGCTGCACTGCAAAAGGCGGCCGGGGAGGAAATGGACCACCTCGCCTGGTGCGAGGATCGGCTGTCCGAACTCTACGGGACGACCAGCCTGCTGAATCCGC
>Ga0209208_10005891_pt1 | contig 16987 bp, 9 predicted proteins | sample S1TSphfallax_3_FD_187694 | JGI IMG/M metagenome (GOLD analysis project Ga0209208, IMG submission 187694) | Host-associated microbial communities from peat moss isolated from Minnesota, USA - S1T2_Fd - Sphagnum fallax MG (SPAdes) (version 2) | ecosystem: Host-associated > Plants > Peat moss >...
GCATAATTAAAGTTTAACACCAAACTTGTAAATGTTTTTCAACAACAAATGTTTTTGTGACAAATAAAGAATATGCCATAATTTTGATGTGGCTTCATTTTTTGTATCATTTATTGAATTTTTTTTTGCTTCTTTTAGTTATCAACATTTTTAGAGTTGGTATGCATGGAGGACGGTTTAACTTCATAGGAGTTTTGTAATATGAATTTTACATGGAAGAAATGATTGTTGAAATACATAAAAATAACATGACAATGGTTTCAAGTCAATTCTTAACCTTTAAGTTTTTATATAATTTATAAACCTTGTTTGTATTTTCTATGCATGTTTTCAAATTTAAAAAAAAGATTTGCTATGTTTTGTGCAAGGTTATTCAACATTTGAAGCAAATCACATGATTTGGAATCTAGATTCTAATGTTTAACTTGAAGTACACCCCTAATTCTATTACATCTTCAATTGAAACTGGAGGTGAGTTTTTTCAATTATTTTTTTGTGCATATATTCTAATTGGTTTGGGTGCAAGTTAAACATTGAGTTGCAACGGCAGCACCCTCATAGGGTTGGGATTCAAATCCCCTTCAAGGTGATTAAGGTTTAAATAATTATAATTTCATTAGTTTTTTACTTGTGGTTTTGAATTTCATTTTAATTTTATAGATGGTTTTAAAGTTGCATTAAAAATCTAAATAATTGAATGCACTAACTAATTTTTTAATGAAAGGTATAATTAGACCTATAACCAAATATATGCACTTCATAATAACCCTATAGCCAAAATTACTCCTTTGCTAACCCACATTTTGCCCAATACATCCCCTTGAAAACTTGCATGACACCAAATGTAATCCTTTAAAACCTACATATTGCCAAATGTAATCCTTTAAAAAGCCCACATGTTGCCATCACTTTTGAGCATGATTATTTTGGTTGTAACCACTTTATAGACATTTGGAATTATTAATTCATCACTGTAGTTACTTGTCAATTTTTAAAAATCATCAAGTTGATTCTACTACATGTAAAAAATTTAGCCACTTATGCTAATTGAAGTTTAAGTTATGTAACCACTTTAGCTACTAGTCAAACTTAAAAGACAAATGGTTGCTCGAGTCCTCTTATAGGCATAAGGTGCCATTCACTCCAACCACCTTCAACCACCTTGTGATCTACTTATGTTTAGCCTTGTGATATTGGTGACCTTGTGCTTTACAATGGGTAAGTCCCTTGGATGGAGACATTCCTAAAATGTCATGCATTTCTTTTGCTATTATGTATTTCAATTAAGGATTCTACAAATTTTCAACATTGGATGTGACAATTGTCATCTATGTTTCCCTTTATTAATTTCCATGCAATTTTTTTGCAATAATACATGTTGTTTCCATACATTTTTGTTTATAAACTTGGGATTTACCAATTTTATTGCAAAGTTAACAATATTACTAAAAATGGTCAAAGGATCCAACAAAATCATCCCATAACAAAAGGGACCTAAAAACATATATTGGAAAAATAAAACTTCCCAACACATTATTGCTTTAAACCCAACATATGCAAATACATTTTCCTTTATGATCAAATAATACAAAAATTTCAAATTATGTGATGATTTTTTTAGCATTAAAAAAAAATTAATTACAAAGGTGGCAAGTTAATAAGGAAGTTATGATTAAACCAAAAAAGGAATGTACCTTGAAGAATAGGGTAAATACATTTGAAAGCAATGTGAAATGCTAGACAATATGTTAAAGACATTCAAAACATCCAAATTCTTAGAATTCTTTCAACAATTGTGAATATTTATGTTTTTGGAAAAATCAAGCATCAACCTATTACAACATTTCCAGTTTTTTGGACATTGTTGCATATGTTTAATAGTGTTAAAAAATCACCTTATACAATTCCTATCAATAATAAAATATTCAACTATAGCATTTTAATCATCCAACCATTAATGTATTTTGGAGATTAATATTTGTGTGTTTGTTATGATGATATGAATGGGTTCAATTTTTTGAGGTGTACCAAAATTTTATCACGATGTCATCCATTTTTGTGCACTTTTACCTAGTCCTATTTTATCATACCTAGGACACAAAGTGGATGACACAGATGAAGTCTAGAATTGCAATGGTCCAAAATATTATATTATAAAATATTTGACACTTGTTTATTCATTAATATTGATGGGGATGAAAATACAACAACAACAACAACAACAACAAAAGTTCATTGTGGACTAAGTCCTTTTTGTCTTAATGTATACCTTAAAAGATTTCATCCAAATGGAATTATTTGTGATTTGGAAAAAAAATAAATCAATGGGATTGGGAGTTGTTCGCCAAATATATTGACTTTGTCCAATGATTTTTCTTTATTAAAAAGTTTCACTTCAAAACAAATGAACTTCAAGAATTGAAAAACATATTTTGTAGTGAATGATCTTCATACCTTTAAACCTACAAATTATGTCCTTGAAAACAAAGTTTTCAACAAGACTTTTGAAATAAAATGGAAAAAGGCCAACTTGAAATGACACATTTGAAACAAGGCTTTCCATCTTGTGGAGTAATACGTGTATAATGTAAACTCCCAAGGTGGGGAGCATCCCCAAACAAGGGGCCTAGGATGAGGTGATAGTTGGGTCCAACCATGCATTTTGGGAATGTCCTCACACGAGATATTAAAGAATGACTCAAGGGCACAATATTGTTGTTCCTTTATCCATGACCACATATACATTTTGTGAAATTCAAAGTATTTTTTAGGTGAATGGGGATAAAATCCATTCAAAGTTGGAGCTAGGTCCTTTAAGAAAACCATCAAATTGAGTTCCAACACAACAAGCATTCCCAAGTTTGTTCAATGAGCAAAACAATGTACTCCCACAAAAAATAAAACCACATTTTCATTCTTTTGCATGGTCACATTAAATTTTGAACCTTAAAATACACCATTGCCATCAAGGACCATTAACATGGGCTACTTTCCCAATTCCTCAACACCCATAACCCTAAATGTGACTAAAGGTTTAAGAATTAAACTGAACATGTTATCATTTTTCCCATGCACATCAATTTTTTTCACAAACCAAAAGTGGGATCCATTTCCAACCATGAACAACATCTAAATGAATTTAATTGTATCCAAAAGATATTATTTATATATTGACCTCATTTGAATTCACAAGTAAGAAATTTGTAACATTACTAATTAATATTCTAAATGAACTTTAACAATAAATATTTCATGAAATCAATTATACTTTAACTTGTATATTCATTCCAATCATTTTCAAGTGTGTGATTGACCAAGTAATTGTAATGGATAAAACTTTGGATCCTTCAATACATATCATCATTTGACCTTTTGTTACAAATGACTAAGTAAATTAGACAAAATTCCTTTTCTATATTGAAAAATGTAAAAACTTCTAAAATAACTAGATACAAAGTGGAAAGATGGCCATAAGCTTTGTATGTTCTTTCATGGTTTGCATGCAAAACCTTATGATCGGAATACAAAATAATTAATTTGATCTTGGACTAGAAGCCTTATTTTGTGCTTTTGTATGTAGTTGAACAAGTTATCTATCTTTAAATATACACAAATAGTTTTCATGTTTGCCTTCTACATTTAAACAAATTGCACAACACAATGCACAATGTACTTGTAGCGTTTATAGTAAAAAATCTACCCAAAGAGGTTGGCAATCCATTTACCATAGAAGTTTTTCAAACCTCCATGATATTGTCTTTCTCTGTTCATTGTTTGGCTTAAATTTAAAGACTTTGTTGAATCCATGTTGGCATTTCAGAAGCATTTAAATCAAAATCACTTTCAAGGTTAGAAATAAGCAAAATGCGCTTGAATATAAAATTCTTGGGGATTGAAAATGGAGACATGATAAAATATGGATTTTGCTATAGCTTCTTTCTATACCCAATCACACAACCAATACATAGTGCACACATATGACATATTACATCAGCACTCCTCAAAGCTCAAGCATGAAATATTAAAACATCAAAAGAAGAAATAAGGAATATGCAACTTCAAAGCTTAAAATGATGAAGTCCATGTTGAGCGATGATCTACAAATTCCTATCTCCTTTATAAAATAGGATTACAATACAATTACATGTTATTTGGGCTAAAGATTAAACCCAAATCACAAAAAACCCCAAATGTGTTGTATTTTAATCAAACATAGCCCACTTCAATTTCCAAGCACCAACCCAAAGTTCCAACTACCTCTAAGAAAACTATCGAAATCCAAAAACCAATATATCTACTAAACCAATAATCTTCACCATCAAAACACCACCCTTGAAAAACAAGCTTAACATAGCTTCATAAATGAGATTATAAGGAGAATGAGCAACAAAGGATGGCGAAGTGGAATAGGGAGGGGAAAATCTGTTGCCTAATATGAGGTGGAGTTGCAATGGACTTGTGACAAAGGATGGCAAAGTGGAATAGGGAGGGGAAAATCTGATGCCTAATATGAGGTGGAGTTGCAATGGACTTGTGACAAAGGATGGCGAAGTGGAATAGGGAGGGGAAAATCTGTTGCCTAATATGAGGTGGAGTTGCAATGGACTTGTGACAAAGGATGGCAAAGTGGAATAGGGAGGGGAAAATCTGATGCCTAATATGAGGTGGAGTTGCAATGGACTTGTGACAAGATAGGCAAAACTATTGTGCCAATATTCAAAATCCTTGACATAGAAGGGGAAAAAAAGGAAAACAACAATATAGCAAGATGCTTAGATTTTTCTTTTTCATAATTAACTTATAGCCAGATTTGGCTACACCTTGTGGATGATTATCACATTCATTGCATCACAAAGTTGTTAAAAAATCAAGGGCTTCTAGAGAATAATTCCAAAGAAATGTGGCCTTAAGAACATCTTTAATAAAATATATCAGAAGTGGCCATGCAATGACAATATAATACTAGTGAATGAGAAAATTGTTGTTCAAAGGCATGCCCAACACAAAATCTTGCAAAGTTACAAGTGCCACCAAATTTAATGTTGAGCCTCACAACTATGAACTTGGTCATGAACCAACAAAAGTTGGCCCATAAAAATCTTGTGCAAAATCCTTTGATAGTCTCAGATTTGTCACAATAAGTTGACATCATTTGGAGGCCACAGAGACGTTTAATCCTGGCTAGATGCAACAATGTGGGTAGTTGAGCATGCAATACACTACTAGCCCCTGCAAGTTACCAGTGCAGGGGCATTTCATGTGAACAATGGAATTGCTCTAATTCTAATAACAATGAATACCTCTTAATTATAGAGAAGTATCTATTACAATTGATGTACAAAAACCAATATTAAAAGTCCTAGTTTGAACATTGGATACCGTACTAGCGTAACAAATTTGGCAATAATTAATTATTAGAAAAAAGAAATCAGCGATCTTTTTTTTAAATTTCTTTTCTGCTGAAACCTTGGAAATAATGTACCTTGGCTGTCAAATGACTTGCAAATAATACCTTTGCCAAAAATGTTAATAATTTTTTTTATTTTGCCATATATATGTATTTATTTGACAAGAGAGTGCCGAATCACCCATTAGGTGGGACAGTGGGTTACAGATCTAGATTCTAATTCATTAAACAGTAGATAAGAAAATTTCTACAACATTTTGGGTGCTTAGGGTTCTACAAATTGGGATAAATAGGAATGTTATGAAGTTGTAATTGGGGCTTCCAGCTTTCCCACAATTCAATTTAATTCAAATCTATATTAGAATCTAGATGAATCTAAATTGATGCAATTCCCACAATTCATCAATCTGAATGTATCAGAGCTCTCATGAGGGAAAAGGTTTTGATACAACACATAGGTAATAACATGTTAAGAAAATAAGGTGCCTGTTCCAAACTCTTTAAAATCTTGAGGAATTTTGGATTGATTGTCTTGTGCTGCCAGAGAGTTGGAGACCTTATGTCAGTCAGACAAACGAAACAATACCCATAATAGTCAGGGCTAAGATTCCTTTTGAAGAAAAAATTCATCCTTTATGTTTAGATGTCACAATGTGATTCAATATTTTTCATGTGTCTGTTTGTGTGCAAATTATAGCTCTGTTGTCAGGGTGCCACCTGATCTCTCCTTTTCCTCAATATGATGAAAAAAAGAAAAGTGGTTGTTCCAGTATAATTTTTTGCCTGCACATACATTAGTGGGAAGAAGAAGTCCAACAACCTGCATTTCATTAAATGAGGGCCAAGGACCTAAAGGCCAAGGCCTCACTTTGGGCAACAGCTTCTGGTGCAGGAAAGAAACTACTTACTCAAAAGCCTCAAACAAGAATTGCACATTTTCTTCCACAAAACTGACTGTCAAATAGTGAGTTTGTTTCAAGGAAAAATTGTAATCTCCTTTGTTCCATGTACCTACTACCGTACCTATGACTCATGTTCAGCACTTCTTTGTCCAATGGTTCAAATTTAATATCTGTTATAGAAAATGAGTTTAGGTGGTAGTTTCAAATTTAATTTTCCAGAATTTTAACATCCAAGGAATAACTATGCAACATACACCTTTTGTTGTAATAATAACCCAATTTTTGGTACAATTATTATTTTCTCAACAATTTTCATAAATATTTTTTTAATTCCCTATTTTTAATTAGACCTTTTGCAAGTTATTTTGTGCCAAACATCATTTGTAGGTAGGCATATATGGTAAGGGAGAATTATTGGGAGTTAGGATCAGTGTTGGTCTTGGTATTGAAATTTGAACATACCAATCTGGTCCTGGTACTCAATGGTAAATTGGGTACCATTTTAAAACTTTCATACTTGCCTTCTCCACATCTTGGGTCCTCTTTGTAAAACTTGCATACCAGTTTGGTCCTCCTTTGGAATTCAAGACCAGCCATTCTTTTTATCGCTGCAAATTTGCCAAAAAGTTAAATTCAAAATTAAAAAATAATGCAATTCCAAAGGTTTTCAATCACCATAAGTGAAGGCGGGGAGGGGGAAAAAAAAGTAAACCCAATTTCTATATTTTCAGTCTATAATAAAATATATAGAAGGATGATTTTAAAATTATAGCCAGATTTGCCTAAATCTTCTTAGGGATAGCGACCTTTTTACATCTTCCAATGGGTGATTGCCACTTTGGCTACAAATATAAACTCCTCAAAGCCATTGTTCAAGACTGATTTTTAGCTATAATGAGGCAATTACATGCCTTCTATTGAAATTAGTATAAAATTGGTACAAGGTTGATAGTTGGGTAAGCACACTCATCACCAAACATAGGCTGGTAACTGGATGTTCATATAGTGTATGCCCAAGCTAATAAATGGACTCATGCTACCTTGTCATTGTTTGCCTATGACCAAACACTTGGTTGTGAGTAATTGTGTTTTGAATAAATCCAACCCTTGAACAAGTGAATGACTTTTGTATTCAATCATGAATGAAATTTTGGATTTAAAAATTCCCACCCTTTGACAGCAAGTTTTTGGTGGTAGGGGGTAAATTTAACACACAAGTGTGTACAACTGACTACAAATGTGCAAAAAACAAAAACAAACAAAAAAGTCTTTTAGCAATTGATGATGGGTGTTGGGGGATCCAATTAGACAAGAGTCAACTACACATAAATTTGCAAGAACTTTAATGGAAACCCAACATAGAAATGTGAATTGAGGCAATTGGACACAATGGCAAGGAACCCTAATTTTTAATATTTAATATTGAAACATTTGTGAACATTGTAAAGGTCACACACCTTATAGATTTCCCCCAATTTTTTGCACATTACATTCACAACAAATTAGGTCAAATTTAAATAGAATAATAGAACATGTTTTTCATTCTCACTTTCAATCTTTTCAACATTACAAAGGACAAGTGTGAGAGATAAAAGGTGTAGAAAAGTTACAATCAAATTAAAAAATAGATGTAGTTTTATTTTTTTTAAAGTCAATGTAAAATATATAAGAACTTCACATTTAGATAAGGTACACAATAAGAAATATCAAATATCCCTATACCACTATTGGGTCATGAAATCTATAGTTCCACATTATATGATGAGAAAATAAAAGAAAGGTATATTTTAGCAAGTTCAACTTTAGAACACCAAAAAAATTCACACTTATAGCCTACATAACAATAACAAGTTATGGTGACTCACTTTTGGACAATTTAAAACTCTTTACAAATCTTTAAGAAATTCATTAGAAAAATGTTGAAATGAACATGGTTGTTAATTTTTTAAATGTCATTATTGTAATCTTTGACTAATAAAATGTTGAATCCCTTTAGGTTATTGTTGGGTATTGAAAGGTTTTTTCACATTAAGTTATTATACCTTGAGTTATTTTTTGTTATTTTTAATTATTCCACTTAAGTTATTATCAACTAATTTTGGTTATGCTAAAATCTTCCACCCTTGGTTATTATTGGTTATTTTATACTATTTCATTATTGCTTGTTTTCATTATTTTAGACTAATTTTGTTTTGGTTATTTTAAATTATTTTATCCTAAACTATTTTTGGTTATTTTAAGCTATTCAATCCCAATTCATTTAAATTTATTTTAGGTTAATGTATTGTCATTTATTTTAAATTATTTTAGGTTATTATATGTTATTTATGTTAGGTTTTTTTTGGGGGTTATTCTAAGTTATTTTTAAAATTTAAACTACTTCACCTAAGGTTATTTGATGTTAGATTTTTTTTCAGGTTATTCTAAGTTATTTTTAAAATTTTAGACTATTTCACCTAAGTTTATTTGATGTTATTTTATGTTAGGCTTTTTTTTGGGTTATTCTAAGTTATTCTTAAAATTTTAAACTATTTCACCTAAGGTTATAATATGTTATTTTACCTTAGGTTATTCTATTATATTCCAAGAATATTAAGGTTGTTTTATCTTATGTTATTTTCAATTATTATAACCTAGGGTAAAATAACATAATGTATAGTCGCTTAAAATAGGATAAAGTAAAATGACCTTGAATAGCCTAAAGTAATATAGCTTTAAATTCTTCTTATAGTCAACATAAGAATATGAAAACCATGTTAAGTCCAGGCATGTCATAAATGGATGTTTCTATAATATTACAATGGGGTGAATGCATGGTTGAATGGTTCATTTTTGCAACAGAATGAACAATTGTTCATGAATACCCTTCATTCAAATGCATATGGTGATTAATATATCCGTAAATCTACTAATTGGGACTTAGATTTAAACTAACAACTTTATTATGAAAAATACTATGTGGTAGATTCTTCACAATTCCTAGCTAGGTATTTCCTAGATGAAAGCAATGTGACGAGAAATTATGGGATGAAACCCTAATGCAAAATGGTATAGTGTTATCAACTATCGAAAGTAGAAAGCGACAAGTTTCTAGGTGGTTGAAGATGATATGAAGCTTATGTTTGTGTGTTTGTTGCTATTTTTCCGCACTATTTGTTATTTGTAAGTTATGGCCAACTTTTTTTTTAATTTTTTTATGGCTATTGTAAGTTCTTGCATTTGTGTTGGACGCATGTTTTATGTTGTGGCTTTTCTTGCACAAATGTTTTAATGAACTATGAGCATCCAGTTGGTCAAGAAAAAGAGGATAACATGAGTATTGTGGTGGGGAGATGGGGGCTTCAACAAGTAAAAAATGTGTTGACGAAATAAGTGGCCAGTGTTTTACTTTTAGGATAATGGACTTAGGAGATTGGTTTGGTTGTTGGACCTTTTATTGCTGGAGGTGATGAAATATCCATTACACCATGTCCCTTTGTAGATAGGAATGAAGTTGTAGAGTTCAACTTAAAAGTTGATGACAAGGGGATGATGAAAAACAAAAGGGATCTTGAGAATGGTCGATTGGCATTTTCAAGTTGTGCATGTGTTGTTTCATTATGTTTGTTTGTGTGTTGTGGTTATGTGCCTCATGTGAAAGCACCCTAATGAAGGAGTTTTTGAAGAAATTTTGATGTCTACTCGATCATGGAAATTGTGGTTGTAGGTCTCTGAAGATACCATAATTTTTTTATTAACCCATGAGGCATTTTTATGAGCATTGAGGGTTCTAATAAAATTGTGTTAAAGTTATGTTACTTGTGGACGATGTCAGAATAGTTGGGTATGTGTGGCTAGTGAAGTATTGGAATATGTATTACGTGAGAAGCTTGGGATTTGTGTGTTTATCTTTTGTTGGTGTTGGTCTAAGGTAAGGTGAAAACACACTATGGGTGAGCCACTTTTCACCACTTTTCACCCAAAAAAATTATGTATAACAAATATAATATGTGTGCAATAAATTGAAATCTTGATGGCATTTTCTAGAAACCCTAAACACAAGAAAAAAAAACTTTAAAAATGTGCATGACAAAATTTTGGAACTCAAAGCTCATTTTGAATCAAAGTTTAGGGTTTAGATAACCCTAAACCAAAAAATTCATTACAAAACTCCACCCATAACCTTAGTTTTGAAGTATATTTGTAAGTTTTCATACTTTATGACATGTATTTTCTCAACACAAATATATTTCATATGTTCAAGTTTGTAATTTTTTGTTAGAATTTCTTTTGAAATAAACTAATTTAAGTTGAAAGTTAATGCAATATACTTGAAAGGAACAAAATAATCTAAGATGTGATGTCCACATGTACCCAAAAAAACCAAATGCAGATTTCAATTTTTGTGACTACAATTTTTGGGGGGCATAGTGTGCTTTCACCTGGTATGGGATCTTTTAAGGGAGTTATGTGGTCTATTGCAATTAAGAAATGCCCAAGAATACTAGTGGAGGTCATTAAGAGTGAAATCAAAAGGATTTGGCCTTTAAAGACCCATTGTTGTTGTACATTTGTGGTGAAAGTAAGAATTTTGAAGGGAGTTAAACACCGAGTAGTCAATTTGCTTGGAGAACATCTCTCCTATCAATGCATGTGTTTCTTGGTTGTAATTTGAATTAACCTTCACAACAATTGTGTGTGCTTTAATTTTTCACTAGAATAATTAATTTTTCATTTTTTGCAACTTTAGTAACGGTTAAACCTTTTAGCATGCCTGAAATTGCCATCTTCCACTTCAAATGAACCTTCACAAAATGTTACTTAGAAATAAAGATTATTTGGTTGTTGAGGTATGATTATAGATAATTGTAAAAACCTGTCATAATAATTTTTGATTAATTTATGTTCATTATGTTTGATGTTGCATAACGCTACTATGGCTTGTTTTTCATTTTGCAATAAACGATTGTTGAACAACACCCCACACAACCACAAGACTATTTTTTTATCATGCAAATTAATCTACTTTTCTTCCTTTCAAAATGTAGGGGAAGTATTATAACTTGTTAATATATCAATGTTATCACCATTACTTACACATAATTTGGTCAATTGTTGGAAATGTGATACAATATCATCTCCATCATAATATTTTAGCAACTAAATTTTTAGAACATTGCCAACTGGTGCAACCATGACTATAACTTGTGTAATTAGTAAAACTCCTTGAATTAGTATGAAACCAAGTTGCATTAATGTTGATTGTGTAGTAGATATGAATGATGACAAAATTATCTTTTTATTAATGATAATAATGATAAATATGGACACCAAAAGATCCAATGACATAATGTCAACCTTAAGATTACTACCAAAAGATGTTTCAAGAATTCCCAAACCATGCATGGGATACTAAGGGTATAGGTTATTTGTTAGTCAACGAAGTCTCCTAATCAACTAACCATCCAAAAATAGCTAAAGGATTGGTCATTGAGTTGTCTATAACATTTGAAGGAAGATATATCATTTCTCATCATGTTGAATTAGTCATTTCATCATTGGGTCATCTATTTTGATCATTAGTGGTATCTATTGTGTGGCATGTGTCACTAATATTGTTAATCTTGTCAATTGCTCATACCCAATTGCTAAACCAAAGGGACTTGGCTTCTTCCAATGTTTCTAGAGATTTGGAAACTTCATCTTGTAAAGGTCTTTGGTTGTTTCCTTCTACACTCTTCTTATGTCTCATAATCTCCCAATTTTATTTTATTTTTGTACTTATTTAGCTTGAACTTTGAATTGAGTAATATTTCAACTCACACTCATTTTTCTCATAAAGTTGTAACTACTAATGATGGATTCTTAATAAGAAAAGAGAGGAGAAAGGCTCTTGGGTCAAATCTTGAAAAAACATTACTTTAACCTACTTTAACATTTCATTAAATAATTGCCATACAAATATGATTGAAAGTCATAAGGCATCCATTGCTCAATCAATGCATTGATAATTGATCATATGAATTCCATACCCTCATGATAATTAATTTAATGGTGGGTAACAACTACTCATTCTTGAATGGCACAAAAGTCAATAAACACATTAACCTAGGTCACCAACATTGATGTGTGGTCAATTCAAATGAATTGATGATTAAGGTTATGTGTTGTATGTACCAAACTTTTGTGCCTCCATGCAATTTGTTGAAGATTATTTCTTGTACACATTTAGGTATTTATTGAAGTCGCCATTTACCAATCTCTTTTTAAAAATAGGTTCGTATAAAACTTCCTTTTATTTGATTCCCTTGTCTCTTCAATTTGCAAAAAAAAACTCTTTCCTTTAACATTGTTACATCACTAGAATATGATTTCTCTTGTGTTTTCCATACCATGAATGTCAACACACAAAAACATTCTACTATTGAAAAAACAACCTACATTCTTATTTCCATCAAACACAAACATCACATCATGCAAACATTTATCATCTTTCATTACTAAAATGAACATTACAAAAGTGGTGATTTGTTCATGTTGATTCCAAAATTGTAAACCCCAAATAAATCTTCTTATTCCTTTCTTATATCACAATCTAACAATTACATTTCTCTAATTAACTTTAACAAACTTTAATTGAATCTTGAAATTGATTACAATTGTTAACTTGGCAGGTTGCCAACATGTTAAGTGTAAGCCATCCAACTTGACCCCCCTATCCATTTCGACCAAAAAAATGGTCAACTTGACAAAAGACCCTAATTGTTAAAATGACATGTTTTTTGTGACACTTTCAATTGCCTAAATTAATGTTTTTTTACTATTTGACCAAATGTGACATTTAATTGAACACAACAAAAAAATGGACACATCTAGTATAAAAAGAAAAAGTTTTAAATATATGTAAGTAATAAGCGTACCTAGCTAGCTAGCTTAGGTACTTAAGTTAGGTAGGTATGTGAAGTAGGTGTGTCGCTTAGGGTAGCTAATTAGGTAGGAAGGTAAACTAAGTTAGGTAGGTAGATAGGTTGGGTGATTAGGTAGGTGGTTAGGTAGGTTATGTTGGTAAAGTAGGTTCATTAACCTAGGGTAGCTAAACTAGGCTTCCTAGCTAGGTTTTTAAAAAATGTTCATAACAATAAAATGAAAAAATAATTGTTCATTGAATATATCATGCAATGGTTGAGGATTTGGTGCTTTGACAAGTGAAAGGTTCAAGTTTTCACATTTCAACCCTATCTAGCTAGATGGCTAGGCTAGGTTTTTAGCTTAAATGCTTAGCATAAGTTTTTTTTAACCTAGGTGCCTAGTCTAGGCAAGGTCCACCTACCTACCCATTTACATGTACCTACCTACCTATAGATAGGCCTTATCTACATATTAAGTCAATTTTTTGTTCATTTTGATATTCTTTTGACTAATAGTCAAAATGATAGTTGGCCAAGTTGACTAGTTGATATGAGTAGTAAAGAAACCAATGATCAAAAAGATCATTGATAAAAAAAGACCATTAGTAAAAAAATCATGTGTGAATCAGATCAATTGTTAATTTTTAAACATGTTGAAATTGACTTGTCTAGTATGATTAACTAGTCAAATCAGCATATTCACAATTTTTTTTGGATTAATTTTGTCAATAAAAAAATGATGATTTGTAATAGTGGTCATTTGAGTGATGGGTTAGGTAACATGCAATCATGGACATTTGATTATTTGGCTTCAGGGTGTGAAATGTTTGTTCACACCTCACCATGTGTTCTTTGGATTTATTTTTCAAGTTTAAAACCCCCCAACTTTGTGGGTCATATCTCACTTGTTTCTTAACCTTGTTGAACCTTTTAAAAGGTTATAGATGTGCCCATAGGAACTCTACACTTTTTTTTCAGAACACCAAAGGAAAAGGAACACAATTGTATAAGATAATCACCTCTAAGCCATTAAGTGTTCAATCACTAACTATTTACCTTACCTCAAGTCTCTACTATGCAAGTATTAGTACAAGGCTATTATTGCCCCCAAGTTATACTAGTTTGCTAGTAGGGTCCTTATATTAGTTACCATTGGAAACAATGCTGGGTGGGTATTACACAGTGCATTGGATATCACTTAAGTATTAGATTTAAAACATCACAAGGTATCATATTAAATGCTACCGTTATGGATATTTGGATGGTTGATGTTCTCTTGGGTGAGAATTGGATCCAAACCATGCCCTTTTCAAAATGGTGAAACCCGGGTGGGGTATAAGGCTTTTACCTGGGTCAAGTTTGAAGGGTAAGTTTTAGGCTAGGTCTAAGATTTGGGGCCTATCTAATTAGGATATGTGAAGTCTAGTGTCTAGTTGGTATAGCATATGGGTTTCTAGAAGCATAAAAAACTTGACATTCTTGTTGGCATCTTTTCAATTTCATGAAAAACATAATGAGTTTTTTAAAAAATTCACATTGTCAATTTTTTAAACTTCGCTTAATAATTGAATGTTCTCAAATTTATGCGAATCAGGACACAGTGAACCAAGGGGGAAAAAAAACAGACTGATACCTTCCCTCAGTCCATAAAGTTTTTTTTCATACTTCAAAAAGAAAACCATGTAAGTTTTCCAAACCCTTATGAAATTTGAATCTAATGATTCTAAAACAAAAGTGAGAACCCAGCACTAGATGATACCAAGCACATGCTTATTTACCCGACCAACACTGGTAAGGACAGTCATTATTGAGTACTCCATACCAAATGGGTTGAGCAATAAGGTAGTGCTAGAGGATGTTTAATGAAAAGATATTATAATGGGCTGACTAGAGAGCCCTTCCCCCCAATCCCCCCCCTCTCTGGAGTCATCTACCACAGGAAGTGGAAGCTAAAGACATCATGACAAATTACCTCAGACACGAGGGGTTCACAGTTCATACAAAGTTGAACTCGCATTAAACTACTTGCACAGGTTAGGACATGAGACTAATAACAAGCATAATATCCTGTGACACATCACTGCATTTCTGCCTTAGCAGCAGAGAATCCATGTTTCCTGCTTTCCATTAGCTTAGGACTGAGAGCATAATGAGTCATGACTGATGATTCCTTTCAAGAGGAAAGAAAAGAAAATTCATAGAGAAAGAGGATCAGCAGAGACCAACTTACTTACTTACATACCGTACCACTTACTTTGAGGATTGGACTAGTTAGTGGTGGTTTTGAGTGCACAGTAGTGATGCAGTACTACTACTACTACTACTTCTTACACCATTACTTTGCAACAGAGGTTTTCCTTTTGCAGTGGGCACGATGTCGGTCATGTATAGTTCAGAGAGAGCAGAGGGAGTCAGGGGAGACAATAACAAACTTCCTGGAGTGTGCACAATGTTGTTCAGCTATATAGTTCAGGTCAGAGGGAGGAGAAGTGACATTTTTGGTGGCATTTTGAGATGAACAAAGATAAATAAGCTCACTCGTAGAGCAACTCCATCCATACTCCTATTTTGGGCTCTATAAGTGTTTATCACATGCAACATATAGTGTTAATTGTACACCCATCCCCACCCATAAACATAAAGCATCACTAGAAATCTCTTAGTTTAGTTGGAGGGTACCTTAAAAAATTGGAATCCAAGGGAAGCACCTTATGTTTTGAAGGAGGAACCTTACATTTTAAATTGTTTGTCTGTACAGAACATAAGGTGCGATCCTTTTCTGTTGTTCCTTCATGTTTTACATTTCTAGCTATGCTTTATGCATTGGTAATGCCCTTGGACAAGGGCATGAGCAGAATATGGGTACCACCAGCCTTGACAATTGCCTCATCCTGGGGTCTTATCTATCTTGAATCTTGTTTCCCTAGGTGGAACTAGGACCAGAGGTTCTCTTCAAAAGCTAGAACCAGACAACACTAGTCCCAACCCAATTGATCAACATTGAAGTGATAAAAGTTGAATGTAAAGTTTGCAATGAAATCGGCCAAGGTACCCTCCTGACCATAACCGTATGAGTTTGTACATAACCTGCACTTAAAATTTTAAGTTCAGGAATTTTAGAACTTTCATATTCTCCAGTTTCTTCACGGTTGCCGTCAAACTGCCTGATTATGCAAATTATGGTATATATATTTTATTTATTTATTTATTTAATGGCAACTGCTATCTCACTTGATTGGCCACATGACAGGCTCCGAACTGGAATCACACTGACAGTCACAGGTTTATTACCACATCCAAGTATCCCCATTTTTTTAAACCCTTTGGTTTCAGTATTTTGGCCAAGTCATTCTTGCAAAGTAGGCTACCTGGAGAGATTGATCTGGTGCGTCCTTCATTTGGAGATGAATTACCCACCCTACTAGTGCCTAGCATGTCAAGCTCTCATTCTTGACTCAAACCAATATATCCAAGATTGGTGAGGATCTCCACCCACACCCCCCTATTCAGGCCTCCATTGTCATTTAACTCATCCAACATAGAGTGCTGATTATTTATTTCTCCATCCCCATCCACAAGCATGACAAATTGGCCAACATAAAGTGCCAGACTATTTAAAAACCACCATATGGGCAAAATAATTATGGTGAGCTAATCAAAAGCAGTAGTTTTATTTTACTTTTCCCATTGGAGATCATTATATATCATGTGCTTATATGTAAGGAGTGATTTAGACTAGGAGTCAGGGCCAATGGTCAACCCAGATCCAGCATTCCTATTGGTGCAAAAGT
>Ga0209208_10005892_pt1 | contig 16987 bp, 14 predicted proteins | sample S1TSphfallax_3_FD_187694 | JGI IMG/M metagenome (GOLD analysis project Ga0209208, IMG submission 187694) | Host-associated microbial communities from peat moss isolated from Minnesota, USA - S1T2_Fd - Sphagnum fallax MG (SPAdes) (version 2) | ecosystem: Host-associated > Plants > Peat moss >...
CTGAAGTGAAAGGATGTACACCTTTGACACGACAAAGCCTGTTCACCTCCTCCCCATTGAACATTTTCGTTTCTGAAAAGGATGGGTTGACTGTTTATGATAAGACTTTGTTGTAAATCTCTGATAGCGTTTGTGAACAATAAGAGAGAATTTGGGGTTCTTGTTTTTGCAGTCGAGGAGCTTGTTGGAAATTGTCATCAGTTCTGCATGGTTGCTCGCTGCTTTGAACATATAAGCCTACATGGAAGACTGATATTTTTGTGCAATGGCGGAAGATTGTAACTTTGAGTTGCAAGGCATGAGGTTCAGACAAATTGCTTGTATTTATAATGAGAGATTTCTATCATGAAGCAAGAGATTTCTTGATGATTCTTGACAGAAAACAAGTTCCTCAGAAAAATGTCTTTCCCAGAACTGACTGACTTTGCATCGTCTCCCTGGTTAAACCCTCTGTTGGTTGAAGATATTTTCCACAGTTTGCTCTCATTGCCTTCTACCATTGAGATTGTACATTCCTGAAGCAGCAGCATCCTCTGATTCAGTTGTTCAAACATTCATAGCAAAAACTGCAATATCATCACTCTGAAGATTTTGCACATGGCTGTGTAGCCTTGATGAATATCAATGGGAGCTTGCTGAAAACTGGTCAGATTTTCTGCAGCTTCTGAAAACAGTGCATGAACAATTAGGCTGGTGATTGGCAGTGCGTTTGGAAAAACGTGTCAGATTTTTCTAGAGCTGCATGAAAGCTCTTGTTTTGAGATTACCCAAAATTCCCAATCCTCATACAATTCTGATCCTCATTCAAATTTGGCAATTCAGTAATGGCTAGAATCTCTAGAGATCTAATAATTTTGTTGTCAAGGTTTGCAATTGAGGAAAGCAAAACTTTCTTTCTTTGACAACCCGGCTGCTTCCAAGCTCATAAGATTTGTTTTCAGAATTCCAGGTTGCATTTGCTTGAGCATTCAAACTCATAACTGTAATTCGCATGCTGCATTTGTAATTTTGTGCACCCAACTGCTCAATATGGAGAGCACAAACTCGAAGTTCAGCCAAAATCGAACCAACGGTTTCTCGCAACCCATGATAAAGAGTTTCATAGCTTTCTAAAGTTTTCTGGTTGCTCCTCTCGTCTTCTTAATCCACAAAATTTCTTCCTCCTCCTCTGGATCATCATCAATCACAGCAAATTCATCGCCATACTGCAGATATGGGGATGCATTCTGGAAGAAGAATTCTTATAGAACTTAAAAGGATCTCAACAATCTCAGGAATTCATTCATCACCATGCTGCAGCAACTGTTATGAACTACGGAAGAAGAATTCTAGAACTGGATGACAAGTGGTGGACATTGCTGCAAGCTACTGTAGCGATTGGTGTGGAAGTGTCGATCAGCCGACGTCTGATGACATGTCCGGTGCTCAAAAGTTCTCGGTTTGTGGTTCGCTTCTCGTTACCCCCACACGTGCTGCGCGGTGGCTAGTCATCACAAGGCGCCTGCTGCCTCGTTCGTCTGTACTTTCTTCCTCGTTGCGAATCCTTTCAGCTGCGAGAGCATTTATGGCTGTCGTTGTTTGCAAATCTGTTTTATAAGCTCTTGATTCTGAGCAGAGGGATATTAACCTAGTGGCTCATGCGAGAGAGACTAGGTTCGCTGTGTCGTCCTATTCCTGCAAGTTATCTCGGTGCGCTATCAGTCGCCGCGGCTCTTACAGTTTTGGAAGGTCGAAGAACAAGGAGAAGATTATAGAAATGGATACGATCCGCAGCTGGCTTGTCGAGCACAAGTTGCGTGCAGTTGGTATGTTTTCTTCCTACCCAACAATTTCTTTTATTTTCTTGGGAAGAGTGCAAGGGGAGCAATTTTCTATGCCGTGAGTTCAAGATTCAGCGTGGTAAAGGAGTAGAAATGCAGTTTGTATTGTAAGTAGATTCCGCGCTTCCTTTTGCTACAATCTGTGCAGGAGGTTTGAGAAGATTCATGAGTTTTGTTTTGACGCAAGAACACGCCAGTTCGCCTTGCTCTTTTCCGTGCGTGTGTAGGCTGTTGTCCTCAGTTGTCGAATTGTTGAAGCCAGTTATGAAGTAGAGGAATTTTAGGATTGTGTTGTCTTCTTTTGCCTTTGCACTCGCCTCAAGAGACGTGTAGTCTCCTCTGAATCAATTGGTGAGAGTGGTTGTACTTATAATGCTCTCAAGGCCTAGGGTTTTTTCCATCCTGTTGTACAGAATTTTTTTCCTGTTTGTCAGGAGGAAGCTTAAGAGCTAATATGATGAGCACTATTCTTGTACTGACTGAGTTGAAATGAGCACATAGGTGGAGAAGGTTTGGAATGTTCTTTATCCTCCAGATGGTGCTCATTGTGTGACGGCCGGAGCCTTGTGCAGGGACACTGTGGGCTTCGTCATTGATTGGCTCTTTTGCTTACAATTTCTCACAGCCTAACATGAAGACGAGTGTCAAGTTGATTCATGCCAGGTACAACAGAGATGTACTTTCTTGCTGGAGGGTTTGTGAGCTCTTGAAGATGTTCTGATCTCCAGGTTTTCATTATTGTTCTGTGTCCTCTCTCTTTTCTCCCTCCTTTCTTACATTTTTGCTTCTCTTTCTCTTTCTTTCTGTGTTCCTGTTTGTTCTTGGGTTTGTCTTCTCCTTTAAGTTTTGTTGAGTTAGCCAGCATCATTGCTGAGTTTGCCAGTTACTGCTGGTCTTGTGACAGAAACTCAGTGGGTTGGTTGAGTCCATCGCTGGGAACTGGTGAAGTCAGTGGGGCTGTCATTGTAGATGGTCAATAGCATACATTTTGCTATTGAAGGTCTCTGAACATGCTTATGACTGTCATTGTTATTCAGACTGCTCCTTAGTTTTGTTTTTGCCTTTGCTTTCTCTTTTCTCCATGGTTGGGTCTCCTCTTTCTTATGCTTGCTGATTGGTTGCTGTTTTGTCATCAAATCTGAAATATCGATAACCTTATTATCAGGTCATCTCCCAATTCTTTTCAGGTTGACACAAATCACAAGTATGAAGAAGTTCTCAGTATTTATAAAGATATGTAGCTTTACACACTTGCACAATAAGAAACTAATGTGATAACTCCTAAATACAACAATTCACTGCTCACCCATCCATGGGAGATTTGACTTTGATTTCCCCCAGCACTCTCTGCATGCAATAGGAAAGTGAAAGAGGTTTGTGTGATGTGAGTCTCCAGATGATATGAAGCACAAAGATATTTGGTGTACTTTATGCACTATGGGTTCTTTGTTGTAAGCAAATGTGTGTTCAGTTCAGGAACATCCAAGTTCTTAGAGCAGTTTCAGTTGTGCTAGATTATATTAACACCACTTCAACTCCAGTAAAGCCTGAAAACTGATAGCCATTGCTATGGCTTAGTTCTGACTTGCCATACTTGTGGCCAGGTTGCATGCACAGGCGTTGACATTGGCCGCACTAGCTGGGTGTGCTGTTGTAGAATACTATGACCACCAAAGTGGGGAGAAAGCCAAGCAGTATGAGAAACACATCCAGTAATCTCCTGCACAAATCCAGTAAGAGGACTCATGAATATACCTCAAATAATATGAAGGTGAGGAATTGGCCAGAAACATTGGGTCCCTATATTTTTGTAGATTGGTTCATCATAGATCCAACTTTTCTTTTTGGGAGCAATAGCAATTTGTCTGAACTCTAAAATACTTATTTCATCTTATAGAATGCAAAGGTTTTATGTTCATTTGCATCAAGTTCTGTTTGTTCATACAGTCAGTGTGATGCATGTGGGACTTCTAAAAGTCAGCTTATGTGAGTCCTTTGATCAGGTTGTCTACGGAGCTGGTGGATTTCAGTTATTGCTTAGGTGATGACTTTTGCATTCACACTTGTTGGCAGATGAGTTGTTATGCATTTCAATATGCATTCCAATGCCATTTCAACCTAAATATTCTGACCTTTCCAGAGCTAAGTAGTAAGTTGGAATGTGATCAATACTGCTGTGATGTTCGTGGGCAAAACTTAGTTCTGTTGAAACCAAAGTGTGTTTCAGTGTATATTTTGACTGAATGGAGCACTCCAATTATTCCTAGGAGTGCAAACACAAAGCATGCTGGAAATTGATGAGATGATACCATCTCTCATTTTTTGGAAAAGCTGAAAACCTGGAACCAATTTATGTAGAATAGAATGGAATTGCAGTTGCAACTCAAAACTTACCCAGGCCTTTCCACTCTATAGCTCTGCTCTTAAGAGCATCAAGCTTGGATTGCAGAGAACAGAGATCTTTCAATCATTTTGGTAGTGAATCTAGTCACTGTGAAAAACAATGATCAAGATTCATTTTTGTGTAAACCATAAACCCATAAACTATTCTGGAACATTACTTTCTCTCCTGCAAGATGTAGTCAGACATCCAAACACAATGTATAGGTACTGCTCTACAGCTGGATCTTGTGATAGTCACGTTTGCAAGATAAATATGCAAGAAAACAATTAGCCCATAATAAGAATCTTAATGCTGTTGTTCAATAATAGACCATATAACCAGCAAGTCAAACGCTGAACTCTCTTAAGAGAGATCATAGGGACCAAAAAACTAAAGAAATACAAAGCCCTAGACTGCAGGCTGGAGTCCTCAGACAGTCAAATAGCAAAATGCAGCAACAATCTCAGAGCGAGACCAAAATATCGTAAACCCTGAAACCCTAAATCTACAAACATGAGGAAAGTAGCCAAAAAACTTCAAAGAAATAAAAGGAGAATCCTGAAAAATCACCACTCATAGTATAGAGCAACCCACAAAATCAACCAGGACTTCAGGAAACTTGGATACAAATCAATCAAACCCTCTAGCCACATAAAATCACACCCACACGCTATGATATCAATTTCGGCATCGCAAGTTTGACACGATTCTGAGACTTTGCAAAGACGGAGAGATACCGCGACTTCACAGAAACACTGCGAGACCAGAACGTAATCAATTTTGGGCTTTGCAACGCAAAATTCTGATCCCACACAAGCGTAATTCAGAACCTTCACAGACGAGAGGACAAACCTTAATGCAAAGACGGGCACAAGGAAAGAGAGCTAGGGTTTCGAATGGGATCTCAGTCCAGATCGCGAAAAGAGATCTCTAGAAGGTGCATAATCATTTGGTACGTTACTGGATTTAGGGTTAGGGTTTGGGGGTTTTAGGGTTGCAAGAGAGCTTGCCATGCTATTGATTCTTTCATTGCCATGCGACTGACGATCTGTTGTTGCGTGATAGCATCTGTTTTTGGGTTGCGATTGATGTAGTTGTTTTCGGTGGAGGGAGGTGGGGAAGTGGTGAGAGATGGAGAAGGTGTGGTGGAGTTTGACGGAAGTAGCACCATTGCTACTTTTGTGTCTAGTGTTGCAAATTCTGTTGTTGCAGGCTGTTGAAGGCGATTCCGTGGTGTCCAAGACCATGGGGATTGCGCCTAGAGAATTGGGTTTTTTCGAAGCTGCAACCGCCGGGTGCAAAGATACCTCCCAACGGTTTTCTGTGGAGCGATTGAATGACAACTTTTGTGATTGTCTGGACGGGACAGATGAACCAGGTACATCGGCTTGTCCTGATGGCAAGTTCTACTGCAAGAATGCAGGATACGTCGCACAGTTCGTTTTCTCATCTCGCATTAATGATGGCATTTGTGACTGTTGTGATGGAAGCGATGAGTATGAAGGGAAAGTCAAATGTGGCAACACCTGCTGGGAGGCAGGTAAAGAAGCTAGGGAGAAATTGCTCAAGAAATTAGCCGTTTATAAAGAGGGCTTGGTCATTCGCAGGAAAGAAGTCCAGAATGCCAAGGTTTTGCGCCAACAACAGGAAACTGAAATTTCCTCCTTGAGAAAGGAGGAGAAGAGTCTGGTTAAACTGGTTCAGAATCTCAAAGCAGCTGTAGACAAGGTGGAAAGACAGGAACAAGCAGCCAAGGAGAAAAGAGAGAAATTGGAAGCAGACCAAAAAGTCAAGAATGAGAAGCTTGCCTCCTCTGCACTGGAGGAGGGCACTTCAGCTTACGAAGAGAAGGTCTCAGCATCTGACAGCTCGCTAAATGCTGATCTTGTAGAGGCAGATACTTTCGAGATTGATAATGATCATGTTGTAGATGGCAGCCACTATGATGACACTGGATCAGGGGATGGTTTTGGATTGGACACCTCAAATGAGTATGTGCCAGAAGAAGTGACTGAGGAGGAAGAGCCTGATGTAGCCCAGCTATCGAAAGAAGAAATGGGTCGCAAAGTGGCTTCGCGGTGGACTGGGGAAGACACAGGATTGCATAGATCAGAGGAGAGCAGCCACCAGCAGGAAGAAGCAGTTGATGATTCTGATAAAATTGAGCATGAGGCTGAGCATGATGATGAGGATGATTTTGATGGAGGTGATGAGGATGAGGATGTGTATGATGGAGACAATTACAGTAGAGATGAGGACACAATCTACACAGAGGAACATCAGCCATCAAAACCATCCGTTTCATCGAAACAGGATAAATCTGCTTGGTGGACACACATGTTTTCAGTTCCTGAGATGCTGCGAAAACTCTTCACAAGTGGTCCAGCTGACAAATCAGAAGCAGAACAGGTTAGAAAGCAATACACTGAAGCTACTGGAAAGCTGAGCAGTATACAAAACCGAATTTCAGAGTTGGACACAAAATTGAAGCAAGACTTTGGGAAAGAAGGAGAGTTTTCTTATTTCTATGAGCAATGCTTTGAGCTGAAAGTGAAGCAATATGTCTATAAAGTTTGTCCATTTAAGCAAGCAACACAATTGGAGGGCCATGCCAGCACACGGCTTGGCAACTGGGACAGCTTCCAGGATAACTACTCGGCCATGATGTTTTCTCATGGTGATCGTTGTTGGAATGGACCAGACCGCAGTTTACGGATTACACTGCAATGTGGACCAAAGACACAGTTACAGAATGTAGATGAGCCCAGCCGTTGTGACTATGTGGCAGAGCTGACAACCCCTGCTTTTTGCTCAGAATCAAGGCTGCAGGAGCTGCAACAGAAACTGGATCACCAACTAGCAGGAGTCCATGATGAGCTTTGATCCAGGAAGCCGTTCTGAGGGCAGAAGGTCTGAAGTTCCTTTCTTTTTGGACATCTTCATTTTCCCCAGAGTTAATTGGGATACTCTTACTTCAACTTCCCATGTCCTATAGATGTGGAAACTAGCTTGAAATCTATTCTGTCTAGTGAGGAGTCTGATAACAATCACTTGCAAAGTGGTCATGGTACGCAGTAAACTGTAGGCTTGCTGCTAAGGTGTGGGGAACCTAGGGGCTTTGGCACCCCTGAGAAGAATTGGCAACCACTTTGCCCATTTTCTGTGATGAAAAAGCACTACATATGTATCATCCTTCTTAATCTTAGCCTGCCTTGACACATAGTACTAATTTGTTGCATTTGAGACTTTCTTTACAATCTCAGAACTGTCTTGGAGCAAATTGCACTTCAGAGAATATGAAGCAGCAAGTTACTTGAGTCAATCAGGGCCTAAAGAAAAGCAATGGCTTGGTACCTAAAATATGTGGCTGCTGTTTTTTCCTTTCTTGTGGGGTATTGTGGCAAGGTGCTCCTGTTATGTCAGTTACTCAATCATCCTTCTGCTCCTTCAACCTTTTGATGGACTCAACAATCTGTTGGCCATTTGCATGTTGTAAAGGGGCAGTTGGTAGAGAAGGATGGCAGCACCAGGATGTCTGCCAGTGGCTATTTTTGCAAACCCAGACTTGTGGGAATGATGGGATTTGTTATTTAAGTTCAGAGCCAGCATGCAATTCAAGTTGAACAATTTCTAAGTTCTTTCCCATATTTTGTCAGTTCCTCTTTCACTTAATGGTGTTCTCCTGAACTCTATAGACCTCCTCTAAACCTGATCACCTACCCTGTTTTATTGAAGTGTTGTCTTTGTGACCTATTTTGTTGAAGTACTGTTTTTGTGCTTGTGGATGTTATGCTTTTCCTATGATTTCTCTCCATGTCTCACCTCCCATCTTCATATTCATGTCTTTTCTTTACTTCACAGGTGTGTAACATGCATTACCCACATGCTCTATTTTATTGGCTCTGCCTGTCAGGGAGAGACTACAAAATTGTGTAGAATTCATTTGTTCCATGTTGTGAGGAATGTGCATCTGTGAAGTGTGAGTTCATTTCCTATTTTTAACTGTTGTTGCTTTGAACTTGCCACAAGGGGCAAAGCCTTACTAGACCCATCACACAGGTATCTTCATCATTGAGGTGTAGTCTCAGCACTGATAGTCTCTCATGTCAGTGTATTTCAGTGCCCATAATGTGTAGGATAGATAGTGTTTTTATAAGTACAGAAGTGTAGATGGCTTCTCATCTCTGCTCCATCGGCAGCCTCTCACCAAAACAGAACAGCTGTGTTCTCCTTGACTAGCACCACAACCTTGGGCCTGGCAATCCAGACATTCAATTATTCGATGACTGACACCTCAGGAGTTGTGAACTGGAGTTTTGTTTTGATAGTAGATTCACAACAAAATTTGGGGGACAACCTTAAAGGATAAAAGTCATCTACAAGTGATAGCAAAACATCAGTTTGAGCTTGAAATAGGATAGGGATTATTAATAACCAAAGAGGGCCAAGCACTTATTTAAGTAGGTGGCTTCTGTGTTAGCATATTCTATTAACCACATTCAATGGAAATGCAGCAATTGAATCTGCCTATTTGTGTTCTAATTCGAGGCATATGTGTTGCTGAAATATATCAATTGTAGAAACCCCTCCTCAAAATCCTTGAACCCACCAAACGAGCAGCAAAAGTATGGGGGGCAAAAACAACAACAGACTAAAAAGACAAAGAGAAGCAGATGACTATCCGACAAATGCATAACAACAAAGGTAAGAACTAAGTAATAAAAACCGAAGACTAAAAAAGTGAAAAACAAGGCTTTGAGTTCGAGGAAAGGATGAACACAGCAAACCCACCATCCAGAAATTGGGAGAAAGAGAGGAAGAAAAACAGAGGTTTTAGCGCCGTTCAAGCTGCTCTTTGAATTTTTAGGATCTGAAATTGAGGCGACGTGGCCTCTTGTTTTGCCAGAAGTTGCCGACGGCCTCTTTGGGGTAAGTTAACATCCGCTTTGTTGTCGTTGTTTGGGAAGCTTGTGCAGCAGCAGCAGCAGCAACGAAGGACAAAGCGTGGCCATGGCCAGCGTCGCGTGTACCTTGCCCGTTCTCGGCCTTTGCATCCACACCTCCGGCTCCCCATCTGTATCCGGAACAGCTGGTTGTTTTTCTTTGGAATTTAGAGCCAGTGCTGTGTTTGATCGCTGTGATGCGAGGAGGAAGCAGCATCAACAACAACGACGAAGACGACTACCCCTGCGGGCTCCCTGCTGCATGTCGGTGGACGTCGACAGTGAGCAAGACAATGTGAACAGCCAACTGAAGTCGCCCCAAGAGCGAGACGAGGGGATTCCGGCCTTGAATCCTCGAAGAGGTGAGTACCCCCGTAGTGATGAATTCGTCGGATTTTTTGTAAAGCTTTGCTCAGTTGAAAGTTTTTTTCTTGTGATTTTGGTTTTGGAGAATCTCGATTGCTTCAACTGTGCTGTTAGGAAAAGTCTCCACTTGCTCTTTCTCCGTGAATTTGAGTCTCTACCTGCCTGAATCTTCTTAGATGTCTCCGTCTCGTACGGACCCCTTGCCTGATCGTTATTGTAATTCCTTGCACTCTCTGATTCAGAACGAGTTGTTAGAAATTTTAGGAAAGAGTTGCAAAACACAACCGCGTTCCGAATTTGTGCATGAAGTACGAAGTGCAAAATGCAGCCTGATCCAAATCTGTGCAGGTCAGAGAGTCAAGCATTTGTAAGACTAATCCGTTTCAGGCTTGTTTGCCAGGCGCCCTAATTACCAATTCGCTCTCTGTCGTTACTTAGCTAATTTGCATGATAGCCGTACCAACAGCACTGTATGAAGGCTCTCTGTCAACCTTGCATTACAGCTTTCAGAAACCCCCCTGCAGTGCCTACCACATTACAGAGATGGCATTTGTCATATGAAGCAATATGCTGACATCAGAGCCCTACCTTCTTTTGTGGCTGAAATGGTTCCAATAGTGTAGAGGACTAATAACAGAATGTGTAAGAGTACCATTGTTCAGAACTTCATTGTGATGAGTATGACAAAGGTAACTGTTTAGTATCTGAATCACCAGCTTTGATCAATGAAATGATGACAACTCTTTCGAGAAGCAAGACTAGCATCATCTTTCAAAACACCTGGTAAAGAGAAGGGGCTATAATTGATGCAGGATTGGAGGAACGGTTTGCGGTGCTGAACACAGGAAGGCATGAGTGTCGCTCTTGTGGACATATTTATGATGAAACGAAGGGGGACATGTTGTACCCAGTGGCAGCTGGTACTGCATTCCAGTCTCTACCAGATGACTGGCGATGTCCTACCTGTGGTGCTGCAAAGACCTACTTCAGCAGCAAGAGCATTGAGGTGGCTGGATTTGCACAGAATCAACAATTTGGGTTGGGTGGCAATTCTCTGACATCTGGCCAGAAAAGCATCCTCATCTATGGAACCCTACTCTTCTTCTTTGCTCTCTTCCTCTCTGGATATTTTCTACAATAATCATCTCCTGGTATATTGTGAAGTAACTTCTTTCAACTGGAGTCATGTGCCTCACAAATAGGAGGAATGGCCAGCATTATAAACTAATGCATTTTACACATGCAAGAAACTGACAACAATGGCTACTTGGTGGCCATATTGTACCACAAGAAGCATGGCAGAATTGTGTTCAGCAGAAGCCTTTGCTGCATGTTTTTTCTGTGTGTGATCCTCATCTGAGAGGCTGTGTTTTTAAAAATGGTACAGAAGACTTTTCATCACACATTTGCCAAAACAGTGGATACCTTCTCTTTGAAAGGTGTGGCTCTATATGCTTGCCATGTTTGTGGCCTAACTCTCTTGGTCCACTATACACACCATGTCAACTGCTCAGGAAGTTAAGCAGAGCTTTTGCAGGCACTGAAATTTGAAGCCTGTTGTGCAGTTTGTTTGAGCCAGTGCCTTGTGTTGAAAGATGGAATATGAATGTGAATACCCTCTGATGCTTTGAGATCTCTCTTCCCATTCCAGCATTCCAACGGCACTTGAAAAGGGTACAAATGTTCATGACTTATCATTCAAAGCAGTTTGAGCCTGAATTTTGGGTGGGTAATAGGAACTGGCCTCTTTGACATATATGCAAAATGGTAATATTGAGTATGCATGGAGGGTCTTTGAAGGGATGCCCACAGAGGAATGCTGTGAAGTATGAACAAGAGGCAAAGCTATCAGAATTGTGCAACAGGAAAGGACACAGCCAGGGACATGTGTGCCAGCCTAGAAGCACTTGAAGATATCTGGCATTAAATAGCTGGCATGCTCACAAGCAGATCACTCAAAGTGGTTTTGAATGATGTCTTCGTCCATTGTAGTCTCTGACATTTTTAATCTGAATCAGATTGAAGAATGGGAAAGGTTCTTTGGATCTCCACATCTGAGCATTAATCTAATTTGCAAGTCCAAGTTGCATGGTAGGCAGGCATTCAGATGGTCATTTGTGCAGACCATTAGCACAGAGGGTTGCTGAGAAATCTGCCAGGGAGTTTTTCACAAATTCACCAACCTTGCACATACACGGGTGATAGAATATCCTTTCATCATTGATGATTTAACTTTTGCAAGCCAAGTGACAATGTTTCCCCATATGAAACAAAGATGCTTAGGACTCTGGATGTTGCACTAACCTTGTGATCTATATTGTGCCACTGGTATTTTTCTATGTTATGTATCAAGCAAATTTATACCCCCCTTTTGCAGTGCTTGAGTTGGGAAGCTTTTCCATGCTTCATGTTCCTTTTGACCTAGCATCAAAAGCATGTTACTCATGAGATTGTTGCAACATAGGTGATTCTTTGGTTTTTAAAAAAAAAGTTCCATCTACAAACATGGCCACATTTCAAGAGGATTGAGATTTTATTCTATCCAGCACCAATGTAAAAATTGGAAGGTAGTATTTTACTAGGTAGAAAGCTCATGGGGTTGTTTCTGGACTCTTTTTGCCAGAGTTGCATCTTGTCTTTTCAAACACCAATACTATATCCAAAATAAAGGTTTCATTCACAGCTACAGTTAGTTTAGTGTTAAGTCTGAGTTAGGAAAAACTGAATTACCATGCATGCACAGCTAATGTTCGGTTAAACATTAATTCCTATGTGGAATTTGATGTGGCAGTCAATGTTAAAAAGAGGTTAGGGTGGGTGTCATTATATCACCAAGTGTTAGCATCTGGATGTTTTTTTCAAAATCAAAGCATAGATCATAATGTTAATCTACAGCCTCAAAAACTGGAGACTAAAGTCCATGGTAAGCAACAATCGTCTAGTTTCTACAATTTCCCCCCTCCTTAGTGTGATTGAGCTTCACTGAGGTTCTTATTGTTTGTGCTACATCAAGCTTCATCTCTTGAAAAAATCATCTTGCATAGTACTGCACTACATCTAGAAATACAACCACCCAACAAGCTTTGATCTTTAGACAACGAAAGATGCATTGCAAGATAGATGCAATTGCAACATAAGGTTTTTAGAAGGCAGAAAAATTGCTCAAAAAAAGCCCATCAGGCTTCATTCAATCAAGCTGGTCAAACATCATTGTACTTGGAAATGAGGATGTGAGTCTAGCAACTATTGCTGCTGCTGGTGCTTGAAGAAGAGAAATATTGTAGCAAAAGAGTATTCCCAAACAGCTTACAAACCACGACCTCCACATCAACCCAAACATGGCTGATTTTATTTACCGACAATTAAAACAACCTAGAAATTCTTAAGGTTCTTCATTTGTGTGCGGATCTACATCATCACTGGAATTGTTCCTGTTGCTGTTGACATTTCTTCACAATTCACCATCTCCCACTATTGTAGAAAATTCTCTTTCCAAGATTTTCTTCTATAATTTTTAAACACACGGTTGGAATGATTGATGCAGCATCCGGCTTCTTCAAGCCTCAGATCACTTGCCTGCCAGTCCAATCACTCTTCTCGATGCTTACACTTAACTCTCAGAGATTCCATGGCAAATGGTGAATATGGATGGCTATGTCTCGAGGTTGAAGCTCAAAAATCTATATGACCTAAGACTTGATCACCATCTCTGATTTTCTTCTTGTGACCTACAGGAAATGCTCACTTATTGTCGTAGCATTTGCTGTCATGATTCCCCTTTGCAGTTCTTTGAAGACTCTTGCAATACAATGAAGAGGAGAAGAAAAGAGGAGAGGAGAAGTTAAAGGAGAAATAAAGAGGAGAGAAGAAGAAGTTGAAGGAGGAGAGGAGGAGAGAAGAGAAAAAGGGGTTGAAGAAATGAGAGCTGAGCAAGAAAGGGAGGAAAAAACGTACCTTCAACAACTCATCATGAGAGGTGGTGTGACTCCATTTGTCCACAAACTTTCCCTAATTGTTTAACTTTACCTTCGCCTTGTCACATTTCCCTTAATGAATATTTCACTCCATTTTTGCCCTTGCAATGTTGAAGGTTTGCTTTCAACTCCATCTTTTGATTTTGCTTTAACCTTGAAAGCAAGCCCAAAACTAAGGTTACAACCATCTACCCTATTCAGGTCAATGTTGACATTATACTTGTTGTAAGACATTATGCTTTTACATTTTCTTTTCAAAATTAAATTTCTTTTAAAACTTATTAGGCTATAAACTTGTCCTAATCCAAACGTAATTATTCCTCAAGAATGGTCAACACATTTCTCAAATTTTTGCAACTTTTTTTAACTTCACGTCAAGTTAAACATCCCCAAGTTTCAAATTAAAGATGAAGCATTAAAATTTTCATATAATAATTTGTGTAATCTAACTTGTCACTCGTGGATGAAGTTCATCCATGAATTTTTAACTATTGTTTATAATGGATAATATCCATTTGTTGTCACCTAAGTCATTGTTCATGTATGAAGTTTATTCACCATCATTCATTTTTATATCTGATGAATGATATTCATCCATCACCAATATTAGATAATGTTAAAAAAGTTCCTTGAATGATAAACCTTAATGAAAGGTGCTTTGAGGTAACTCCCTCAAATAGGAACATAAACAAAACAAAGTCCCATCCACATCCTTTCATGTATTCAAGATGTATTTAGAATACCTTACACCATAATCTTGTTCATCACATTCCATGTTCTTAAGCTTTCATATTATAAAACAAATTGAATTGCAAGGCAAATAAGTTTTTAATTACAAATGTTGTCCCAATAATATTTTCTCTATTTATCACATAGTATCCCATTTGGGTATTTGGTTACCTGTTTCAATATTTTTTTGTGTTCATTATCTTGGAATGCTTGAATTTATTTTTTTAGTTAATTTTGTTAGAGATTGTCATAACCCTTGTGCCCATTGAGAATTTGTGGTCATGACATCAATCATTTATTAACAAGTCAAGGTCCATTGGAGAAACTTCAAGCCATCCTTCATAAAAAAATTCAATTTATTCATTTAAGTGGCTATTTATAAAACAACTCCTTCAACTTTGCCAAATTAGTTCATAAGAATCCTATTACAATTTAACACAAATGATGAAAAAGAATACTTTGCCTATTTCATGCCTTGATCCCAATAATGTAACTTCATTACAAGTAGCCACTATGAAAAGGTTTTGGGGAAGGTTGTAAGTGATGCTCACACATTGGTTTCAAAAATGACCTTGAAAGCTGGTTTCGAAAGCAAGACATCCATCTTATTAAAGAAGGTAGAAGGTACATAGTTAGTTAGTTAATTTGTTTGTTACATTTCACATCTCCCAAACCATAATGTCCAAGAGATGCTAAACAACCTTTCATGTTCATCATTGACAAGGGGTGCACTGAGGTGGAAATGTTAAACAAGCCAAGGGTTTTGAATGCTTTCGATACAAAAGACCGCCCATGTTAGCATGACATCATCCTTCTTTTCGCTCACGTAACCTTTGGGCTCTCCATTTCCCTCCATGTCTAACAAACCCTCCATTAATTGACATCCCCATCCCTATAGTATTTTTGTGCCATGCATGCCATACCACTATGTCCTCCTACCATAATGACAACAAACCTTTTCGTTTTAGGGCATCATTGTTGTCCTTCATCGTTGTGTATGTTTTGCACTTTGTATCACATAGTCTTGCAACATCTCCTTCCTTCATTTCTCTATGTGCTTGTGCCCATTGTCGAATGTTTTCACAATAGCTTTTATTCTTTTCTAGTGCCTTTGTCATTGATTAATTACATCAACTAGATACAATTGTTGTAGGTGTTTTTACAACATTTGATCCAAATGCGTGCATTGCCTAATTTGAAGGTATTGCATTGCTTGTAGTTTACTTGTAAAATTACATGTTATTAATTTGGTTGTAGAAATTACATGTAGAAGTTATCTTTGCTTGGCAAGCTTGGATGCATGAATTACAAGTGGAAGATCACTTTTCATTCCCTTTTCAAAGCTACCAAGCACACATTTTTGTCCGAATGTTCTATGCCTACATGGAGATGTTTCTTTCCTTCTTCATTATTACCTTCATTAGTTTGTTTAAAGTCTTCAACATCTTGCATCTCCCAAAGCAATCTTAATCCCCCCTTCTTGATTAAATAACAACTCCTTGATCACATATATTTTATATGTTTTTTGTAAGCGCAATTCATTCATCTGATTTCCACTATGCTTAATGACATTCTATGAAAGATCTAGCTCTTCTTTGTGGCCCTATAGTTGAAAAGGTATGCATTGTTTAATAGTAACCCTTGTAACATGTACATACTATTAAATTTTCTTGTTTTCATGTTTTTTTTTGTTTTCTTGTCCTTTGTAACCTATAACTCATTTGAAATGAGGCATTCAATCCATGCAATCATAGGCTTTCCCTTGTAACATGCATGCCCATGGATTGTGTGTAATTTTTCATTTTGTGTTGACACTGTCTTTGTGTTGCTTCTCTGCAAATCAACTAAATCACATTGTATAACCTATAGTTCATTTCAACAAAGTACTCATTCCAAGCAACCTCAATCTATCCTCTATAACATGCCCACAAATTGTTTTAACTCTTTATCTTGCCTAAATTACCTTATTTTGTCAACTCAATCCTAGTTGAAACATGATTTACTAAATGATTTAAATTCCAAGTAACATGTCCATGCCTTGTAATAAGCCCTTTCTTACAATATTTTACCTTGTGAGTCATTTGATGGAACTTATTTGATGGTGTTATAACTAGGTCCACTTGTTGTGATAATACAATGATCCCAATTTGATCTAACATTTGACAACATGTCTTGGAACATGTCATTATTCATGAATTGTTCTTATACTTTGTTAGTAAGTTGATGTAACTTGTTTTGCCTTTTCTTATAACCACTCCCACTTGCCTTGATGTGGTCACCCCAATTTTTTCATGTGACATCTAACAATGTTATAATGTTGTCCCTACAAATCCATTGAACCACATGTTTGTAACCTACAATTCATCCTATATATAAATTCACTACATCCGTCCGTCTGTGACGGAGGTTTTGGGGGGTGGGGGAAGGGACAGGGCGGTGAAGCAACGGGCGACCTGTCAGCAACGGGAAACCGTTTTCATTTTCTAATCAACTGCTGCATCCCCTGCTGGCCACGGGAGAGTCCCTGCAGGTCCTGTGCGTGCTGGGCACGGGAGAGGGCCTGACTGGCTGTGACGGTGGCTCGTGCCCAGTGTCTGTTTATCGAGGTCCTGAAACCCCGGTCCTGAGAGCCAAATATCGAGGTCTTGAAGCCCAGGTCCTGAGAGCCAAATGCAGCAACACTCGCGTTTATTGCACTTCGCTATGTAAAAACACGGCGGCAGCAACAGAAGAAGAGAGTCGTTTTTGTCCAGTGCCGTATATAACAAGGGA
>Ga0209208_10005893_pt1 | contig 16986 bp, 9 predicted proteins | sample S1TSphfallax_3_FD_187694 | JGI IMG/M metagenome (GOLD analysis project Ga0209208, IMG submission 187694) | Host-associated microbial communities from peat moss isolated from Minnesota, USA - S1T2_Fd - Sphagnum fallax MG (SPAdes) (version 2) | ecosystem: Host-associated > Plants > Peat moss >...
ACTTGAAAGAAAAAGGACAAAAAAAGTTTACAAAATGAATAAAAATATGGTGAGTGTTTTAACAAGCTTAAGTTTTACAATGTGTCAAGCCTTCATAAAAGATCAAATTCAAATGCCTTCGCAAATCAACATTTCTAAACCGTCATCCAATGAGCAACCATTGCCGAATAGTCAGGACACAAATGAAGATTAGTTATAAATAATATTGATATGAAGAAAGATGATTCCAAGTTCAATTAGTTTAACGTTTCAATTTTTTTGAGCTAGACAATGGCATTAAGCTAAACAATAGTAGTGGAGCTTACTTGAACAATTTTCATTGAAATAGATAACAAAATTGAACTAAACATTAGCAGTGGAGCTTACTTGAACAATCCTCATTAAGATAGACAACAAAATTGAATTAAACATCTATGGTGGAGCTTATTTTGAATTCAACATTTTCCATTTCAATTGAAAACTTGAAACAATCCAAGAAAAGTTAATCAATTAGACTACCATTTGAACATTAAACCTAACATAACTATAAAATCATTTGAACATTATGATTGAGTTCATTTTAGTTTCATTTTGACATTGTAACATTTCAACTTGTTCATTTTCTATGTGTTCTTCTATTCCCTAGATATGTTTCAAGTGTCATTCTTTGGTTGGATTTCGAACGTTCCGTACTTTCTAAATTAACTTCTCCCTCATTATGTCCTGCATCCATCCTATGGTGTTGACACCTTCTTATTGCACCTTGCATATCTTCTTGTTCTAATTGTTGCATGAGCACATTAACATCAACATCCCTCCCATCCAATATCATGTTATACAACAAGCAACAAGAAGTAACAACATCAAGAAGAAAGATGGTACATAGATTGCTTTTGACCAACAATTTTCTGAAAGTCTTTTTTAGTATCCCAAAGGCATTTTCCACCACATTCCTCCATTTCGAAAAATGTTTGTTATAAAATGCTTCCAAAAGTGTGTGTTTAATGTTTATACTTTATTTATAGGGGATCGTGAGCTAAGGCAAAAGCGGATAGCCTTTATCCCCAATGATGTAGGGGTTAGTAATGCCATCTTGTGATCCATGTTCAAGGTCAAGAATCCATCAAAAGTTGGTTTTTTTTGTAAAGGTTAGACAATTGCAAAACTTTAAAATTGTTCATGGATCCTAACAATCCCATAAAAACATTTCAAAACCTTTTCAAGGACATAAAAGAACACAGAGCTTGAGCAATTTGTAAAAGAAAAAACTTATGAACAAAAAAGTTGTTATAAAAAAAGGTGTGCAGTGAAGTGAGGACAACTTTGAGCATAGCAAAGGTGTGTGGTAAGGGCCATCCTTCATCATTGTGAAGGTTACCACGCCATTAACTTTGGGCCGACTCTTGAATATAGGTAGCACTTTAGAGCTAACCTACTTATGTGCAAACAAAAATATCATCACTGTTGAACAAAAACAAATATAGGCAAAAAAAATTACAACCTATTAACTAAACTTCCATGATTACCTCTTGTCGACCTAATGCCTAATCTCGGCCTAACTTTTAACTCTACCTTTAACTTTAGGTCTGAACATACCTTTAGTTCCATTACAAGTTCAACATTTGAGTGTCAAATTTTTATTTTTATTTTTTGAAGATTCCATGTTCAAAATAGAATTTCCCATCACTACATCTTCTTAAGGAAATCTCTATTTTCCTTCACAATGTTTTTAAAGAAAAAAAATTAAAAATTGAAAATTGAAAATTTCCAACATTTTTGAAAATAACATAATTAGTCAAGAAACTGCCAAGGTATTTTATGTATCTCTGACATGCTGTGCTGGTGGGTGCCAAGGTGGTGGTGTTGTTGTTGGTCACATTAAGATCTAGTTATTTTAAAGAATTTTAAATTCAACAGACAAAGTAGTAAGTATTGCAAATTTCAGTGTTCTTTGTTTATTCACCAAATTTCGCACTATGACAACAAAAAAGAAAAAGAAAAAACTCATGTGCAAATGCTAAAAAGGATTTTCTGGGTTTTTTTGGGTCTTTTTTTTGGTTGCAAATTCGCCATATTTTGAGAAAAAAAGTATCGCCATATTTTGAAGTTGCCACATTGTTGTTGTTGTTGTTGTTGATCTTCTTCTTCTTCTTCAGAGCTGGAAGAAGAAGAAGAAGGGATGTTTTGCTGGGTGTTGTCGTGGTATGATGTGATGGTGGAGTTTTTGTTGTTGGAGGATTAATAGAGATCGTGGAGGAGGAGTTTTTGTTCTTGGAGCAGCAGTAGCAGCATTGATTGATGGAGGAGAACAGCAGCAGCAGCAGCAACGGCATCGAGGGTTACCTCTATTGCATCAGCCCCTCCGCACGCCATGGAAGAGAAGCAGCTCAGTGCTTCCAAACCTTTTGCGTCTTATCCGGACGCCATTTCTCGCAGTGGCGTCACAAGGAAGATCTGGTCAGCTCCTCCATTTCTTCAACATCATCATCATCATCATCATCATCATCTTCTTCTTCTTCTTTGTTTTGTTTTGTTTATTTTTTCTTGGGCTAGAAGCTCCGGCCATCTACCTACATTCATGATTTTTCTTGTGGTGTTAAGTTCTTTTGTTTTTTTCCTTCTCTCTCTCATCTTTTGTTAGGGTTCGAATCTGTCTTCTTCGTTGAGCTCGAAAAGAACAGAAAAATCTTTGCATTCAAGAGGAAAAATGTCTACAGAAGTTGGAAGAGTTTTTTCTTTCTTTTCCTGAATAAAATCGGAGTCGAATGCTGTACAAGCCTGCTGCAACAAGGAGAGGGAATGCTCACCGAGTGTAATCCCTAGGGTTTGCAAAATGCAGTACCTATACTCTCAGTGGTTTGGTTTTTTTTTTCCCCTGGTGCCTAGAGAGTCGAACTCTAGTTCACTTCTTCACTAGCCATGTTGATGATGATGAACCTGTTCTGTACTGATTTCTCTGCTGCAATCTCATAGATGGATGTCTTGATGTTGTCTCAGATTCTACTACTACCTGAATCAATGCTTCTTGGGTTTTGGGCTTGGAACATGGATTAGGTGCCACTGCGATCTGGGGTTCTTGATTTGGATTACAATGTGGAAGATACAGGAAGGCAGGTTGTGGATGTCAAGGTAAAGATGGAACTGCATGTTTGGGTGCTCTGGGTTTAGGGATTTTTTTCCCCACATTACTTGCATGATCTGCCACCCATCATTATGAGCTTAAGTTCCAGGTGATGTCATTTGGAACTTGGTTTTTCTTTCTGAATGTTAACACTTACTCACTGAGAGCATGGAGCCCAGATGTGTAGAGAGCTTGAGGGGCATATAAGGGAGGAAGTAGTGTAGGAGTCAGTTTTGTTGATTTTGCTTGTACATTTTGAGCAAGGGTTATATCTCATTGGGTCAAGGTGTGTAGCTTATGAATGAAACACTCAGGTTGTCTTTGTAGCAGCTGCTCTAACCCATGAGGTTGGTACAGTTTGATGTGATACACCTTGACATACATATTTACTTGCACACTCTTTGCAGGTTCTTTACACAATCCGGCTCTACAGTACCACTGATTTTAAGAAGGAGGTGCTGGTAAGACAATAGCAAATGCACTTGTTAGTATATGGCACTGTAATGTGGACATCATAAAATTTGGTGTTTATCCTAATCTCTATGTGATGGCTCTTACTTGATCACATGGCTTTTTTGCTATCATCACAGATGGGTGCAGAGAGTTCTGAGGAGATTGCAGAATGGTTCAGGGCTTTCACATGCTCCCTTGGCAAGGTATTGCGATGTTGATGGATGGTGATAGTTTCATCTCGTTATCCAGTGTGTATGCTACTAGTGAGTTGATTTTATCTTTCATGTTATGATAGGTAATTCTTGTTGCTGTATCAGCCACATCATCTAAGACCAGATGCTTGAACTATTATCAGTAAGCTTCTATGTGCAGCTCAAAAAGACTGAATCTTTTTGACTGATTTTGTGCATGGTTTGATGAATTCTGTTCTGTACAGCCCCTGGACGTAATCCCTGATACTTGGCCATCCTCTGCAAGCATGCAGATAGGGTGCTTCACTGAACCACAGTAAGTCTCTACATTACATTCCTGCATCACAGGTCCACCCTGTATTTCTGCATGTGGTGACATAGTAGATGAAACTTTTGGATACTTGTCCTAGAAGAATTCACCCTGCTAATTAAGACCAGTTGGAATTGAGACCATTCATGTGAACCCCAAGTACTTTTGTGTTTCTGATGTCTTAGACTACTTGGAAACTGATGTAAGTCTTGCTCTTGACCTGGTTGGTGTTTAAAGCTGGGGTGATTCAAGACCAACCAATGTGTTGAGGATGGAGGTGGAGTCACCTCTCATTCAAATGCAGAGAGAAAGACCTTACACCAGCTTGGGAACCCCAGGACCAGGTCTTTACATCAGCATCGTGCCAAAGCTTGCTCATTTGTCTGCACCCACACCTCATGTGGGCTTTGTTTACCACATTTTTTGTGGTTTGGTCATTATCTCAGGCTTCAGTTTCCTTTGACTTACAAGTAAATTATGAACTGGCAGAAACACCTCTTTTGTCCGAAAACTTCAGCAATGGAGGGATAGCGGATTTTCATACAGTGTCACCTGGGACTGTGCCCAAGTGGAGTCTGGTCGGTTGCAAAAATGGTAGCTTGCCCTGTAATTTTGTCATACGAGTGTTAACTTCCTTTGCTGCTAGAATAGTGTTGATGCTGATCATGAAATAAATCTTGATACCCATGAATGGGTGCTATACAGGATTGATGTGTTAGCTTTCCATTGGAGTTTTAAAGTAGCAAATCAACTGTCAAAGTCAATCCTACTAGATATTTGATTGTTAAGTGTATCTGAAGTTTCCAGTCAAATATCAACACCTTGATGACAAGTTTTCAAAGGGAGTCAACTTATTTTCTGCTCTGTTTGGTTGGTTTCTAGGGTTGAGGTTTTTTGAGGAGACACCAGATTCTCTGTTCAACTATAAGGTCAGCCTGAGCACTTAAGCTTTACATGTTGCAGAGTGTGGTCTTTGCACTTTACTTTAGCGGATGTTCTGCATCCAAGTAGTGACCAGCTGGGCACTTCAAGGTTTATCTTTTGGGAGCATAGGGCCTGTCCAGCTACCTGTATTGCATGATAAGGATTATCTGTTTTCACTGGTCTTTACCCACTATAGGGAGCTGATGAAGTCTGTGGCGATGTTGTGATAGACAAGTCACTATTATATACATGCTACTGTTGATGGTCCCTGAACAGGTGTAAGACTGGCACTATTGTTCTTACTGCTTTAGTGTTTTATTTTGTTCCTTATTTCTTTTTTGGTTTCTGTTTCTTGGTCCTTTGTTCTCTGTTTTATCTTTCCTCCTTTGGAATTCTCTGTGGCTTGTTGAAGAAGTGTTAACCTTGCTTTAATTTTTCTTAATTGTTAGAGTGGAGTTTTCTCAATTCTTATGACAGATATAATATATATTTGCACTGTTAGTTTCAGCAGCTTCCTCCTGTTTCTACCTTCTGTGCACATTGTCAACTTCCACCAACCATCAGCAATTCCAGATGATATTCTTGTTTTACAAATCAGTCAATAAGTGATCTTGGAAATGGTTGCAGCTGCCTGTGACAAAAGCGGTCGGTGTTGTCAAGGCTCCTGCTGATCAAATTTTCAATCTTATAATGGACTATGGACCAGAACGTCACCAGTAAGTGTGCAGTTCTGGAGATTCACTCACAAGCCTTATGGAATATAGAGTTCATGCTACTGTGGCACATGTGAGGTTTTGTTAGTATTCTATGTTTGGGTGATTGATGAAAATGGAATTCAGAGTTGTAGTCACTCATACCTTGTGTTTAGGTTTTGCATGCAAGATGCAGTCCTGAATCAATAGCCACATTTCCTGTTTGCAGATGGGACCACATGTATCACAGTGCATCTATTATAGAGACCATTGATGGGCACTCTGATGTTCTGTATTTATGCCTACGACATGACTGGATGTGAGTTTGCTGGTTCAGACATTGATGTTATCTTCTCACTGTCATGGATAGTTATCAGGCACCAGTTGCAGTTGTCATAATAGGAGGAATAAGAAATAATAGATGCATGGCCAATGGTTTTGTGTCAGGTTTTGTGATGGTATTTACCTGATTGCATCTCATTTGTTTTCTCAAGTTTGTTGTATGTGCAATCTGCTGAAGTCTCTTGCTTGGCATTTCATCTATATGTATCAATTGTTGGGTTCTTCTCAGGTGGGCACGTCCAAGAGACTTTTGCTTATCTCGTTATTGGAAACGAGAAGAGAATGGTACTTATTGTGAGTAGACAATACCAATGACATGATCTCTTTGTATGTTCTCTGGATGATGACTTCCCTGTTTATTTAGTCTCCAGTTACTAAAGGATGGATCAGGGACATCTAAAGATCGGTGTGTTGTGCACCAGAAGAGATCTAGAAACATGGTTTTGTATCTTACTTCTTGTACATGGAAATGAAGGAAAAGGGAGAACATTAATCATGGTATCATGGAGCTATACTGCACTTTCCATTTATGATTGGTTCCAGCTGTGTTTTACAGGTCGGTACCCAAATGGCCCCTTCAGCCTGGACATGTTCGAGCATATATACACAGTAAATTCTGACCTCAAGCCTATTTGTATTTTGTTGCCATCATGGTTAGGAAGATGGTGAGTGGGAACAAATTACTGTACAATGAGGTCCAAAGACCACAAGGATAATATGGAAGGTGATCCAGAGGAGTACTGAGGTCTGGTTGACAAAGATACAAAACAACAAGAAGAGTTGCACATTGAAACATGTCTTCAGTGATTTAGCGTGATCTTACATTTTGTTGTTTTTGGATTGGGGAGCAGGTGGTGGCTACATTGTAACACCTTTGAAGAGTGGTCCTTCCAGGAAGCCACGGACACTTGTTGAGGTTGTCTTGGAGATGGATGTAGCAGGGTGGTCCTCATTGTGTGGGACATGGTTCTGTTCATACCCAGTTCACTTGAGAAATTCTCTCCTCAGTGTGGTTGCAGGTGCATCTCTTTTTTTCCTCTGATCTCACTGATATCTCTCTTACATCTCTCTGCTTTGTCTATGCCAATAATTTCTTGCAAGTGGCTTCTGGCAACTGTGGCTTTACAATAATCTCCAAGAATATAAGTGCTGGTCTGCTCTTTGATTAGGGTGCCCTATCAACAGTCTCTTTGTGATTCTCCAAGTCTTCCAAGGATGGTCTGTGTGCAGGTACAAACATTGATGTATGCAGTTGTTTCTTGCTGCTTTGGTCTGCCAGGAATACGAGAGTATGTTTCAGCGCAAAGAGTGAACTCAAGTGTCACAATTGTGAAAAGGCTTAGTATGGAGTTTATGTGCAATCACTTCCAGCGATGCAACACTGCTGAATCCTTTGCTACCAGTACCCCATTCCTCAACACTGAGGAGCTGGATGAGTTCCATGATGCTACCATGGACCAGTTTTCAGAGTGCTCAGAGGTGAGACTGCTAACCAAAACACATCATTGTGATTCTAGTTATGCTTCCAGTTATAAGTTCCTTCCTCATTCTTAAAGACATGCTTTGTTTACCTGCAAGGTTCTCTTGTGGGTTCAAAGTATTAAGGCTTTAGCTCCTTGGAGAGTCATTCTAAAGTTTTACAAGTCTTAAGTGTATTGGCAAGTTCTTTTATTCCTTTTGTTTGCATTTTTCCTTGGTGTGCTACTTTTGTCCTCCTGTTTTCTTTTGTGTCCTTCTAGTTAAAAGTTATTTCCTTATTTCCTTATTCTTAAATACATGCTTTGCTTATGTGTAATGGTTCACTTGTGGGTTTGAAGTAGTAAGACTTGAGCTCCTTGTAGAGTCATTCTAAAGTTTTGTGTGTCTTGAGAGAGTGTTCAAGAGAGTTCTTTGTTTCTTTTGTTTTTCTCTTTCTGTGTCCTTGTTTTTGGGGCCTTTTCTAAGGTAAATAATAGAATCCCAGTTTGTTAAAAGACATTCAAAGGCTTTGTTATGGGTGAGTCTGTGCAAGTGCCTGCATCATGAACTTTGAATCATAACAAGCAATGCCTTTTCAGGCTTCCCTACTGCTCAGGAGCAGCCCTCCCACACAAAAGGGGGCTTCTTGAGTCCTTACAAGATCGGAGACCTTTGCTTGAGCTGGCAAGTGCCTCATAAATCTCTAAAGTTCATTCAGTATGATAGATTCTTTTTTTTGACATGATATTACCTAAATAAGCTCCATGATTTTAGAAATCAAAACATAAAATGGGGCCCAGTTAAAAGGGTGATTGTCAATACTCATTTTTGTGTCTTCAACATTAAGTCTATTAACAAACTTAAAGGCTGTGGCAAAAACACCTTAATTCTTTAGCTAGCCTTTGTCCATGTGATATAATGAAAGGGACACAAACCTTTGTTTGTTCATCCTTAAAATAAAGTTTGTGTTCCTATTTGTGTTTGTCCTTGTCTCTCTATAGCGCTTCCTTCCCTCATGTGCCAATTTCTGGGGAGAGTGGTTCATCTTCTATTGGTGTGCAACTAGTTTCTGGTTGTAGCCAACACCTTTCTCCCCATAGAATTTTTGAGATTACAAAAGAAGATTGAATCTTCTTTCTTCTCTTATGTCTCTATTGCTTTTTTCTTTTAAGTATAAAACCAAGAATTTGGTTCATATGGTTATGTTTCTCTTTGAAATTCCTCCTTGTGATCTCAGTATTAGTGTTGGCCATGCTTTGCAACTCACTAAAATTGAGCCTTTTTATTCCAAGAAAAGGTCATTCTCCCCAGTCAAGTGCTTTCTTCCTAGGTAGAGATCTCCTTATCCCTGTCTTTGTTTGGTCACATATGGGTAAGATAGATCTTTCAGCCATTTAAAATCTTCCTAGTGTTTTAGATTGTCTTTCTTTTATAGTTAGGAAGTTTTGGTCCTCTCCCTTGGTTGCTTGGAAGTATGTCAAGACTTCTGGTCAAGAGTTCTTCAACTATAGGGAGATGGGATGGTTTGTTCATTCCTCAAATCCAGAAAATTCTGCATAATGATTGTGATTGTAACTGTTTCCCAAGATGTTTGTGCAACCAATTCCACTTCCTGTACTGATGTTTCTAAGGGGCTCAGTTCTTTCTATAAAGCTATTTTTACTATGGTCAATGATCTTTGGGTGTCAAATCTCAGAAAGTTTCTGTTAATGGTTGGATTTGCAATAACTCTACACCAGTAGTGGATGCGATAAAACTCCTTAATATTTCAAGGTTAAAAATTGATAAAGCTTCTCCACTCTTGCTGCAGTCATTTGATTTTTCAACTCTATACTCTAAGACCTGACAGATCTAAAAGCTGGTATGAAATTTCTGATTAATGAATTATTTTATTGGATGTTTACACTTTGTTGTTTTGACTTTTAGTTGTTCAAATAACAACTCTGAACTTTAGGTACCTCACACCAGCATGTCCCTGAAGACATCTTCTGAGTTAAACTGTATTTCTGAAGGCTTTTCTTGTAACTCCTTGGATCTAGCTGTGAAGCAAGTCCTTGAGGTATATCCTGTGATGTTTTTGATAAATGTTCTTAACCAGAGTATGCAGGTATTGACATGATTTGTATATCTCATGTTCATTCCAACATCTCTATTACTGAAAGTTGGGTGCTTTCAATAGTCAATTTTACAGGTTCTTGAGGACTTGTAGTTCTAAAGACTTCTTTGTTTCTCAGTTGTTCAGTCTCATTGTCCTTCTGAAGAATAAAGGCTACCCTCTAAAGATTCTGTTTAAGTGTTGAAGAGGACTAGAGGGTTGCTCAATAAAGAAGAATTCCCTTTTGGAATTTCAGCATTTGGAGTATTCCAAGTGATTTTTGTTGTTTGTTGCTACCTAGTATCATGGTTGCATCTTCACATTGCTTCCAGACTTGCAACAGAAACTTAGTATGGAGGTTAGTGGTTGCATTGGTCCATACCCACTATGGGGCGCTGATGAAGTCAGTGGGGAAGTTGTGATAGAGAAGTCACTATCATTCATGCTATTGTTGATGTTCCCTGAACAAGTGAGAGACTGTCACTGTTGTTCATACTGCAAGTCAGTATTTTTTGTTTTCTCATTCTTGTTTTGTGGCTGTAGTGTTGTTCTTTCTTTCCAGTTTTTTCAGTCCTTCTCTAAGTGTTTCTTTGAGGGAGAAGTCTTTACCTTGTTCTGGCTTTCTTAATCAGGAGAATGGAGTTTTCTCGATTCTCATAAGATACATATATATGTGTGTGTGTGTGATTGGTGTAATGAGGACAAGTTGTACTTTGCAAATGAGGATGCAATATTTTAGCTCACTCAGACACTTTCAAATCAAGGCTGTTGTAGATAGCTTTCAGTATCCATCTTAATATCAGGCTCTCTCCTGTAATTGACCCAATGCATTTGGAAATTAATGGTAGGAACCAATTGTTTCCCTCATGAACTGAGTTGCTATTGCAGACTGCATCGGAGACATTCAGCATTCATGTCGAGACTAGTAAACCACCAATAATGGCAACTTCAACCCCAACAGGTTGCAATTGCTTTTCAGAATACTTCTTTGTATTTTCTTAATACTTCTCAGACTGGCCTGCTCATTGTTAACAGATTTAAGGCCATGTGCAGGTGAAATAATATTCTCAAACTGTAGTAACTTCCAATTTTGTGTGAATGTCCATAGATTCTCCATTTGAAGCTTTTGTTGTGATTGTTTAATGCAGCTTGTCCACAGCAAGGTATATTTGACATGCCTTACTTCAAGGGTAGTCTGTCAAGGGGGCCACTGAAGGGTGGAAAACATTGCTTCTCAGAACCAGAAAGCAGTATCTTTTTGTTAAGAGGAAGCAACTTTTTCAAGAACCGCTCTATGGTAAACAGTTGCTTGCCTTGAAGTTCATACTGCAATCCATTTGTTATTTAACAGGTACAAGTTGTGGTTTTGTAGTAGGCCAATGAGATGTTCTGTCTTTGGGTGTGGTGATGGCAGGTGCCAGCAGGAGAGCCTGTGTGCAAGTTGGTTGCAGTGGACTGGTTAAAGGGCAAGGACAAGATGGACAATGTAGCCGGGCACCCTCATAGCCTTGTGCAGGTACTCATTGTCACCTTTTTCTAAACTATTGGTGTAGCTTGTACTGAGTATAACAGGTCAAATGTGTTCCTCTGGCACTTTGTGAGTTACACCTACTTCTGGTTTGCTAGAACTGACCAAATGGGAATGTTCAAGTATTTTGGATTTTCCTCTGCAATTTCATAGATATGTAACTGGCCAATCTTTTTGGTACTGCATACAGCCAAAATGGTTAGAACTTGTGCATTGGGCCTGAGTGAGCATTCTAGTTGTCACAAATTTCTTTTGTCAATGTCTGGGTCACAAATCTGACCTTGAAGGAATCTTTGTGATTTTGCAGAAGGCTTTGTTTAATGGAGAGCTTTTCTTTTTCATTTTCAACTTACAGGTAGTGCACTGTCTATTGCCTTTTCTTAGTTTAGAAGCACCAAGACTAAATAGTGAAGAATTATCACTCTAGTGATTATTGGGGAAATTTACTCTCTTGTATTGGTAGAGATTGTTCATTGGCAAGATATTTCTTGTCCAAACTCGGGTCACATATTGAAAAATTTCACTGATATCTTCCCTCTTTGCAGGTGCCTTACACACCAAATTATAGCCTTTTGTTTTATTTTGTCACTGGTGAGGAAATTCTTGAAGGCTCCCTGCTGCATCGTTTTATCTTTGGAGATGACACCTTCCGAAACAGCCGGCTTTCTCTTATACCTGCTGTACCTGAGGTAGATTCAGTGAAATCACTTGTTTCTTGTCCATCACAGAATTTTTGTGGGATGTACACTTGCTCATGTCTCTTGTTGAGAACAGTGGTTTTGTGAATAGAGGGACAGACTGGTGTGCTGTAGTATGTACAGTCATGTCCACAGGCTTTGGCAGAATAGTGCAGCGATTGTTCTTGCCAGCTATTCAAAGATGTGTTGACATGTTGACAGGGATCTTGGATAGTTAAGCAAGCAGTGGGCTCAAGGGCAGTACCACTAGGTCAAATACTGGATACCACTTATCATGTAGGGTCCAACTACGTTGAGGTATGGAGTTGTGCACAACTCATTCACACCTGTCTGCATTGTTGATCTTGTCTACCAGATGAGGGCTTTTAGAGCGAGTCAATGTGTTAAGACAAAATACGTGACCTACATTTCAACTGAAGGGGAGTGGCAGTGAAGTGAAGTGAAAGTGTTATTCTTTGGGAGCTGATGAATTCAGTGGGTTGTCATGGCAGTTTGTCACTGCTATTAATGACAATGGTGAAGGTCTGAGACTCCTGTGAGTGACTCTCATAGGGTTATGACTTCACTTGTTGTCATGTTACCTTTGAAGTGTTGCTTTAGAGATTTCTCTGTAAATTTCATATATATATCTCCAAACCACAAGTTCTGTTCATATTCACTTCTGCAACATTTGGGGTTGGCCTGCAGATAGATTTGAACCTGGGATCATCTGGAGTGGTACGAGGAATCATGGGCTTGGTCTTCGGCTACATATCTGCTCTTGTCGTTGACTTGGCATTTTTTATAAGAGTGTGTTTACAAACCTGTTCTCTAACTCATAGGTTATTTGTAATCTCGATGGGAAGTATTTTTGTTCCACTGGCCAGGACGTATCATGAGGGGTTATTCCTTACTGAAGCTTCTTAATAACTCACCTAGTGAATGTTTTCATGTCTCCACAGAGTGATGTTGAAGAAGAGCTGCCGGAGCGTATCCTTGGAGTTAGCCGGATAGCACATTTGCAATTGGATAAGGCTGTACCACCCCTTGCTGGCATCTGAGGGAACTTGGCATCCAAGGAAACTTTTTCAGCAGAATTCTATAAAAATAATGGTAGTTGTGAACACTCATGAGGATTCCATACTCTGTCTGTCCATTCGATTCCTTAGCATTTATCGGCATTGTGTGCACAAGCTTAGGATGTACTAAAGTGCACTTTGAGCTCTGAATTGAAGTCAAACAAGCATGCGTATTTCAGCTTGAGGCAAATTCTCTTGATGTAATACAGCTGCTTTTGAAAACTTTAGGTCAATGCTTGATTACTAATATATGCAAATTCAGCACTTGCTGCAATGCTTTCATGTTGTATGTTCAGTTGGCTGTGAGGGTCAAATCCTTTTAGTCATTCTTACAATTGCCCAAAGTTTGTCAAATAAAGGGCAGAGCTTTACACTGGTAACTGGGAGTAGTATACTGTTTGCCCACAAATATAAGTGTGCAATCTATGACCCCCCTTAGCAAGCTCTGGTAGATGTGTTCTGTTTGCCCACAAATGTATGTGCAATCTACAACCAACCCTAGCAAGAAGCTCTGGGAGGTGTTTGCTGTTTGCTCACAAATGTCCACCTGCAATCCATAGCCCACCCAAGCAAGAAGCTTCTGAGCCAGTCCGCCCCTTCCCACATCCCACATAACACAAAACTTACTGATAAGTAAATGCATTGTTCTGTGATTGAGCCAATGATACACAAAAAGGGTGAGGATCCACTACAATTTGACTATTCATAATAGAGATTCGACATGGAATAAATCATCAATGCACTTTACAATGCATTAGAGACTTCATAATTCTGCATCACACATGAAAGCAAAAACTCAAGCAAAAGAAAGCACCATTTCTCTTTGTTGTACACTGCAGAGATGAAATTTTCAAAAAACAGGGGCAGCCAGGCAAAGTTCCAGTTCAAACTGCCCTTGGGTGGACACAGTTGTTGCAACCTTCTAGAGTGCTCAAACCTGTTTGAAAGGAAAGAAAGCCTCATTTATGAAGCCCATGCACTAAATATCTGAAGTAATTAGGTATTATTCCCCTAGAAGGCCAGAGTGCCAGTATGATGAAAACTAAGCCAGAATGCAGTATGATGAAAACTATGACCGTTATAAATGGTCACTGACCTTAGGGCATGACAACTTTTTTGTCACTTTTGTAGGCAAGGATAAGTGTGTTTCTGACATGTATGGGCCTGCCACCAAAACTCATTGTTCAAGGAGGATGACATCCTGAATTGCAAGAATAGGTAGAGAGCTTGAACCTACAATGGTGAAAAATGAAACTGTTACTGCATGTTGCAAAAAATAAAATCTCACTACGCATAATACAATCAGTTCAAAGTAAGGGGGTGCCCGGGCCAATCCCTAATTCCTCAGCAAGCCCTTCCCACAGAGGAAGCAGCATAGCAAGTGCAAAGAGAAGTATTAGAACAAGCCCAGTTTTTCTCAATGCACCCACTTCAGTCACATCATTCAGAGCAGGCTTCTCTGCTGCTCGCTGCACAATCAGGATGTACAATCCCCATGGCAATGACAGAGGGCCACCCAGTGCACCAAGCCCTAGCAATAAGTATGTGAACAGGCCAGAAATTGTCAGTGAAGATTTCCCAAATGCAGCTTGCATAGCACGGCCACCATCCAGGCAACCCACTGGCATTAGATTGAAAGCAGTTGTGGTCAATCCACACCACCCTGCAATCACAAGTGGATGGATTGCGACAGTTGCTGCATGCATCACTTCTTGCCCTAGGACTGCTCTGCTGGTCACACCCAAGAGGAGGGATCCTTGGAACAAGAGACTTGGCACTTGCACAAGGGCATCCCGAGCATCTGGATTTACAGACAGCCATAGACCCACTGCAAGCATAGAGGAAGACAGGGTTGCACCAGCAAGTGGACCTGCAACTGATATATCGAATTTGGCAGTGCGGTCTGGGCAGATGGATTTGAACTGAGTGACAGCACCAAAGCTGCCAAGAGTGATGTTGGGGATCAGATAAGGAATACCCATCTTCACTTTCCTTGGTGCAGCTGCCAGCCAGTGTCCCACCTCATGAAATAACTGGACTCCAAAAACTCCATAGGCAAGGGGCAGTGCCGAGTCAATAAATGGGACTAGCAATTGTAGGTCAGGGGGATCCATGGACTCTGGACTTGTGAAGTATTGAACAACATCTGGTGGAAGTCGTGATAGCTGAGAAGCAATGCCCAGCTCAAGGCAGGAGCCTGCAGTGAGGATGAAGAGGATGGCAGCAATCACATATTGCCACAATGTAGTTGGACCAGGTTCAGAGACTTCCTTTCTTAACAACACAAAGCTTACCCTAGGTCCACCCCTAGGGTCCTCGTCTTCGGCATTTGGTTCTTCCACCATAAACAGATCATACTTTGTGCCCATCAAGTCCTGCAGACCCCGCTGTAATTTTGCAAAAACTTCTTCTCTCTTCCCCCTTAGGTTGCCAAGAAGGAGAGCACCCTCTCCAAGGTCCCCAAATGGTTCTTGCCCAGTGACCCAGAATGTTGTATAGCCAAACAATTTTTCCTTGAGGACTTTGACATCATGTGGATCAACTTTCTCAGGCCCAATGAGTTCCATCAGCCGAAATGCATCCAGCTGAACATTGACAGGGACTGTCTGGTTCACATCCTCTGTGGGTGTAGAAGGTGAGGGATTTGAGGGGGAGGATGACGAGGATGGTGAGGAGTCAGGATCCTTCTCAGGCTCTTCTGTGGCTGTACTAGTTGTATTGCCTGTGCCCTTCTCACCCCCACCATCTTCAGAAGCATGGGGAACCCTAATTCCATACCTCCTCCTACTAATGCTGCTACTTCTCCCTACCCCTGTCAAAGTCTTCTCATTCAAAACAGCACTAAATTCCCGTCTTACCCCCCCATCTACTGCACTCCATGGGCTGGGATGCTTGTCAGACCAGCTGAAATTTGAGCATCTGTAGCTCCTGTCTCCAGCTGCTCCATATCTGTAGCTCCTAATTCTGTGGCAAAAACCTTCAATTTCCAAAACCCTAGAATGAAGCAATGTGGGATGAGAGTAGAAGAAGCAGGGAAGCTTGTCATAACACAACACAGTACTACCTCTTAAGCACATGGGTGCAATCCCCATGCTTGGCATGGAATCACGGAAGGCTACCCAACCCCCTCCCGCCCACAAAAAATCAAACCCTGAAGTTGAGAAGAAACAACACTTGGATACCAGAAACCCACAACCACACTTGACTCATCAGCCAGCCAGATGTCAAAGAGGATTGAGAGCTGAATTGGAAATCAGGAGGGAAAGAAGAAGAAGAAGAAGAAGAAGAAGGACAAAAAATATAAAATTCCCCTGTAATCCTCCTGCAGCAGCAGGTAGACAAGAAATGTCCTACATAACTTCTCGAAGAAGAGAGAGAGAGAAATGAAAGCAAGTAACAAAAATAGGGCTTCTAGGTAGTTCTGAAAACATGATTAGAAGAGAAGTAAATTGTAAGAATACAACAAGGAGTTAGTGGCCATAATGCTGTAAACTAAAGCATAAGCAGAGGGACAATGTGAGCAGCTTGTTGGCAAAGGGTGACGAGAGCTAAGGTAGGAGGGGAGGCAGCCAGAGAGACAGACAGTGGCTAACGAAGCGTACAAAGTGTGCGCTGTACTGTGCTTTATCTATCTCATCACGTATTACGGAGGTTTTGCCACATGCCTCCAAATCCATTGGCTTGTTCCCAGTGTTGGCCGGGTATTTAGTTTCTGGTTAATAATCTCCGGTTCTGTTTCTATTCACACAAACCTATTTAGCATCAGAGAAGCCAGATCTGTGTTATAAGAATCCCCTCGGTAAAAGAATCGCCGGTTCTGTTTCTATTCACACAAACCTATTTAGCATCAGAGAAGCCAGATCTAGTGGGTGCCCGTGGCCGAAGGCCACTGTGAAGTCCCCCATGGGTGCCCGTGACCTTCGGCCACTCTGAAGTTTTATAAGTTTTATTTTTTCTTATCTTTTACTCTTTTATTTGGCCCCTGCCCTGCCCGCCCTGCCCTGTCTGGCCGCCCTGCCGTGCCCCCTGCCCTGCCGTGCCCCCCCTGCCCTGCCATGACGTGTGAAACGGGATCCCAATGTCAAAACCCGCCGTATTGTGTGAAACGGACCCGGATGTGCAAAGTGCAAACCGGCC
>Ga0209208_10005894_pt1 | contig 16986 bp, 16 predicted proteins | sample S1TSphfallax_3_FD_187694 | JGI IMG/M metagenome (GOLD analysis project Ga0209208, IMG submission 187694) | Host-associated microbial communities from peat moss isolated from Minnesota, USA - S1T2_Fd - Sphagnum fallax MG (SPAdes) (version 2) | ecosystem: Host-associated > Plants > Peat moss >...
ACCTCCTCATTTGTGTTTATGAGTGAGAGAGAGAACTCACCTCGCTTCCGCCCTTCCGTCCAATCACACGTCGGACGAACGGACGGACAGACGGACACACACGATTTAGTGCAGAAACCCTAAACCCTAAACCCAGACACACCCAAGAGGATACCCATTACACTGAGTGATACCCTGACATTGAGGGAAACCCATTACACTGAGTGATACCCATTACGGACACACCCAAGAGGATACCCATTACACTGAGTGATACCCATTACACTGAGTGATACCGATACCCTGAGTTCTCAGAACCCACCCAAGAGTTCACCCATTACACTGAGGGACCCTGTTTTCCTCACAAACAGACCGGACACTAAGTGATACCCATGACACTGAGGGATATCTCTGACACTGAGTGATACCCAATACCCTGGCTGGGAAAGGACTGCTGTTTGGCAGGGAAAGGATCGCCTGACGGACGGACCCAATTCTTTTATATAGTTAGATACGCAAACCCGCTGCAAAATCAGCAAGGCTTGTAGATTAGGTCTACAGAATGGGCACCTGTGCTGAACAGCTGGTTCCTGATTAGAGGATTGACCCAAAGGGAGAATAAGACCTAACAACAGTTAAGTGAGCACAGAATGCACGCACACGACAAAAGAATAGCACTTTGGAATTTGAAAAAGATAAAGGTAGTTTTATACAAAACAAGCAATCCAGAGTCTTGCAACAGAAGCAAGTGTTGCTGAGAACCTGACGAGTGTAACACCAAGTGTCACATGCACACCCATCGCCCCTCCCTCCCTCTTTCCCTCTCCCTCCCTTCTTCCATGCCACATTGGAGCTGTCGGGTTCCTGTTCCAGAAGAGATTGCTGCAAGCTGCCATTCTTCCATTCACTGCTCAACACCCCATCGCCACGTTGTAGCCCACATTGCCCTTTGAGCTGTCCTCTTGCACCCATGTACATATAAATACCGTCACAAATTCACTCGTTTCTCATTCAATCACTTGTTTTAGTACTCAGAGTTAGAAAAACTTGCTACTCGTTTTTTGCCTTCATAATTTTGGTCTTGAATCACAGCTTCTTTTCTTTTCTTGCTGTAGCAGCTACTTAATACCATCAAGTACTTGCAAATTGTTGTAGGAGCTACTGTAAATTTTATTGGGTTTTTTTGTTTTTTTTCGGTGGGGTGTGGAGTGTTGTGCACAACTCTTTTTAGTCTCCAGCTAAATTTGTTAGCTGAAAACAGAAGAAAAGAACAAACGCAACAAACAACAAGATGAGCAGCACAGTTGCAGCCACAACAGCTGGATCAAGAGACCCAGCCTGCTGTCCATTTGGTGTGCCCTTGTGCTTCGAATGCGGTAGTGTGCGTAACCCTTGCCATTGCAGGATTCTGGGCCCAACCCTGGGGTTCATCGCTTTCGCAGTGGCGGCAGCTGTGGAGTGGCCAGTGGGTGCGTTCGTGTACTGCTTCCGACATGTGAAGGGACGTCGCATCATGGCTCAACCCGCTGCAGTGGTCTACCCTCGTGTTGCATCCTGCCTGCCCATCTGAAGCAGCTGAAGACAACAACATCTGCACCAAATCTGTAACCTAGTCTATTATTTATTTATTTACATACATCTTGCTGCTGGTTCCTACGAGGAAACCCTCTCTCATGGGTGAGAGAGCTAGCTAGTGATTCTGTGATTCTGAACTACTAGGCATGGTGAGTGAGAGAGATGTCCATGTATTTCTTCCTTTGGTGAGCAGATCATTTGAAGAGCTCTTGCTGCGATTATTATGATCAGCAATTCTTCTAGTAATAGCAGTTCTCAAGCAGATCAGATAATAATTGTGTACACAAATTGAATGTTTTGAACAAACGATTCTTCTTTCAGATTCGACTGTTTGAAGATCATGAACTTATAATTTATTGTTCCTTTGCATACAGTTGCTTCCTATGAGGAAGGTGTTCAGGTGAAGTGATTAATGTATTTCAGAATATTTCAGAGTTTCAACAATAGTCTCCAATCTAAGTATGCTAAGTCCACAAGTAAGTTTCAAAAAGTTATTATCTTGGGTTTGTGAACTGGGTTCAATTCAATTTTGTAGAATTTCCACAAATTGCTCTTAGTTGTTTCTTGTTCTTTAGAATTAGTTAGTGTTGAACATGAGTCTGAAGTACACAATGTGATTCTTTTCTTCTAGTACCTGTGAGACATAGATTTCTTCATTTGGTGAGCAGATGAGATTTGAAATGCTCAATGTGCTGCCAAGTTGTTATTCATCAGCCATTCTTCTGAATAATTGTCAAGCTGAGATTGTGTACAAAAATTCAACAAGATTATTCAGCAATTTTTTTTGGAGATTTTTTCATAGACAGAAATTTGTAGTGTATTGCTAACTTACATTGTGATCTAAACAAATAAGTGTGTGGGCCCAAGTGTGAAACTTTTTACCCAACTAATTTCTCCTTCAAAAATGATTCCTAAAATCTAACACCCATATCCCACACCATGCATCTAAAATTTACAAATTCACTGCCAAGAAATCTCACTCATCAAGACTTTCCAATTTTAGAGTGCAGCCTGAATTTCTGTAATTTTTTTGGTTTTGTTTTGTTTGTATTTTCTTTAGCAAATTTGTATTCTATGTGGTACCCAATAACTGCTGCATTGTAAGTCTGCAGATCATGAAACGACCTCAGTGCAGCCCTTCTCATAAGTGCATTCCATGGGAGATCTCAATGTGACAAACAACACAAACAAAGGATCTTTTAAGGCAAAAGAAGAATTATGGAAACTCAAATATCTCACCATGCAAAAATATAATCTTCCAAAAATGCTCTAAAAGCAACCAAAATCCTTCAAGATATTATAACTCTATAACTAATCTCAAGTTTCAACACAAGCCAAGATATCATCTTTCAAAAATCCTCATAAAAATAGACCTACTACTACCTAGGGGCCAAATTCCCTTAAGCTACTCTACTCTATAATGAATCTACACACAATACCCTTTGCCTTGGTAGGCAAGGCCAACAAACTACCTTTCAATAAGAGATAGACTGTGATAGACAATGATAAGAGCCCAATTGTGATAAAAATATTTTTAAATTTTGAATAAATTCTCATGACAAAAACTACTCAAAATTGAATATTAGACCCGTCACCTTAGGTCTAAAAATTATGAAATCACCTCCAAAAAAATCCCACTTGTCAAAGGCTTTCTAGCAATAACAAGATCTTGCCCCAATTTCCCTACAAAGATTAATTTTGATTTCATCAAATTTTCAATGACAGAACTATTTGATATTTAATAGCTTGTGCAACATAAGTCTAAACATTATGAAATCACCTCAATGCATTGCTACTCATTGGGTGCTTTCCAAGGGTGAAAAGCATGGTGGAGGGTGCCATGGTTTGGGAGATCTCCACTTGACAAACAAAACCTACAAAACAAACAAACAACCTTCCTTAATACATACATATCATGTTACATAGACATCATGTTTGGTGACAATCCAAAATAGTCATCATCAATTCCATCATCTTAAACCACAATGTCTAACTAGCAAATGTCAATTAATTTCAAGATTTTTTATCCTATGATGGTGGCCATACCCATTAGTCAGCCTTGGGAGTGTAAGATGTTATGCAATCCAAATTCACTTTTAGCAAAACAAACAATGAAGTGGTGTATAAATAAATTTAGCAAGACATTTTCCCTTCCAATTGGCGCAGCAAAATTTGAACCTAAAGGTTTGGAGCTGCCTTAACCTAGGGTCAGTTTTGTCATTAAATAATTCTTGAAATATTGAAAGGAATTTGTGTGAAAATATGAATTTGAGGCATTAAAAAACCAATGTAATTATTGCAGGCTACAATGTGAATAATTTCCCTACTCTTATAATGATATCATGGTGGACTAAATTGTACATCATGATTTAATATTTTGACAAAAAATTATTGGTTTTGTGAATGTGGAAGTTAACCCTAGTCTACAATACTCATGAAACCTCGGAAGGCCATATTAACTGATGACAACTATTGAAGCTGAAACCCAACATTCTATAAGATTTTTTTAATATTGTAAAACTTTGTTGGAAGCTAATGTGACAAAATACGAGCCTCTTCTCAGCCTTTTTTTTGGTGAAAATTTTCACACAAATGTGAAAATGTTAAAAAATTAGTGACATATTCCTTTTTTTTGGGAGAAAAGAAATCAAATTTGGAAAAATATTCAATTTTTTTTTACTACATTTGCAACTTGGATTTTAGTTTGGGGGCATTTTTTAATGCAAAAAATTTCACTTTTTGGTCAAGTTTTTGAACCTTGTTGCCATTTAATCTTAAATCCCTCTTTGGATGCTTGCAATCAATGCAAAATTTAAAAATTGAAAAGAATAATTGCCTTTGATTTTAGAAAGAGAATTATGGGGGTAGGGTCAATGTTTTCTTTTTCCATTCTTTTCATATCAAAATTTTGGCGAAATTTAACAAAAATAATTAGCAAAATTAGTCGAACGTAGACCAGGGGAAAAAAGATTCCAAAATTTTCCCAATTTCTTTGTCAAAAAATGACAAAATTTCAACATAAAAAAAAAAACACGATGTGAGCTAATAATATGCTATTATTTTTTGAAAGTAGGTTTTATAGGTGTAGCATGAAGCTTGAGGTCATCAGCTTTACTAATTGTAAAGACAAGTAAAGCCCTAGGCCCCCCCAAGCTTTACCAAAATAAGGGCTTGCATGAGGTGAAGCTGAGCATGAGCCTGGTTCTCGTAAAGCCCCACTAGGCTGATGGCATCACCAAGTGTAAAAAGACCTATTCCAAAAGCCAATTGCAACAAGGTGTGTGTCACAATGTGGCCTTGCCATTTACATTAAAAAAGTATCTTAAGGCAAAGGAAGAATTTTGAAAACTCTAATGCAAAAAAAACATGATCTTCAAAAAAATTCCTCTAAAAGAAACCAAAATCCTTCAAGATATTATAACTCTATGACTAACCTCAAGTTTCAACACAAGGCAAAATATCAGCTTTCAAAAATCCTCATATAAAAAATAGACTTATTACCTGGGGTCCAAAATCCCTTAAGCTACTACTATACTCTATAATGAATCTGAACACAATATCATTGCCTTGGTAGGCAAGGCCAACAAATCTGAAAAAGCTGGTTTCATTTGCAGTTGTCTATGAGTAAAATATATACCTTAGAGCATCTCCAACGGTGCTGAGTATGTGACTCCAGACAGTACTAAGCAGCTCAGAAAATGTACTACTCCAAATGCAACTCCAAAGATAGATTGAAGAAGTCAAGACCCAAAAATTCACAATCTTGAAGAAGTCAAATCCCCAAGTACAAAAAAATTGGGTGGGAATTCAAGCGCAAATAGAGCCCAAAACCAGAGTGTAGATTCCCATCTTTGGCAGCCAGAACTTTTGCTGGCGGTCATATACGCATATATATATATAGCCAAAATGAAACATTAGAATTTAAATGTGCTTGAATCTCATGCCTTTTGAGATTTTCCAAAATAGCCATAAATTTTTAAAGAAAGATATGATGGAAAATTCTAAGAAAAATCGCCAGATTTCTAATCATGGTTTAAGTAGGTAGCCAAAAATATAGAAGATTTTTTTTTATAAATTTACTTTCATATTTAACTTGTAGCCAGATTTGGCTAAAATCTTCCTGTGGGTGATCGTCCCTTTGGCTATAACACAAAATTGCCAAAGAAAATACTGATCCTTTGGTCCCCAGTTTTAATGCCCAAAAAAATAGGTACTGTATTCCAGAATCCAGTCTCCAGTGGGAAAACCGGCGTTACCCAGTTGGCGTAGGTGGCGTGTAGACCGCACTACCGGCGTCACCCAGTTGCCTTTCCTGGCTATATCCGGTCCCGGTCGTCGCTCCAACTGGTTCAGTGCTCTTCCAAGCAAGGGACGCACGCGAAGGGCCGTGAAGAGGAGCGGAGCGAGCGATGACCGATTTTGTTGCTCTGTTCTTGGAGTTTTGGGAATTTGATTTCAGCGTAGGAGAGTTCGCAAATTTGCGTCTGCGATCTTCGCGTTTTGAGGAAGCAGCGACTTGAAGAATCGGCTCTCTCTCTTTCTTTTTTTTGATTTTTTTTAGGGTTGACAGATTTCTTTCTTCCTTTCTTCGCCATTGTTTTGATCTTTTTATTGGGGAGCTCAAATTTGGTGTACATGTTCTCTACAGCAGATTGGAGTGGAGAATTGTGAGTTCAATCTTTCTTGGCGTATTCTGAGCTGCGGGAGTTTGAGGCTTGAGTGTTGTCGATCTGTAGCTATTCAGTTTTAGGGTTTGTGTGGGTGGCAAACAGAAGCGGAAAGAACGTTCTTGGTTGATTGATGGGTAGGGTTTTGTTGTGAGAGGAGAGTTGGGGGGGCGGGGGGGGGGAACCCACGAAAGGAGTTGGAGGAGAACAAGCGACAAATAGTACCTACGAGGATGTGATCGCACATGAAGCTGGAGTACCTAATCTTCTAGACTAATGGCCGCGGGAAGTAGTAGTAGCATGCCACCACCCAAGCCTGTTCCAGCTTGGCTCAACAGTGCAGCCTGGGCATCCAAGCCTAGATCACCTGTAAGATCTTCATATTCTTTCAAGGAGATTGGCACTATTCAAAGAGACAAATCAGCACCTCCTTTAGCAGAAATTGGTGCTCAGGAGGATAACCATCCGAGCAGCAGCAGTGGTGGGACTGTTAGAGGAGGAGGAGGAGGAGGAGGTCAGCAAACAGATGCATTGAACCCAGCTCGGGGGAATGGTTTGGAAGCTTCTTCTCAGCAGGTGAAATTTTATTGCTTTCTCTTGTATGAACATGATGGTGGTTTTTTTTTTTTTTTTAAATTATTTTGGCACTCTTATTTTGTAACATGTGGATTTGTCAGCCCATCCTCCCTAGCACAATTTGAGGAGCTGCCTTTTCTGGGTAAGAACCCTGTGTGTTGCTTGAAGAACTTTTGCCACCCTTGGTTTCAATCAATCTGGATTTCCATAGTCCTGAGAATTCTTCTTCCCTGCACTGGAAATCCAAGTGGAAGCCTGAGTTTTTGTCATTGCTACTGTTAGTCCCTTCTTCAGTATGCTTTCTTTTTGTGTTGAAGAAGAGTAGTGTCCCAGGTTTAGGGTTTTGTCAAATCTTGTGCCATGCCACACATTATCTAATATCAGCTGGTGTGTTTTCAACTTCAAATCCTGAGGTCATGTGAACTGTGTTGTTCAGATTGAAAGGATTCTGAATCTATCCAGTGCTTGGTGTCCTAAATGCAAAAGATGAGAAATGTGTCCAGGTTGCGGTTGATTGGACTATTATCACATGCATTTGGGGCTCATTAATTGTTGAATGGTATAATTGCAGATTTGGTTGAATTCCAATCAAGCCACATTATCAAGTGCTGGATCACCCCAACCATTGTCACCTACTGTGGATGAGAATTCGGACAAAAGTGCTGCATCTTATGACTTTTGGGTCACACTTTTTAATACTGAGGTAGATATGCTGTAGAACATCAGATCCAAATAGCTGCAGCTACAAAACACCCTCCTTAGGGTTTTTCTTTTCAATGGTTGTAGACCCCAAATTTGACCTGGATTGAAGGCTTATTTTTTGATTGCCTAGATTTTGGCACCCTCATGCTCCACTGGAGTGAATTTTGCCATCACTTCTTTCATTTGTTTCCAGTCCCACTTCTTCTTGTTGAAACATGGAATTAACTGCTGAAACAAATTTTTGCAGCATTGTTACTTTACTGGGTTTTAGTTTTGTTTGGTAATCAGCTTGTCTCTGCTATTAATGAAGGTGATGATCTGACACTTTGTAGGCGAGACTCATGAGGTTAAGTCTGCACTCATTCTTGTGATGTTAGTTTTGATTTTGCTGGAATGGACAGAATGGTTACCTTCAAAGTGTTAATTGTGGAGATTTCTCTGCATTCTCAGAGACATGCTTGTCAGTGATTGCTGATTAATTTGTGTTTTGTGGAAGCAGCTATCAAGGAGACGAATACATCTAGCAGAGTTGCAGCGGTTGTCATCTCAAGGGATCCCTGATTCTGCAAGCATACGGGCAATCTCTTGGAAGGTGGGTGATATGCAGTTCCACTTTTTTTGAAGTGCCCTTATGCATAATCTGGGAAGAGGAAACAATAAGAGGGTACAAGCATGACAATGTGCAGTGTTTATTGTTTCTGAGAGGATGACAAATGGCTATGAAATCTTTGGGGTTTGTGACTGAATCTGGCGATAAATGGTATGTTTCCTGCGTGGATTACAAAATTTTGGTGGTTCCATGAGTAGAGAGAACTGTTTTCCATCTTCTACAGTCATTGGGGCATAGGTTATTGACAATCGAAAGAAAACTATGCAGGTCCTTCTGGGCTACTTGCCCAAAAACCAGGATGACTGGGCCACAGAGCTAGCAAAAAAGCGTGCAGAGTACCTAGTATTTCGCAATGAAATGATCATAAATCCGGTATGACTTTGGTGATTGTTTTCCATGGATCAAATAGGCATGCACATTTTGTCCACATGGTGCTGTGTTTGGAGTTTGATGAGTGTTGGATGAGAGAGTACTGGGTTGAGGTGGTTCTAAATTGGGTAGTTTAGCATGTGCTATGTATCTGCAGTCAGAAGTGACAAGAAGGAAGGAGCAGATGGAAGCTATGAAGGCTGCAGACATGGAAGCAAAGGAGGGTCTTTTGTTGCGTCATGAAATAACTCATAATGATCACCCTTTGAGCCTTGGTAGCAGCAGTGTTTGGCACCAGTTTTTTCAGGTCAGTTTACTGCTAGGACACCCACAAAAAAGAATTCTCAAAAGTGAACCTGCCCTTCTATTCCCATCCATTTTGTGCCCCCTCTCATGATCTGCTTTTACTCTCATTTGTGTATTTGTTTGAATGACTATTGACCTATGGTATTAAGGTACAAGAACCACAAAACAAAGTTCTTTTATGCAGGAGATAATATTTGTCATATGATACCACAAAATACAGGGGTTGCTTGGTGACCAAAGTCAAACAAAGGACATTGTCAAATTGAATGTGGATACTCTTGTGTTCCTGATGTCATCTAAGACAAATGTCTGAGTCCCATGGGGTCTAGGAATGAGTAGTCTCAGAGTATGGGAATTGGGGCAGGATACAGAGCTAGCAGAGCAGATCAATCGGGATGTGAAAAGAACACATCCAGACATGGACTTTTTCTGTGGGCCCACAGCCTATGCTTATGAAAATCAGGTTTCTTGTTACCTTCTGCCTTGTTTCTTCTTCAGACCTTGCTTCTAACAATGTAGTTTGTTTCCCTTGTGCTATCTCATCTCCTTCATATTAGTTGATGCATGAATCATGACCTACAGTAAGAACACAACTGATGCTTTGTGAACTGACTTAACGAAGAACTGTTGATCTTCCATAGAGTTAGCAAGTAGGTTATAAACATTGACCACATGGGATAAGTCAGACTTTGTTGTAACAGTTGGGATGGTTCTTTGTCAGGAGGCATTAAAACGCATCCTCTTCATATTTGCAAAGTTAAACCCAGGCATTCGGTATGTGCAAGGAATGAATGAGGTTTTGGCTCCTCTCTACTATGTATTTAAGACTGACAAGGATGAAGACAATGCGGTAAGTGCCATAGTTTCCTGTTGTAGTGTTCAGGGTCATGATTTTGACTGGAAAATCATGATAAGTGGTTCCCTGCATTCTCAGGTGACACTGACGGCAATGCGTGATGTTTCTTAATATGCAGTAATGGGTGTGGGAGATGGCCAGGCACATGCAGAGGAGGATGCTTTCTTCTGCTTTGTGGAGCTCCTGAGTGATTTCCGGGATCACTTTTGTCAGCAACTGGACAACAGTGCAGTTGGCATACGGTCTACCATAGCTCAACTCAATGCACTGCTTCGGCGCCAGGATGAAGAACTGTGGCGACATCTAGAATATACTTCCAAGGTAAATGTCTCTGAATAAAGGGCAAGGATAAACCAATTGCTTGATAAGATATGCCCTAGGTGGTAGAGCCAAGCTTAGAATTCTGTTATGTCACAGTTGTGACGGGTGGTCAGATGGGTTCCTTCAGTTGAAGGGAGCTCTTGATAGCCTCTTGAGAGCTAGCCAACATCATGACCAAGTCTTCCTCATCAATACCAAGAAATATTACAGAACTCAAGACACAATTTTTTGCCCTAAAGTGGATTCTTATATACTTATCTACATCCACTCTCAAGAATGACTGGTGATAAAGTCAGTGGGGAGTAATGGCAGCTAGTCACTGCCATTCATGATAGTGGTGATATGACCACACTCATTCTTGTTATATTGCTTTTGTTTGGCCAGAACTGGTATGGATACTTTTGAATCTGCAATCTCATTGATATATTTGGTGGATCACTGGATTTCAAAGGGGATTCATTTATTTCAGATTATGGTGGGGGCAGAGACATTACTTGGGTTGACAGATGAGCAGGTTAGTGTCACATAGAATCTCATTTGTCAAAGTATGTGTGATGTTTATGTGTCATTTTCCAACAGGTAAATCCACAGTTTTATGCGTTCAGGTGGATAACTCTACTTCTGACACAGGAGTTCAGCTTTTTTGACTCACTCCGTCTCTGGGATTCTCTTCTTAGCAATCCTGATGGCCCACTGGTGAGTGTCTGTCTTTGTTGTATTGAGGAAGATCCTCAAGGTGTATCCACAAGAAGATTCTGAGTGACACTTCTGATGTCATGAACATATAGTTTCTATACATTTTCTCAGTTTGACAGTCTTAGTGTCTATGGACGATTCTGATACAGCAGATATAAATGTGTCGGGGGGCATAATTCTGCAGGAGATTCTGCTTCGTGTATGCTGTGCAATGCTTCTTTGTGAGAGAAGCCGGCTACTGGCTGGTGACTTCACCACTAATCTCAAGCTTCTTCAACACTACCCCACTGTAGACATGCAGCATCTGCTCCGAGTTGCTGATGGTTTGAGTTGAGAGGATAAGATTTCTACCACAAAAGCTAGTGCATTTTTTGCTTGGAGTATTTCTATCTGATGGAGGGTTATTACTCTTGTTTATGCACACTCCATTTGGGAGCAAACCTCTGAAAGTGTGCAATCTTTTCACATGAACTCACATGGGAGCACACATGGCAAACTCACTGCCAACATCTCCCTGCCAATGTTAGTAGGGACAGGTGACACTAAAGGAGACTTCTTCCCAGCTTTGGAAAATGGTCGATTGAGGCTTTAAAACTTGTCAGTGGGTTGACTCCCATCATGAACAGTTGCGGCTCACTTCAAATTCTAGTTACAGCCAGTTAGCTAGCATATTGAGTGGAATATATATCATAAAACTGAAGACATGGTCTACATGTTCTACTGATGAGATGAACTATTTCCTTGTGCCTTGTACATTTTTTGCTTACGAGTATTAGTAAATTGTGTCATGAACAGTTTTCTCTTGAAGATTATTGGAAGGTTGGAGGTTGGCTGCTAGGGTCTTTGAACAGGTTCAATAGATTTTTATTTCCATGATATTTCAGTGGAAAGCTGGAAATGAATGAGGGTGGCTCTCTAATCAGCTGCATTTGTTATGATGCATGTTACGAACTAATTGTTTTGTTATTTAACTAGGTTATATTTGGTCATGTTGAGGATGAGTTCTGCATGGGATTATCTTTTTTCCCCTATATAATTGAGCTTTGCACAATTAGCAGCAGGCTAATGGGTAGTTTTGTAACTGCTACTTTTATGTAATGGTGATTTATATTACTTCACTTTCATTTTATTGAACTTGTTTTTGCAACATTTTCCCCACCTTTTCATTTGTTATTTTTCTTGCAAAACTGTTGATACAGACTTGTAGATTGTATTGCATGCAGAGGTCTTGCCTAAACAGTTCATGTTATGTTCACTTTGTAACTATACAATTACTACAATGTTATTGAATTAAAAATGATGGAAGTATACACAACTCTGTTATTTTGACTACCTATCAAACAGCAGATCATTGTAAATTCGATTTTCCAAGATGTTTTATGCTTCAACTGGAATTACATCGGGCCGGTATTTAGTAGATATAGAATTACTTGATTACTATTTTGGTTCAAGGGTGGAGTTTTTACTTGGTTAAATCTTAGTTTTGTATCTTAAAATTTAGTATTTGCATACAATTTGCAGGTTGGTCTTCTGGACCTCCTAAGATGTAGAATGCAAAACTGTAGTTGGTTACTTCATTCCTGAAGTATAAGCAAAATATGTGCGCAATGAAAAACATGTGGGAACATTGGACAAACTGACCCTAGGCTACAGCAAAGAAACACCCATGAAATTGGAATACATCCAAAAAATAATGGTAATATTCACAGCTAAAGCCTAATTCCATCATCGTGTGAGGGAAACAGCAGCCTTTTTCATCTCGTGCAGAGCATCAAAGCAAAATTGAATAATTATCTCTGGGTTAGGAATGATGTGCTTGGCACTCATAACTACGAAGGTGACCTTCCCACAGTAGCTCTGCATGTAGACACAAAAGGACTGCACCCACAAGAAAAAACAGAATCTCTTCAGAACACCAGACATGGAAAATTGCAAGTCTAGCTGTGATAGAAAAGAGGACCATGTCGGCTATTACTCTAACCCTTTCATCAACACAACATGCTAAAATATACAAAAAGATGATTCTAAGTGATTAGAATACATTTCATGCTGATATCTTCATCCTCATACTGTAGGGCTGCAAGTTAGATTAGTTTTGAGTTTGTGGGTTTGCATTGTGTATTTTTGAGGTTTGGGTTTTGGATCACACACTACAAAAAGACATGCTCACCTGTGGGATTCCAGCAACAACAGGAAACATATGAAGAATTGGGTTGCCACCCAGCATGATTTGCTCTGCAGGTCCTGGCAGATTTGACACTAACAGTGTGGTCTGGGTGATTTCACGCCATGTAAGTAATTTTGTCAGCTGCAAACCAGACAAAGCTCATGCATTCAGATATTTTGTCCAAACAGTACAGACACGAATGTTGGATAACCATCAACCTTAATCTGAAGCCCAATATAGGAGTCCACAAGAAAGCAAGTCTAACATCACACCCCCCAGAGAATCCAGCACTTCCATAAACAAACAGATGGCAGATCTGCAAGATGGGTTTAAGAAAAGGAAGCATACAGTTGGGAGACCACAGTATGCGAGCACTGTTCCAACCCAAAATGTGAACCGTCCACCAAGTGATGCCTTTATGCGGTCACTCACTTTCATGGCTGCACGTACATGCTCAAGAGGATCACTGAACTGTTTGAGAGAAAATGGGAAGATCCAGAAGCCAATGCAGTTTCCCCAGCGCACTTTGGATCCCTTTTCCATCATGGCAGGTAGCTCCTGCAACGAATGCCACAGTTGATCAACAGCTGTAGACATTATGCCCTTCGCAATTCCACTCTTCACTTAGGTGAATTTTGCAGAAACTGTATCACTTCTCAACTTCAATAAAAAAGAATCAAACTTTTCTTAGGATGTAGTTGGATTCTAGTGCCAAGCCTTCATGTATAGCTGTTACCTTGAGACCAGATGTGGCAAGAAGAGTATACTATCTGCCTATCAAACTACATGGGAATCATGGATAGTAGACAGCACAGATGGCTCACAACCAGAAGTAGTTTGCATCAAACAATGCCCTTCCGGAGGATGGACCCAACCAGCAGCTGGAGACTTCAAAGAGTGCAGACAGTCTTGTTCTCAAATTGTACCATTCATATTTAATATTCCTCAGGGCTAAGGAGCACAGATGGTAGCAGGATGACCTCAGATTTTACCAGTATTGGAATGGTACCTGCAGGCCTCCTGATTTTCTGACATTCTCCATTGCTATTGCCCGTACTCGCAGTTTTTCTACTTTTGATGAAGATTTCTTTGTTTGATAAACAACACCATTTCCTGCTGTATCATCATCAATGCTCACTTTATGCATGTTCTTGATGTCCCCTTGGGCTTCCAGCTCCTTGCCTTCACCGACTGTCAAATACCACATACTGTCAAATCATATTGAAATACTTGAACATAGGCAAATTTACTAGGTGCTGCAAGATAAATGTTTGTACTCTAAGAACATATAGACTCCATACTTGCACTGACAGCTGAATTGACACCTCTAAGCAGTCCACCCTATCTTTGTTGGGTCCATGTTCTGAAGAAAGTCATCAGCTCTCAACAATGACAATGATGATGAATGTTGGTTCTGAACAAGCAGAGCCAATAATTGGATTCTAAGAGGCATCCATTGACTCTTAGACATTCTGGAAAAAAATTCTGTGTTGACCAAGACCTTCCTTACAAGCTCCTTGGCAATGATTTCATACAACTATATTCTACAGGTTGGAGTCATGGGTAAGGACTCAGGTAGATAGGGTGGTTTCAAATCTACAGAAGTTATTGCTGATGACACCAAATGCAAAACAAACTCTGCTGATAAAATCAACAACAGAGCAAAACAATGCTTTCCATCTGAACCCTACACAAGCAAACTTCTGAACAACAACAATCAAGTTCCTCACCCAAGAACCAGGAGAACATAAACAGAACTCACACATTCAAAAGAGAATATGGATAAAAATCACATGCACGACTTTAGGGCGTACACACAAGAGATCTTGCTATGTCGATCATTACCTGCAGGATTGGAATGGGTTTGCAGATAGCGCTTGAGAGATGCATCCACCATTCCTAACAACACATCATTGAGTGTCTGCCACAACAACACCAGTAGTCGAAAGTACCAGCCAATTGTTTCAGCCATAGGGAAAAAAAAACAATTCTCTGCACATATTCACATGAAGGTTCCTTGGGTTGCAATAGGCTTCAAATGAAGGTTTCTTTTCATGGGTTGCAATGGGTTTCTCCTGGAAATCGCTCACAGATTGGAACTTGGGAAGCATGCATGCATTTGAGGCCTGGCTCCACAATGGTGTGAGGAATCATGTCAGAAAATGAAGAATCCTTGGAAGAGAACCCTTACCCCACCAACGGCTTTCTTCACAATCCGCATGTCGTCCATATCGATTGTCATACGTACGAGACGCTTCTGTTCTCTCCCCACCCTTCGAGAACAACCCCTGAGGACGGTGTTGCTGTCTCGCAAGAAGAGCAATGTTGCTAGTAAGTACGCAATGGCGCAAACCGTGTTCCACAAGAAGATGAGCATCTTCCGAATGGACTTAACAACAGAAGGTCGAAGAGTGAGCTGCTGCTGCTCCTGTGGTGGTGGAGGTGGTGTCCGGCTCCGACATCCAATTGGAGGCGGCTTCTCCGGATTAGCCGTCAGTCGTGTAGATGCAAACAGAAGGGACATGAAAGCGATTCCATCTCCAAGACAATGATGTATCCGGAAGACTATATGTGCAGGCGCATTCCCTGACGTTGTTCCATTCAGTACGTGGCATTCCCATAGTGGACGCGTGTAAGGGATGGGTGGCGCCGTTGCAAGCTCCGCGACGTAGTTGTTCACGAAATCTGGCGCTGCCATGTCTGCTTTGGAAATGCCTGTTGGCTCGAAGACTATGAGGTCAATGTCCACTTCTGTGTGTACCCATGTGGGACACCCCCTTTTGTTCTTCCTCTGCAAAACAAAAAAACCACCCAACACCACAAAGAAGATCAGTAGCAGCGGCAGATTCCTGTTCTGAATGACAAAATTACTTCTAGGATCACGTCACCTGCAGGAACGAGAGCACCCACCCCACACACACAACCGAAAAGAGTTCCTCTCTGAGAGTAGAATCTACATGAGAGAACAACAACAACAACAAAAACAAGCACCCTAGTACCACAATGCTGGAGAAATATTTGTTCTGCAGTAGCGTGTTGCGCAGCGTTTGCTTCAATTGTGGCAAGTCCACTAGGTTTTGGAACCCAATGGTGCACAGACCAAACAGTTCAAGCTCAGGTTCAAGAAACATTCTGCCAAGGGGTGTGAGAGGCTGCTCCTCCTCCGGCTCCTCTGCATTAGCAGCAACAGCAGCTGCACCTTGTGAGTCCTCATCACAAGATCCCCCTGCCACAGAGATGACTACATCTTCCCGCCTACGAGCCTTAGTTTGAAGACGTGGTAGGTTATTCATGAGCTCCGAGGTACAAACACCCCTCTCAGCTTGAAGTGACCCCATGGGACTCCTGGAACCTTTCTGAAAACCAAGGTCCCTGAAATTCACAACTTAATTGTTGAAAGACATCCAGCAAGTTTCAGGCAAGCCCAGGATCCTGCAGTGATCCTTGCAAATTCACACACAAAAAGAGAGAGAGAGAGACACACACACACACACACACACACAAACAGAGACAAAGAGAGAGAGAAGAGAGGAGCTGCTATGGAATGTAAATAACACTAGTGTGAAGTCCAGGGAAGTGTGAAGGAATTTCTGTTTTGTCCTATTTGCACTCTTGCACTTAGATTTGGTTGTTGTATTTGGTACCCATTTTTTTTTTTCTTTTTTTTTCTTTTTTTTTCCCAAAGAGAATTTAGATGCTTTTGTAATATACCCTTCATTAAAAAAATCATTTTTTAAAATATGTATTTTTTTAATCATTTTTAAATTTATATATAAATTTGGGCGTGGAATTCCTTCATCAAATTTTGCTAAACTTAGTTGTTTGTGGGGTGGTTTAATTTGGTCATAATTAAGACCTACTACTACTACCCTCATGAGCCTTGCCTGTCGCTTCGGGTAAGCAGTTGAGGAATTGAATGAATGCTTTGGGGGGGGATTGGAGTGTTTTGGTTTGAGTAATTAATATCCTTTTTTTTTTTGTTTGTTCCATTTCTGGCAACAATAAATTCAGGATTTCGCCTTATCGTCACACACTTGTCACTCACACACATACGACACTTGTTTGTTACACTCTTTTTTACTGAATTGGCGAATCATCATATTAGTGTGTATGTGTGTGTGTGTAAGTGTTTTTTTTCTTTTTTTTTTTTTTTTTTTTTTTT
>Ga0209208_10005895_pt1 | contig 16985 bp, 13 predicted proteins | sample S1TSphfallax_3_FD_187694 | JGI IMG/M metagenome (GOLD analysis project Ga0209208, IMG submission 187694) | Host-associated microbial communities from peat moss isolated from Minnesota, USA - S1T2_Fd - Sphagnum fallax MG (SPAdes) (version 2) | ecosystem: Host-associated > Plants > Peat moss >...
TTCCCCTTTTTTAAATTTATTTATTTAAATGGATTTTCAATGAGAAAGTTATTCAATATTCATTAATTTTTCCACTATAGGTCCAAACATTATGAACCAACTCAATGCATTGCTTCACGAGGGCTTTCCAATGCTACCAAAAGTACAAGGGGCATTTTGGTTTGAGAGACTTTAACATGACAAACAAACAAAACAAAATAAATAAACAACCTTCCTTAATATATATACATATATATGCCAAACCTAATATGAAATATACAAATATTATATATTAAATCAATTTAAATTTGGAAGGTGGTCAACTTTCAAAATGAAATAATGTTAAACAAAACAATTAGCAAAAAATATTTCATGAATGTAGAGAAGACACAATTTTTAATTTTTTTGAAAATAGATAGATTTTGAAAGGATGGCATGTGGAGAGACATGTGTCCTTTCAAGCATAAGACCATTACCACCTTTTATGTCAAAGAAGCTTGTTCCTCTTGTGGGTACATGTAAGCTATACGCACATAATCCATTATCTCCTTTTGAAGCTTGCTTTACTTGTTGAATGCATGTGAAATTGAGATGCTTTAAACTATCTCCTATCTGTGATATTGGTCATCAATTAAAACAATCCTCAAATCAATTTATTGCAAACCGATAAGCTTTGTGGATGCTTTTTCAAGCTTACTAATCCAATTGACAATGAAGACATCTATGCTCATGGCACAATTGTTTTTTGTCAAGACTCTCCCAACAATAGTCTTCTATGTAATCCACCAAAGTGTGAAAACTTGATACCAGGTAACAATTATATCCCAAGCAATCAAGTTGCATGAATTTTTCTAAAAAAAAGGAACAATAAATGAGTTTTTTACAATTTGCAAAATCTTTTTTTTTTCAAGGTTTCCACATTCACAGTTATTTCACTATGGTGAAGCCAATGGTTTTTGGAGCAAGTTTGTTAGCTTATCTCTACGGACATAATTTTCCTTGAACAAAGAATCTTCGAGGAAAGTTTCATGAGATTTCAAGGGGATTGATTTCTTGGGATTAGGCTATTTGTCAAGAATAGATCTCATGTTTTATTTCCTTTTGAGAAATTACCTTTTTTTCTTATTATATCATGTTTACAACTATGAGATTGGAATTTTTTGATAATTTACTAATTAGTTTGATATACAATTCATGTGTATGTTAGTGACAATGAACCAACTTCCGCTTTTGATATGGGTTCCATTGTCATGGCGATGTTCAAGGAACTTTTGTGAGATGTTTGTGGAAGTTGCACATATTATGAACAATGTTGGACATGATTTGCTTGCTACTATAACCAAGGAGATCAAGCAACAAGAGTGGGACACAACTTGTAATCACCAAATGTTTGCAATGAGCCCTTCATCACAAGGATGCAAATTAGAAAAATGCTTATAACCATGATTTGTAAGCATTGTTAACTATATTTTGATTTTTATCTTTTGATATGTAACAAAAGTTTCCAATATTGAAAAATTTTAACAACAAACTTATTATATCTCCCAACTCTTTATCTTGCTGAAATTTCCTTTGTAGACAACTTATGGCTTTTAGTTCAATGGGTTGTTGCTTATGGGGTTAACCGACATACCACTCAAAAACATGTTAAAGCAAGAGAATGGAAATGAGGGGAAGCAAATCCTTGTATATCAATATACAAGAATGCACAATCGAGGAATTGGATTATGTTCTTCAATCTCATGGAGATTTGCTATGGAAGAAGACTATAGTGTTTGAACACATGCAAAGTGTTAACAAGTGCATGTGTGCAATTATCATAATCTCTACTACACATTAGTGTAATCATTTCACAACTCCGGCAACAATAGCAGATTAATTTACCTTTGATTACAAAATCACCCAAAGAAAGGATAGAAGAAGGTCTAGAGCAACCACCTTCTTGTAGGGTTGTAAGGGAGTTTTGTAAGGAATTTGCCTCAAATGGAAAGACAAAAAATTCTTGCTCACCTCAAACTCACAAGCCAAAAAACATGAGGACACCCATTTTGCTAGTGAGCAACTAGTGTTTCAACTAGTGTTGGCCGGGTATAGATTGGATTGGAAACCCTAAAATCCTAGGTTCTTGCTGGGCATCAACTAGGGCGTGCATGTGAGTATGGGTGCCCAGGTACAATGCCCTAGTTGATGCCTGGCTAGGACCTAGATAATCATGGTGCCCAGGCTATCAACTTGCGCATGCACTTGGGCAATGGCTGAAGAAAACCCAGGCTATATACCCTACTTGGGCGAGCCTCTTTTCTCCCATACAGAGACAATGGCCATGCTTGGTCAGGCTTGTGTTTTGCAAAACCCGTGAGATGCCCATCACCCTTTTCCATGCCCAGGCCACTCCCTTCCCTGAAAAGAAAAAAGTTGAACCTCTTGTGAGTGCATGCTAAGCCTTCTCATTGTCTGCATGAAACTTTTATTTCCAAAACTGTTTGTCATCATTTTGTTGGCTAACATGAAAAACAAGGCAAGGTTTTGTTGAATACTTATATTATATAATATAATATAATATTATTTTAACCTTGTTCCCATCATGTTCCCATTTCATCCCAGAACTAATAAATTTGCACAAGGAAAATTTTCCGTAATAATGAAAGCCGTATCTCCAACATACCTTGAGGAATGGGGAGAAGAGAGAAGTGAGTTTGTTGGGCCCTGCCTCCACAGGGACAGGGACTATTGCATTGGATCCAACTTTTGAAAGTTTTATCGTATTAGAACTGGTTTCTTTGATGAAAGTGTTTAAACTGTTTAAATTGGAACGGAGTCTTTTTGGTGTTGAGAGTGTGGACACAGTAGGTAGATGTACAACATCTTATCTTTTGGCAGGGCCAGTGTGTTTGCGATGCCTTGTTAACCCTTGTTTGTATGCAATACAAACAAGGGTTATAGAATTAGTGTAGGAAATATACACAAATATGTTAACAGGGTTTGTGGAATATATATTTTTCAATAAGTTGCACCTTATATATTTTTTTGCATCCCATTTATAACAAAATAGAAGTGACACCTCCCCGAGCAAGCATTACAGCTTGGGAGCAGAAAATTGAAGTGAATAAATCTGACCTAATATATTGCCTTGCAAAGTTTTCGCCCCAAGGTGTATACTTACTTGCCCTCGGGAAACAGCATGCTGTTTAAGGCACATGATCCTGAGTCTCTTGCAAACAATGCTTGATCATGTCTACGGCATCGACTCATGGACAGAACCCTATGGGTGAAGAGATCGGATCTGTAATTGCATGCTGTACAGTACAGCAGCTTTTGTGTACACCTTATACATAAATTTGAAGCAGATCATGTACACAGAGCATGCATCGGGAACTTGTTGTTCTTCATTCTGTACAGATCTGTGTTTTCTCACACCAGTGTGATACTCTACACTCAAGAATGTTTTTGTCTCCCCCCTTGTTAGTTAGTTACGTACAATTATTTTCTCTGTGAGAGAGAAGAGAGAGAGATGCATTCATGCTGTGTAAACCCAATACCCGATATCTGTAAAATTCTCCTCTTCCAGGCAGTTGAAACTTCCTCACTGTGCTTCATCTTTGTACAAACTATAATGCAATTAAACAGGAAATTTGTCGGAGCAAGAAGAAGAAGCAGACTACAAAGTGCATGAACTTAGTGGGCTAAATTACATTAGAATTGGACTTGGCATGATCTTTTTCCACATGTGTTCAATTGCTGATCTCTGTTGCTGCTGACAATTTGTAGTTGCTAATGGAGTTGTGATCAGTGTTAAAATATTTGAGCCCTTCAAAATGAAGGCAAAAACAAAAAGTTTTCAATTGTGCAGTGTTGTAGAAGACAACTTTGGCAAAAACCCAACTTCACAAATGAAAAGCCCAGACAAAAAAATGAAAGGCTAGTGATAATGTGTATTAGAATTTAGCTTAATTTACTGAATTGGTCTCAAGCTTGTGGGTTAAAGAGTCAAGTAATAAAACAACCATTGCATGAGTGTTATGAGGCCCAAAATTGGCAGAACTTCTTGGACTCTAGATTCATATCTATTCACAAAAGAAATAAACGAAGTGCTAATTTTGAAAGTTCAAATAGTGAAATAGTCTTAAGGCTATTATGGTGTAGGCAAAAACTTGTATGGATGCGGAGGCCATGGGGAACTATGTATGAACTATGTTATGTTGTCAATTGGCCAGTTCACAGCAAAACTAGTGTGACCCAGCACGCCAAAATGCACCACCCTTGGTTTTGTTTTTTGAGGCCACACAGTTGTATGATCTCAAAATTTAGACCCTAAACTTTAAACCCTCACACATTTTTAGAACCCTCATCTATGGGCAAGGTTAGTTATGAAACAAGAACCCAATGGAAAAATTGTTGTCCTGTCCATGTAACATCAATCCATGGCGGTGTGTTCATGGGTGCTGGTTCTGGTTCAATCTGGTCGCTTCATATCACATTAAGCTTTCCAAATGCATCAAATTCCTTTTGGACTTTTGGTTCATTGAGTATTATTTGTGTTACATTGAAGAATGATGTTTGATTAACCACATGGGTTGTCCAAAATTTGAATATCGGCTCACAATTATGTAGAAGGATTGAGTGTATAGATAAGATCATTTAATCTGTTTTATCAACCAAACTTAGTTAGAATACCATAGAAATGTTAAGATGTATCTAAGTTTTATATTTATGGGTTTATCTTAGTTGGAATTTTAGGTTTGGTATGTTGTGCAATTTATCTTGGCTTCAATTTTGGCTCAATCAAAGTGTAAATTAAGATATGGAATCAAAGTGTGGAGCTGATTATTTTCCATAAAGCTGATAAATTCATCAGTCAACTTGCAGTTGGCAAGATTACTTTCCTTGGAAGTTGATAAATTATTTTATATGCCAATGAAATTCGCCATCAATACAATGATATCCTTTGGTGTGCGACTTGAGTTTTATGATATGTCTGGCATTTGTTTCAAATGCTTAGTGTAAGACAAATGTGAAAATATTGTGGTAAAGGTGGAATAAAAATGAAAAGGGTTCAAATTTGTAATTGGTTTTTGTACAAGTTGTCATGGACTTGATCACAATGCCATGTTTATTGAAAACTTATATTAATCCAAAGTATTTAGTAAAAATAGAAAAAGAACTATACAAAAGTGGGGTTTGGTGAAAAAAACAATTGGGTCACAAATTGTCTTTATTGGCCCAACAAATTATAACATGCTATTTTGTGCCCATGTATAAACAAAATTGCTACTAATGGTCTCACATTTTAATTATAACAACTGCAAGTAACATAACTAATATTATCTTTCGTCAAAGATAAATATTTCAAATGCCTATTATTTGGTCTGGGCACAATAATATCAACTTATGTCCCAAAAGGAAATTAGCAACTTGAAAATTAATGGGATTTCCTTGGACATGTTTAATGGTAGACAAAATAGTTCATACTTTTACCCATTACCAAATTGAAGTTCACGAGAATATTATAGCCTATGATGGGTACGGGTCTATGAGGTTTCATTTTTGAAATAAAGTTCTTTACACAAAGGTCACAAGTCATAACCCGACACACATCTCTCATTCATAGCTAGGATCACCCTCAACACATAAGGCATGATCTTTATTCGGGCTATGCCCAAGGGGCATCTCATCACACACCTAGAGACTTCTCCTTTTGAAGATGATGCCAAATCCATATAAGTTGTCCTTTCAAGCATTTTGACACTCACTCGTCCTTGGGTTGCTAGTATCAATTGTTCCATCATGCACAAATGCACACACATCTTTTTGAGAGAATATAAACATGAAAGATGAGCCTAATGCCCTTTTCACAAACCTTTTGAAGTACTTGAAAAGAGTGGATAATTAATTCTTCCTTTTTGCATATGCTTAATAAACATTTACCATTTGTTAATAACTTGAGGCCTATTAGATGATTCTCTGAACCTTTCGAATTACCCACCCCTATCATAAATAAGCTATTATATTATTTCACATCTTCCCATTTACAATCTAATATTTTTGGCACACATGAAGTGAAGCTATTTGACTCCCCTTCATGCATATAGTGTTTTCTTAACACAAAATAGCTAGGTTGAAACTTATTATCCACCTAATACATGGATGAGTCCAAAATAAGTCCCTATATTAAAAAAAAATCCGATGCATAGTGCTCACAAGGTAATATGGTGCTTCTCAAATTTACCCAATATTTATTCTATGCCATATCTACCAACACCTATAAATGATATCCTTCTTAACCATTTCAACCTGACATGATCATAACATAACAATATTTCCAAAACTTTAAAAGGCTATTGAACTTCAGTATGCCAAACCCTACATTTGGCAATCAGGCATATAGAGGACCTATTGTGAGAGGGGATAAAACACCATGTACCAACATGGACAAAGTGGAAAATAAGGGGACTCACATTTGCTTGGAGGCATAGAAGCAGTGTTTTTGGTTTTTGAATTTTGTGACATGGTCAAATTGACAATCACCCAGTAAAAAACACTAGCCATAATTGGCTAAATACAAGGTATAAAAGTGAAAGGAAAAAAAAAAAAAGGTCCTTCTACATTCTTGGCTAGCTACCCTAAACTACCTGGATGATAACCATAAGTCATAAGTTACCAAGAAGTTAGGTTATTATTGATTATCAACAAATCAACAACCGGCTGGTAGGTTATCAATACCCAATTTGACAAAATTTGGCAAAACTTAGTCGAGGGTATACACTCAAAAGTTTGATTTATTTTTGAGATTATCAACCATTTTGATTGGCCCATTCCAAAAGAGTTACATTCAAACCTTCGACACTCCCAATAGATATGTTCTAGTCTTTCCTTGTGGCCTAGAGAGAGAGAGATATATATATATATATATCACACAAAATTTTAAAATCATATATATGTGTGTGTGTGTGTGTGTGTGTGTGTGTGTTATTATTATTATTATAATTATGACTATTATTTTTGTTTCTAGACCAGAAAGCAGTCCTATCATCATCATCATCATTGTGATGAGGAGGCCAAAATTTTGAACTTACTCTGCACTCTACTCAACTGGCAACTGACATTCCTCCCTGTATAGCTCCAGCAGTTGGCAGCCTGCCTGGAAGTACTTATTCTCTCAACTCCAAACTACACAGAGCATCTGTCTCTAGCCTTACCTTGATTAGAATTCATCGAGCTACACACAAAATGGCTGTGTTTTCTGTGCTGTTTCATCTTCCCAATGTTATGAGTAACACGAAGGAATCTGCCAAACAGTTTGGACCAAATCCTAAATAAAGAAAAGCTACTGCTGCTCGATGAGTCCATATAGTATTAGGTAGTAAGGGCTAGCCTTTTCATAGTCAAGGCTTTCTTGGAAGGAAAGGAACAAATCTGTCCTGAGTATGTATGTATGTATGCACTCTCTATCTACAATTTCTTTTTTCTTTTGCACTTCTGAAGAGACGAAGAACAGTTATTACATAGTTAACTTAGTTCCATCCACAAGTGAATTCTTATGATTCCAGGGACTTTTTCATGGTATTCAGCCTTTTAGTGGGGGCGATTACATTGTAGGTAAATGTCATATAACAAAGAGCAGTAGTAGAAGGGGGTCTGTATCAGTTTTTTTTTTTTTTTTTCCTCCAATAAATTTTTTAACCAAAAAATTGGGATTTTATTTTTTTCCATAGAGTGAATTTGAATATTTATTTATTTTTTTTTGGGGGAATTTTTTTGGTAATTGGATGCCAGGAAATGTGGATTTTGCACTTGTGTCATACATGAGATTGTTCATAGTAGTCCTCATTCCTAATGATGTCATCATAGCCTTGTAGTTTTGCTTCCCACTTCAACATGACAAAGTGTGCTGTGTCTTCACACACCAGGCTGACCTTCAAGCAAACCCACCAGCAAAAATAACACCGCTAGGCTTGTTAAGTAGTAGGACAAACAAAGGCAGTAGAACATGTTGTGATCATATGAAAAACATGACCAAAATCCATACACTCATGCTTAAAAGTAGAGGTCCTTTCATCAAACATCATTTTCCAACAAAGTTGAGTAATTGTTACTCCTATAAAATCATTATTATTTCCACTAGATGCCAAGATACATGTTAAAGTGGATCATTACCCAACATACCAACCTTCTTCAACCAAAAGAAGCTTCAGATCTCAAGATCTCGTTTGAGATCTCAAATGTGTAACAACTTCAGATCTCAAGAGCTTGTTTGAGATTTCAAATACATAACAAATGCAGGTCTCAAAATCTCGTTTGAGATCTCAAATACATTGAAATTTCAAGTCTCAAGCTCTTGTTTGATTCCTCAATATACATAGAAGCTTCAAGTCTCAAGATCTCATTTTTCCCACTAACTCACTCATCACAAGAGCTCTCATGCAGTGATTGGTGGGTTGGGTTGGGTTGGGTTGGTTTGGGTTAGGTAGGTAGTATAATAAAAGAGTAGTAATGAAAAAGGCTAAAGAGAGGGGATGGATGGGGCCAGAGTGAACACAGCACCCATGATGGATGGGCACATCATCCACTGGATGCCAATTATGACTTGGTTGTGGATGAAATATTGGGGTTTCAACTTTCACCTCACTAACCCATTTTGGAGGAGTTTTAGATCCTATATCTAGGCAGGTAGGTAGGAAAATAGGTGACTAGTAACTAACCAGATAGTGGTTTGGTTTATACATAAAAGGCAAGTAAGGGCTGTTCTTAGTACCTACCTGCTAAACTACAACCCAATAACAACTGAGGTAACCACCATGGTTGAGTATGGAATTTGAAACCCAACAGAAAACTGTTTCTTGGCTACTTACCATCCATCCATCCTTCATGGTTCACTGGTACATGGATGGATGGATGGATGGATGCATGGAAGGATGGCAGAAGGGAATCCAGTCCCCCTTTGCAGAAGGGGCAGAAGCAGCAGCAGCTCTTCCTCCTCCTCAGAGGAACTTTGCATGCATGGCTTGCAACTGGTGGATCTCCAGTAGACTTGAAAGAACAGCTATGTTCCTTTTTTTTTCCTTTTCTTTTTTTTTCTCTCCTCTCTCCTTGCAACTAACTGCCTTGGCTGAAATGGGAAGAGTAAAATGCAGGAACAAAACATAAGAAGAAGAAGTAAGAAGCAAGAAGAAGCAAGAAGAAGAAGAAGGGACAAGGCCTGATCAATGCCATGTTTGTTGTTGTCTTCCAGCTGCTCTGAATTTGTTTTCCAGCTTTCCAGAGAACTCTGAATCCTGTTGTTTTCACAAAGATGGAGAGAATCAAACTATGAGACTTGCTGCACATTCAGAACTACAGATGTTTGGCTTTGGGATCAAGTCCTGATGTAAGCTGTAGTGTTCACTGAGGAGAAGTTACATTGGGTACCTACCTAATTTTTTTGATGTACCGGGTTCCTTCCAGAAATCCATTTGTTAGCAGCTTTGATGCTTGCTTGCACATCTCCTGCTGCTGCTGCTGCTGCTGCTGTATAGTATGATCTTCTAGAGAGATAAACACACTTTGTGGTGAGAATGTGGCATTGGGTCTGATTTGTTGTTGCAGTTTTTGGTCAAGCACATGAGTTGAAGCGGAAAAGACAAAGACGGATGGGTTGTTAGACAGACCGACAGTAGGACATTGAGATCAGGGGGAGTGAGGGAAGATTCTTCCATTTTTTTGGGTGTTGTTTGCATTGCATTGCGGGTGTAAGAGGTGGATGTGTGGGAGAGTGATGGTGGATATGTTTGGAAACAGATCATCACGTCGTTCGGCACAGTTCATGGTGCATGTCAACCTCTAATGCTGCTCTCCCTCTTTTTTTTTTCCAATCGTATTTCATTTTTGTTGGCTTCCCTTCTATGGGTATTGTTATTCTATGGACTGTGCATTGGAAGTCAAATTGCAAGGCAGGAAAACTATCTTCAGTTTAGGCCCTAGAAAACAAGTGTGGTCATGAGGGATGTGCATTCTATAGCCTTCTGAATTGATTGTGCTGTCTAGGGTTTTGGTATGTTCTCAATCTGGAGATCAGTTGAAATTTGCTTGTAGAAATGTCTACATTCTGCATTCAAAAACATTTTAGGTCTGTAGGCTTCTTATCAACATAATCTAGGATTGTGCATCACAGTACAGTGTGTGGGAAGATCTAATGTCAGACCTGATGGCACTCATGATGACAGGTTTGCTTGGTGCAGGAAATGAAGGCTTCAAGAACACGGGGCATTATGAATGGAAGTTGGCCCAATGCAAGCAAAAGCCCACATGGTGTAGCGCCTTTGGATGTATTTGTTCCAGTGGAGCACCCTTCAGAGCCATTGGATGTTGACCAACCTATGCAGTGCCCACGACCCGAGCCTGGAATCATGCATGTTAGTAAATATTAAACCCTCCCCTTTGTTTGGTGTTGTTACCCATTCAATTCCAGCTCATGTTTTGTGTTTGTTCTGTTCTCAACATTGTGTAGGAGAGAGACAACAAAGAAACCATCATTTTCTACCAAATCTCATGTGTACTTGAAGTCTTATGCTGCTGTCCATATGATCTGGGATTGCATGTTCACCAAAGGAAACAGAGATTGTTCTTACTAGAGTTCATGCACCCACTGAACTGTATGCACCTCCCTCCTAGAGGTTGATCCAACCCCACCTTGTGTATCTCAAAGCAACAAGATCTTCAATGCTTTTCGTGACCTCTTTTGTCCCTGTAAATCCTTCAAGAAGGAAGACATCTCATATACTTGATCTCTATCACACACAATACACTATGATTTGTGGGTCTTGGAATGCCAATCAAGTAAAAGAATATGTTTCAATATATTCATTTTCTATAGGCCAATAGCTCAGTGTGAAGTAGTCAATGGAAAGTCTCATTAATAGTGTTTGTACAGGATGGAAGGATATGGAAGGAGAGAATATTAGCAGCAAGGGCAAGGAGAAGAGCAGAGCTTCTAGGGGAGATCCCACCTTTCACAAATGGCCCTAATTGGTAACCCACTAGTATCACAAGCAATAGGGGTTTGTCCCCATTGTCTCCCTTCAATGTTACAGTTGTGATTCCACCATGAACTATTGAAAAAACATCCACACCTAAAGAACTCCAAGTTCTAGCCTCGATGAGGTGTGTTCCTCATTCCTTTGTCTCAAGAGATACAAAAGAGATTACTAGATCTTGAACTAATGGAATTGTGAACTAGTGAGTGCTGATTGTCAACAATAGGAGGAAAGTATGTATCAAAAGTGCATTTCGAAAATGCATATCAAAAGTGCATATTTGAGTTTGTGATTCTCTTCTAAGGGCCTCTCAAGAAGGCATGACAACTCCACCATTGTGGTTCATGTCCTTTTCCTTTCTCACCTCCTTATTTATCTTTGCAATCAACCTCAAGATTTAGAGAATCTATTTCTTACATGTATTTGGGCAACACTATTGACCATAGTCCAATAGAATGAACATACATTTCAATACATAAATGTCATTTTCCTGCAATTCATATTACAACTCTCCATTTGAACAAATTGTTGTTGATTGACTATAATCTTTTAGATGATCCATTTTGAAGTTCAAGATTTGAAGAACTTGTTTTAGGGTCCTTTGGAATCTGAAACCAAAATAGAACTAGTTGAAAAGGGTGGGGAAATTTTGAAGCTCCACAATGCGATAAGCAATGTAGCATGAATAACAATATAAAGAATTTGGAGGCTTGTTCATCATCATGTTAAAGAATTTTGTTTCTAGAATGGATCACACCAGCATTTGGTTTTTTTGCATTAACCTCACAATTCGTAGCTAATCTATGTGGATGGAAAAAGTAGAGAGGAGAAAGATGGTACTGGTGATCAAGCCATCTTCTTGAACTAATATCTCCCCAATCTAGTCTATCCATATGTGCAATCCTACTTTAAGAACGTGTGAGTTGCATCTTTAAATCATTTCAATCATATCAAGGTCCACAACTTCAATGCCTTCTCACCTTGCATGAGCTTTCTTGTCTTTGCTTGTCAGATTCAACATTGTCCTAGAAAATCTCTACTTGCAATTCCTAGAGAAGGTCTTTTGTAAACCCATCTTTCCTTTAGCACATATGAATGTGGGGCTAATGAGAGAAGATGCACAAACAGTAGTGTTATGTTTAGAATGGGATTTTGTGTCCATAATCACATCCAGACAAAGTGGTTACTTTTTTCCATAATGTCAAAAAATAATTGTATGGTGAATGATCTTGCTCATGCAAAATTCCTATTTTGCTTGCAATCTGTTAAGAAATTACTTCACAATAATAACCATTCTACACTGCAACTTTCCATTCTTGGACCTTTCCAGAAAATAGAACTTCAATTCATTATAGAAAATAACAAGGATGTCTAAGTTTTTTTTTCCTCTCAATTGGATTCCCCATTATGTTGTTCTTTTTTAATCATTCTCTAGAAAAGAAAACAATATTTTGCTTCAGATTTCAATAAGCCTTCAAGCTTCTATAGGTTAATTAATTATGTCTAATGGGTGAATGCATGAATGGATTGCCAAAAATCGCAAATGAATACATCCCCCATAAGTCCATTTGCTTTTTCAAGCCCCAAATGACTAAGTAGTTAAGCAACAAAAATCCATCAATTCTTTCATTATTTAATCTAATGGATTTAAAACCAACCTTCTTCTTCCAGGACATTAAAAAAAGGTTTAAACAAAATTATTGTGCAAAAAATTGCATTGTGACACCAATATTGGTCTACCCATTCATGCATTCACCCCAATGAGATCCCAACTATGTTAGTTTTGGGACATTGTTCCACACTTCAACTTAATGCTTTGCACCTTAAACTCACCACACCCTTTCAAATCTTCCCATCTTGCACTCCAAATAGCCAGCCCTTGAAAATTACAAACCTTAACAAACCATAATTTGAATACAAAATAGTGGATGGGATGGTGGACACAAAATCTTAAGTTTGTGTACTTGTTTAATCATCTTGTCTAGCTAATGTTGTGTTCCCAATACAAATCACGACACTTGTAAACTAAAGTGAGGTTTGTTTATTGAACAAATATTGAGCATTTTATTTGAAGTTCCAAACTAAACAAATTATTAAGTTGAACTTCATTTGTTATTGAGGAATGATGCAAGTAAGGTGAAAACATGGTTAGAGAGACTATTTGAAATATCACAATCATAATTTTTTAAAATTATAAATGAACTTAGAATATAAATTCATATTCAACATTAACATTATCAAAATTTAAACTATCCATGTTGTAATAAATTTTAGTGAAAATCATATTTAAAAATATAGAATGTATTCTTTTAAAAAATGGATTTATAATGGACTTTTGAAATGATGACATTAAGTTTGTCAAGCAAATTGAATGAAAAAAATGTCATAATAATGTCATTTGAAATAAAAATTGTAAAATAAATCACCATCAAATTAGGAACTTAAGAATAAAATGCATTGAGACTTTCCCAATTTACAAGAAGTTTTTTGAAAAAATTAAATATCATGCTTTTTGTCATTTAAAATTGTTTATAATCCATTTCATGTTGAAATATTAAAACTCTCACATCAATTTTTAGATCAATCACATGTCTAATAATATTTTAAAAGTGGCTACCAATATTTTTGATCAAAAGCAAAGTTCTTTCCTACAAATAAAGAAAAAAGGCAGGTAAATCAACCTTATTAGGTAATTTCCTCATTACCTATTATGAGATTAATTATTGAAACCTATTATTCACCCTTAACAATGTTTTATGAATGGTCCAATAGATTATATGTTGTTGATCCTTGTTTCATTTTTTGTCTTTTGATTGCAATGGCCATGTCCTAGGTAATTGAAAGTGATGATGTGCCTAATTTTTTTGTTACGAGGTGTTTTTTTTAACACTACTCATGACTAAAATGGTCCTGAACATTGTTTGTTTGATGAGATTATAAAATGATACTCATTTCTATGAAGAATATTGTTATACCACTAACCCAAGTCAAATCACAATCAAAATCTTTATATTGACCACATGATGGACTTGTACAATTTTGTACAATTACAATAAATATTTTACATGTAAATGGATTTCGATTTTTTCATTGTTGTCAATTAGTACTCCAAAAGGACTCATTTAAAAATTATGTGGGGGCATTATCACACAACTAGCTAAAATTGTGATTTAAAATGTCATTGGAAAAACATTCAATACTTAAATGAACTTTTGAATGACTTCAAAATGACCCAATTTTCAAAAGTCCTTTAAAAGAACTTTCAAAAATATTTTTGGAACTTTTCATTTTACTATGTTTTATATATATATATAGAAATTTTAAATGAGTCCTTTTGTTTAAAAAAAAAAAAATAGGCGACTCAATTGTCAAGGTCAAGGATGGGGCTCAGGGGACACATGTTTCTAGTGTTAAATTTGGCCCAAAATGAACCCTAAAGTGCTGAGAATCATCCACCATATCTTACAACTACCCTACTTATATTTGCACATGATGAGACTATTTGGCAATATGATGTTTCATAGCCTCTTGGATAGATTTGTGCATAGTAGTCAATCACCAAGTTGGGGAGAACATTTAATGTTAAAAAACACTACATGTTGCAAATAGATCCAACTAGGTCCTCGGATATTACCTCCAATGTAATGATAATTTTGGGGGAAAAAAAAAAAGAAATAATAAGGCTAGCTTACTTACTAATTGTACTACAACTCCTCATATTGTAGCATGATAATATTCATGTGAAAGTAAAAAGAATGAATATACTCCTTGTACATGAAATCTATCTTCCCACCCTAACTAACTTCTCTAACCTCTAGACTACCATTTGAATAACAAGGTAGGCAACAATATGAGGATTGCATAGAGAGACTGGTAGTTCCATGGGGACGATAATTTGGCCATGTGGACAATAATTTCCCAAAAACAATTTCCCCCAAAAAGAGGTTGCAACTTTCTATTCTATGACTAATGAAATTTCTGAACCTTAATCGAATTGAGGTTTTCAAAATTCACATCCAATTCATTCCCTTTCATCTATTAAATACTCGAACAATAATTGTCAAACATGAGTGTTAAAATCCAAATCTTGTACAAAAGTTGCTTTCTTTTCCTTGTAAGACATTCCAAAAAATATTTCATTTGTAATTTAAAAACACTTCCCAAAACCCTAATTAGGGGAGATGGGCCTTCAAAGTTATGATCCTCAAATTAAGGGAGCCCCTCTAGATCAAGCCTTCTCTTATAACCCCATCTCCCCCGCCCCCCAATTTTGGAAATTGATTTGGTCTGAAACCCAACAACACATTATTTTCCTTTGGTCTTTTTGTTGCTCCCCCACCTTATGTTAACCCTAGATGTATACAACGGAGAGTTATTGTAATAGTGGACAAATATCTATACAAAAGGGTGTTCAATAGGCTTGTGTGTAAGTGTGAATGAAAGTTGTTATGCTGAATGAAATTGCAGGATTTGGTGCTTAAAGTATTTTTTTTCTTAGTTATTTTGAGTGAGTTAAGAGTTAAATGTGTAATAAAGTTTGGTAGGTTTGTGAGAAGTTTTAGAGGACTAATGCAAATTATTGAAAGGGATCATTATTTTCAATGTTTAATAAAATAGGGTTGTTTGTAAGCTCAAAGATTTTTTTTTCCTAGGCCAATGGGATTGTTGGATTTGATAATTTGAATTTGTAAGTTTTGTCCTACAAAAGGATCATGGGAACTCATCTTGCACGAGTACCTAGGTTTAATATATAAGGTTACAAGTTTTAAGTGTAAGTTTTTTTTTGGCCTAATGTTCAGTGGGGTTGAGGTAAAGTGGGGTGAGATAGGGTTAAAGGTGAAGAGTTAGGGGAAGGTGAGGATTGGGTTAGGTTTTGTTTTGTTTTTTTCTTTTTTTTCCAAAGAGTTGTTTCTTGAGTGGTGTGGGGTGAAAGGGGATCATATTTTTGGGATGATTTGTTTTCATTTTTTTTAAAGGGATTTTTTCTTGGATGTCATGGAAAAAGATAAAGTTTAGTTTAGTTCTAAAGGAAGGGGGAATGAGCCAGGGCCTTCCATCAAAATATGTTAAATCATTAAAAATATAAGTTTATTTCTTTGAAAGATAATTTAAAAACCTTGAATGCAACTTATGATTAAGGTCAATTTAATATAATTTGGTTTATTTTTAAAAAAAATTGATTTGAACCCTCCATGTAAAGTTAAGGAATTGTAAACCCATTAACTTAATTTCATGTAAAAAATTATTTAAAAACTAATGAATTATAAACCCAATAACTTGATTTCATGTAAAATTATTTTAAAGCTAAGGAACTATAAACCCCTTAAACTTGATTTCATGTAAAACATTATTTTAAAGCTAACGAACTATAAACCCATTAACTTGATTTCATTTAAAAAAAATAAAAAATAAAATCATGTTATTACGAAATATTATTGTAAAATTTATTTTAATGAATTTGTAAACTCATTAACTTGATTTCATATTTAAAAATATTTATTAAAAACGAACTATAAACCCATTAACTTGATTTCATATTAAAAAATATTTATTTTCTTAGGGTTTTATGTTGCTTCACTCAACATAACTTACAAAACAAGCATTCCATGCATTCATATTACTTCAATTTTTTCCATCACACCCCAGCTTATGACTGTTGTGTGGTTTGTGTGGTGCATGAATGGTGTGAGAACAGCATACAGCGTATCAAGAATTACTTTTATCCATGGGGATATTACACAAAGCCAGAGACTTTGTTGGCAGCTTGTCATGGAATGGATGTTGTTGCATGTGCAGTCGGGGGCTAGGGCAGGCTGGCATCTACCTTGCTGGAATTGAGACACACCCAAATGTGTTGATTTCCAGGGGGTGAAGGACTTGGCTCAAGCAGCTGCACTTGCTGGGGTGGACAACCTTCTACATGCATAATCAAGATAGATCTGTTTTGAGAATCCTGCTAAAATAAGTGGTTAAATCTGCTACCAGAATCAGCAGGCT
>Ga0209208_10005896_pt1 | contig 16980 bp, 14 predicted proteins | sample S1TSphfallax_3_FD_187694 | JGI IMG/M metagenome (GOLD analysis project Ga0209208, IMG submission 187694) | Host-associated microbial communities from peat moss isolated from Minnesota, USA - S1T2_Fd - Sphagnum fallax MG (SPAdes) (version 2) | ecosystem: Host-associated > Plants > Peat moss >...
CCGAGAGGGGAGGCGTGGCCATGAATTCCGCCGTCCACGGCGGAAATGGTTGAGGATCCGGCTGCATACAGGCGGGACCGAACGCGGTCGCCGCGCGCACCCCGCTCCAGGAGGGTGGCGGGGCGGGCGCTCTCCACCGGCCATCGCCCACGGGGGGCGCGGCGTAAGGAACGCCAAGAAAGGCCTCGACCGTCCCGCGATCCAGGCCCTGGACCGACCCTGAAAGGGTAGTCGCCATAGGCGGCGCAGCAGGGTTTTGGGGCGCCGCGGACGCAGGCCCGGCGCCCGCGAGGAGGCAGGCTGCTGCGCTGATGCGGAGGGCTCTTTGTACGGCGTGGCGCTGCTTCGCCATCTCCGGCTCCCCTCGGTCCCTTTAGCGAGGTCGGAGCTTCACAGCACCCGACCGTGTCTCGACCTTGCGCCGATCCCAACCTAAGCGTCAGCGGGACCGTAGTTCTCCTTAGGGCGCGCCCAATGCTGCGGCGGGATAACGCGAGATCGTTCCCGCCTTGTAGTTGGTCAACCAGATCGCTCCGTCAGCCCAAGCGAGAGAGTCGCCACCTGGCCCACGCCACTGGCGCTCGATCGTGTTGGTCCGCGCGTCGATTTCCATGAGCGGCGCGCCCGACAGGGTCGGCCACACCTTGCCGTCGCCAAAGGCGATATCGCCACCCGGTCCGGAGAGACCGGCGGGGATCCGTGCGACGACAGCGCGGGTTGCGGCGTCTACGCGGACGATCTCGCCAGTCCCCTGAAGGATGATCCAGATAGACCCAGCGCCTGCAGTCAGGAACCGTGGACCTGCGCCCACGGGGATGGTCGCGAGGATCTTCCCTGACGCGGCGTCGATGGCGGTGACGACGCCCGCATCGTGGCCCGTGACCCAGACGACGCCGTCGCGCTGGAGCGGATTGTAGGAGCCAGGAGGGACGGCGACGGATTGGACAACCTGTCCGGTCTTCGGATTGATCCGCGCCAGGACGCCTTTGGCGTCCACGACCATCCACACGCTCTCGCCGTCCGTGGCGATTCCGCCTTCGGCCGCCGCGGGTCCTATTGGAAGAACCTCGGCGAGTTGGTTGGTCTTCTGGTCAACCCGCGCCAGGGAGTTCACCTTGCCGCAAAGAGGAACCCAGACGCTCCCAAAGCCGGCTGCGAGCCCGGCGCAAGGCTCTCCCGGCAAGGCCACCGTCGCAACCTCCCGGTTGGTCTTACGATCAATCCGGTGCACGGCGAACGGTCCGGTGCTACCCACCCAGATGGCGTCGCTCGTGACGAGCACCCAGTCCGCCGTCTTGGCGAGGTGCAAAACCGCGGTGGGTTGAAGGCTCGAGAACGGCTCCGGATCGCGCCCGAAAGCGGGTGTGGCGCCGATGGCGGCGAGGAAGAGGACTGCGGCGAGGGCTAGGGCGCGTTGAGGCATGCCTGACGTTGCCAGCGCCGCCGGAGCTTAGCAAGGCGAAGCAAGCCAGGCCGTCGTTGCGCAGGCTGGCGGACGCAGGCTGCTAAACGGTTAGGCGCATCCCTTGACCTTCCGGGCGGCAGGCCGGACCCTGCGGCGGTCGCACGTGCGCCGTCCAAGGAGCGTTTCATGGGCAAGGTCTACGAGGCGTTGGACGCCACGCTCGTCGCTTTTATTCGCCGCCAGAAGCTCTTCTTTGTCGCAACGGCGCCGCTTTCACGGGACGGACATGTCAACGTCTCGCCCAAGGGGTATGACAGCCTCACGATCCTTGATCCCCTCACCGTCGCCTATCTGGATCTTGGAGGCTCCGGCATAGAGACCCACGCCCACATCCGAGAGAACGGGCGCATCACGCTGATGTTCTGCGCCTTCGAGGGCGCTGCAAACATCCTGCGACTCTATGGCCGCGGGGAGAGCTGCATGTTCGGCGATCCAGACTTTCCAGATAAAATCGCGATGTTTCCAGGTTTTGAACGGGCGCGGAATATCGTCACTGTACAGATCGACCGGATCTCAGACAGTTGCGGGTGGGGCGTTCCGTTCTTTGACTACAAGGGCGAGCGGGATCAGCTTCGTCGCGCGACGCAGGCGCGGCCGGCTGAGGAATGGGCCGCCCGCCGGTATGAGTCCAACGCCGTCTCCATTGACGGCCTGCCCGGCCTGTCCCGGGGCGCGACTGTCTCCTAACGCTGTCTGGCGGTTCGGCGGCGGATTGCTCCGGGATTGGCGCGCCCTCTCGGCATCGGCTCGTTAAAGCGCCCGTCCGGGATTGACGCGAACCTTGGCGCCTTAGGCGGGGGCGATCCTGGCGCCTCTCGGGTCGTTCGTTGAGTTTAGCGCCTCCGTTGATGCTCTATCCCCACTTCGATCACGCGTCCCGAAGGGCTGGCGATAGCCCCAGGGCTGCGAGAGACAGCAGCCCCGAGAGCGGCAAGGCGAAGCTTGTGGCGGACATTGCCTCGCGCGTGGCCTGCGGCATGCGCGTGGGAGCCGTTAGGCGTGCGGCTTCTGGATGCGCCCAACCTTTCCAGGAACCGCGGTCGGCGCGGCAGCGTCTATCGGCCCCCGTGTGCGCTCATAGGCCCTTCGCTCCAGGCTGCCGCCTGGTCGGCCTAATCCCGGACGTTCGGCCTGATGGGGCCCTTGCCCCTCATCCCGTCCATGCCGCACATCAGGTCAGGGGGCGCCCAGAGCCTTCGATCGCCTGGCCGCACCATGGGGACAGCGAGCCAAGCTCCCGTCGTCCACAAAAGCGGCTCGAAGGCGTTCATGGTCAGCCGGTGATTGAGCATGAGGTAGATGGGGGCCGGGATGACGGCGAAGGCCGCCAGGGCCTGGGCGAACTTTCCGCCGCCTAATTCGGACGCGATTTTTCCGGTCACCCAAACGAGGAGGCCTCCAGCGACGGCCGGGAGAAAGCGGAGGCCTAGTAACGACGCGCCAAAATCGTGGAGTGACACCCAGGCGAGGACAGCGATGAGCGGGGGTTGATCGACATATCCGCCTGCGGGGTGGCGGGTGCAGGCCACGTCGTATAATTCGTCAGTGAAGATCCCGTGCCGGCCTGCAGTGACGAACTGGATGGCGCACTTTGCAACGGCGATAACGACGACGGCGTCGACGCCGCGCGCTAGGGCGACCCCCTGGTTTACTAGCCATCACAGGCGCCCGTCTCGTCTTCACGTTTCGACGCTGATCCACAGTTCCCATCAGGCCCAGTCGCCTTAAGATATCACCAATCGCCGTCCTCAGCGGCTGGCCGTCGGAGTCGGCGCCGCGGATTATCTTGAGGATCGTTGCGATCCCTCAAGTGAAGGCGCCGTCTATGCATAGGAAAGCTGGAAACCCGCCTAGCCTATTGTTTTGTCATTGCGGCTTAGCGCTTGGGGTGGGTCGAACCCCAAGGACGTTGCCCTCCGGATCCACGAAATCCCATCCGCCCCAAGGACGCCGCAGGATAGGGACGCCAAGCCCCTCCAGTCGGATCAATTCCTGATCCACATTGTCGACCGCGAACGTCAACTTGAAGGGTTGATGCTCTCTGGGCGTCGGCGGATGAGATATGTCAAGGAGGGCCGCCTCATGCGCAGGAACCGCGTGGAGCGCAAAGCAGATCATGTCGCTACTAAATTCCACATAGCCTGGCGTCTCGCCAACGTCTGTGGGCGTTAGGCCGACGACGTCGCAGTAGAACCGCGTCATGCGCTCGAGGTCTTTAACGAAGATCATGGCATGGTCCAGGCGCATCCAAGGCGGCTCCCAAGGCTCGATCGAGCGTTCGGACTTAGGGGACCACAGGCGCTTTATCTCAGCAACAGCGTGGCCCTATCTGACAGCTCCGCCAAGCTTGAGCAGGCGAAGGGCGCGCTCGGATATGAAAACATTAGACCCCACGCTCTAGCCCCAAAACCGCGCCCCGACTGGGCGATGGTATGGGCGCCTTGCGGAGCAGCGCCACTGCCTTAACGTCCCCACGATCACCGGAAATAGTCCCATGGGCGACATTGACGATCACATGAGCGGAGCGGATCGACACGCGGGCCTTGAGGGGGGCGCTCAGTCCGCCGTCGCCGGCCGACCGTCGCCAGCCACCCGTGACGCCCCGCCAGCTCAGACCTCGGTTGATATAGTCGCCCTCAACGCGCGCGATCTCGCGACAGCCATCAGAATGCGCAAGGTCTCGTGCGTCGAGGTGATGGGCGCCTATCTCGACCAGATCGAGAGGGTCAATCCACGCGTCAACGCGATTGTCGCCCTTCAAGACCGGGGCGCCCTGATCGAAGAGGCAGGGCGCCGCGACGCCGAGCTGAGGCGGGGGGAACCGGTCGGGCCGCTCCACGGCTTGCCCCACGCCGTCAAGGACCTTCAGCCGGTGAAGGGGATGCCGTTCACGCGGGGATCGCCTTTATTTAAAGACTTCATCGCGTCCGCAGACAGCCTCCAGGTGGCGCGTCTAAGAGCTGCTGGCGTCGTCTTCATCGGCAAGACCAATACCCCCGAGTTCGGACTGGGCTCGCACACTGTAAACCGCGTCTACGGCGCGACCCGCAACGCCTACGATCAGTCTCGTTCCGCCGGCGGGAGCAGCGGCGGGGCCGCCGTCGCCCTGGCGCTGCGACTGGCGCCCCTCGCCGACGGCAGCGACTATGGAGGCAGCCTGCGTAATCCGGCGGGTTGGAACACCGTGTGCGGATTTCGCACGAGCTTCGGGCGCGTTCCCAACGACGCCGTCGATGTGTGGACGCCTTCCATGGGGGTGCTCGGGCCGATGGCGCGCAATATCGGCGATCTCGCCCTGCTATTGTCGGTGCAGGCCGGGTTCGATCCGCGTGCGCCCCTGTCTCTGGACGGCGGCGGCGTCGCGTTTCGTGATCCGCCCCCTTTGGCCCTGCGAGGGAAACGGATCGGCTGGCTCGGAGATTTCGGCGGATCCGTGCCGCACGACCCCGCGGTCTTGGAGGTCTGCGCCCGCGCCTTGAAGCACTTTGAAGCCCTTGGGTGCGTGGTGGAGGAGGCCAAGCCGGATTTCGACGTCGACCAGGCCTGGCGAGCCTTCATTCGCCTAAGGGCCTGGCATCAAGGCGCTGCTTTTCTCCCGTTCGCTGACGAGCCCGCTCAGCGCGTCCTTCTCAACGCGCAGTGCCTCTGGGAGCTTGAAACAGGTGCGCGCCTTTCTGCCTTCGACCTCACCGAGGCCGGTGCGGTTCGTACACAATGGAGCCAGGCGGTGCATCGTCTGTTCTCGCGCTACGATGTCCTGGTCGCCGCCACGGCTCAACTTTTTCCATTTGATATAGAGTTGAAATGGCCGACGCAGATCGCCGGCGTGGCCATGCAGACCTACCACGAATGGATGAAGGGGGTCTGTTTGGTGACGATGGCGGGCTGCCCTGCGTTGGCCGCGCCCGCAGGCTTCAGCCCAAGTGGCCTGCCCATGGGGATCCAGATTATCGCACCAGCGCATGAAGACATGAGGTGCCTCCAAGTCGGTGCGGCCTATGAGGCCGCCAATCCCCTTTGGAAGACGCATGCGCCGACCATGTCTTAGGTCACCCACTCAAGGGCCAGGGCCAGAGCGATGGCCGTGGGCCGCCAAAGCGCGGGAGGGACGGCGGATCGGAGACAGGCGGCGAGGGCGCAACGCGGCGCGCAGGTCTATTTGCCGCGCCGGCCTTCGACCGTTGCACAGTGCGAGGCTTTGGTCGAACTGATAAGCTAGAGTCTCTCCTTGGGATGCTCGTTCTCTCGACAGGGCCGCCGCGCTAGGCGTGTCGCCTATGTCAAGATTGATGCTCTAGCTTGAATTTTTACGTATTCGATTGTTTCTGCGTTTACGTGAGAGATAAATCTATCGTTTACTTGCCAATTTAGGCATTTTTTATCATCGATTTGAATAGTGTTGATCGAAAAATGATGGTGGCGCGAATATAGAGATTAGCGTCATGCCAACACAGTTGCAGCGAATAATGGGAATTGCGCCATGCGCTTGAAAGTTGTGTGTATCGGCCTAATCGTTCTCGCCGCCGCTCCAGCCCTAGCCGAGGACGGCGAGATCATGCAGATACGCCAAACCTTCGATCCGCCCTCCGCCGAGTATGCGACGGGAGCGGTGGTGAACTTCGTCAACGCGGATGACGTGAGCCACAACCTGGTGGTCACCGATCCCAAAGGCGCTGAGGTGGACTTCGGGGTTGAAAAGCCTGGGGAGACGACGTCGATCCCCTTCGCCGTCCCTGGCGTCTATTCGGTCACCTGTCATATTCACCCGCGAATGAAGATGAAGGTCACCGTCCACTAGGCCGACCGCATGGGTCTATTGACGCGCATCAGCCGGTGCTCTGCCGCTTGGGCGCGGGCGAATGACAGATGTACCCCCCGATGGTTTGCGCGCCGCCTAACCATCGCAGCCACCAGGGGCGCTGACCGCGGTAGTTGAAGTCTGGACTGTCTAGTCGATCTGGACCGATCTTCGGGTCGTAAACTTCAATATTCGCCATCATGCCTTTATCCTCATGCTTGAGGACATGGCAGTGATAAACAAAGTGTCCGACGATCTGGGGATCCGTGAAGGGAATGCGGATGGTCACTTCGCCGCGTTCGGGAACGCGGACGGTGTCTAACTTGTCAACAAAAGGCTGCGGTTGGCCGTTGATCGCAACCACCTGAAAATGAAGCTGATGGATGTGAAAGACGTGCATGTCGTCGGTGTCGTTGCGTATGGTCCACTCCTCCACGGACCCTAACGGCACCGACGCATCGATGCGGTTGTGATCAAAGGTTCGACCATTGATCAGGTAAATCTCCTGGCCCGGCGCCTGGGAAAAGACGACCGAGCGGTGCGCTGCGATGGTCGACTGGCGTAGGTCAATCGGCGGCGCGCCCAGTCTGGCGCCGACAAGGTCGCCCGCGTCCGCAGGGGCCGGCGCCCGCCCTGTGGCCTCAGGTTGAGCTGGCTCGGCTGTGATGAGCGCCAGTTCGCGCGTGACCTTCAGGCTGCGGCCAGTGCCCGTCGGCGTTGAACCCGAGAGGAGCTGATAATCGCCGGCCGCCGGGAAGGTCACCATCGCCTCGGTCCGGCCTGCGGGGGCGACGTTTAGGGTGTCGGACGTCATATCTTGGACCGTTGGCGCGCCATCGGTGGCGACGACCCTGAATCGAACGCCTTTGATGGAGAGGTGATAGTAGTCGTTGGGGCTTTGATTTGAGATGCGCCAGAATTCAGGCTTGCCGGCCTCGACCCGGATCGCGGAATAGGCTGAGCCGTTGATCGACTGAATTATTCCGTGCAGCCGCGCCGCGGCAGGATCGTGGGTGTTCTCAAGGGTGAACGTCTTGAGGACAAGAAGCCGGGCGCGGACCGACGCCGTTTCAGGAACGCGGCGCTCTACGCCGGCGATAATCATCGCTCCGGAAAGGCCGCGGTTGACCTCGTTCTCCGCCAGGCCATGAATGTGTGTGTGGTACCAATAAAGACCCGGCGGCTGGTTCAGGGGAACGGTGAGCCGGTAATCGAATTCGGTTCCGGGCGCGACCTCGATCCGAATATTGTCCGCCGCAGCCTTGGGCGAGGCGTATGAGCCATGAAAATGCAGGTTGATCGGCTGCGCCGTCCTGTTGACCAAGTGGATCTTAAGCCGGTCGCCAGGCTTTAACCTCAGGACTGGCCCCGCATACTCGCCGTTGAATGCAAGCGCGTCGAATCGGACGCCGTCGATCATTACCGATTTCGGCGCAGCCACGAGGGTGACATTCAACGCCCCATTCCTGCTGGCGTACTCAGGCAGCCGCCGGAACGCCCCGTCGGCCTGCGGGCTCCCGTCGGCCGCTGTGCCGCCCGCCAGACGAAGACATGTGGCGAGGGTAAGCGCAGCCAGCGCCAAGGGCCTCCGGGGCGTCGGATTAATAGTCATGGCTTTCGCCTTTCAAGCGAATCGCACGGTACGCGGTAAAGTCTTTAGTGATCGGTTCCAGATTTTAAGTGTTTCTGCGTCATTTCGCCGCTTTTTTTCGGCCTGCGACGGATAAAGTGAAGGCGAGACGCGTTATATTACCGCGGGATTGAATATTGCGCCGCAGTAGAACGCCCTTCCCTTCGGAAACTGCATTCAAACATGGGATAATAGGCCGATTAATTCGCGCAATAATTGAACTCATATTTGAAATTCATTCACGGCGGAGTGGCGGCGCGCTTGACTGGCATAAGGTTGGCCGATCGAGGCATAGAGCCTCCCGCCATATTGATGGCGGCTTTATAGACTTGCCATCCACCATGTTCATCCTGTTGCGATTATAATTAAGAATAAACGACCGATGGGGTGAATTTATTTTCAGCAAAGTACATGAATTACGGCGAAAGCAAACGCTTGTTTATTGCGTGTAGAATGCTTAAATATTTAAATTTTCTGGAGACCTGCATTTTAATATTATACAGTGCTGATATATAAAACCTTAGATGTTCTGTGTCAGATTGTCGCAGTCTTTAACTGAGTATAAAATGGCATATTTCACCCCATAATTGCATATTTACATGCATTTATACTGATATAAGGGAGAATTGATAGGAGATATGGGCTCAATGCAAAGATGTTTGCATTGCAATAATTAATTTTAACTTCAGATATTGCTCTGACCTTCAAGGGCGCGGCCGAGGCTATTGGGCTGCGCGGGAGGGGCTCAAGGCTATGGGCGCTAGGACACTGTTGCGGCATCGCGAGCGCCTCAGCTGGATAGCCGTGTCGGCCCTTCGGGCGAGCGGACTGTTGGCCGTCGTCTCCGCGACGGCGTTCCTATCGCCTTCGCCCACCCGCGCCGTACCAAGTTTCGCGCAGCAAACCGGCCAACCGTGCCAAGCCTGCCACATCGGGGCGTTTGGGCCGCAACTGAAACCCTATGGCCGCGATTTCAAGCTCTACGGCTACCAGAGCTCCGACAAGAAAAACCATGAGGCGCTCATCGCCTTCACGGTTCAAAGTTCGCTGACCCACACCAATGAGAGCCAAAATCCTCCGCCCGCGCCGCATTTCGGCGATAATGACAATTTCGCCGTCGACCAGGTGTCGGTCTATTACGCCGGACGCGCGCCGTTTGGCTTCGGCGTCTTCTCTCAGGCGACCTACGACGGCGTCGCCCGCGCCTTCAACGTAGACAATGTCGATGTCAGAAAGGTCAAGGAGGTTAGTCTGTTTGGCCGCGATGGCCTTGTTGGACTTGACTTCAACAACAACCCGACGGTCAGCGATGTGTGGAACAGCACCCCTGCGTGGAGCTTCCCGTACAACCAATCAAGCCTCGCACCCGGCGCCAACGCAGCGCCCCTCATCGCCGGCGAGCTGGCCGGACAGGTGATCGGCAGCGGGCTTTATGGACTATTTGACGACAGCATTTACTTGGAGGCCAGCCTCTATAGTCCGCTGAACCGCGTCCTTGCTGGACGGCTTGGGGAGGGAACCAACTCTACCTCCGACCGCTACATCGGCCCCATACCGTATTGGAGGGTCGCCCTGCTGCATGACGTCGGGACGACCCAAACCATGGAGATAGGGGCCTTCGGTCTGCGCGGCGGCCGGTATCCCGGGGGCGACGTCAGCCAGGGCGCCGATACCCTGACCGATGTCGGCGTTGACGCTAATTATCAGTACATCGGTTCGGGCGAGCATGAGATATCCGCCCACGGCGCCATCATAACCGAAGACCAGGACCTCGAGGCGTCGCAGGTTCTCTTCTCAACCCGGCGGCGCAACACTCTGACGACTGCGCGCGCGGACGTGTCCTACAGCTTCAAGGACACCTTCACCCCATCGGTCCAGGCGTTCTCCACGACGGGATCATTTGATCCGGCGCTCTACAATTCGGGCCTGCGGACGAGCGGTTACGTTTTAGAGCTCGCCTACACGCCTTGGGGCAAGGCTGGGTCGCCGGTCTCGTGGGCCAACGCCCGCTTCGCCGCCCAGTACACGGGCTACACCGAATTCGACGGCGACCATCAAAGAGCCGCCGCCAACAACACCCTTTACCTCAATGTCTGGCTCGCCATCGCGCCCCTCGGAGGGCTGGTCGCCCGCTGATCTGCGTCCATCCCTGGAGTATTGTCATGAAGACCGCCTCACTCGCCCTACGCATCGGCGCCGCAGCGCTGGCTCTTGCCGCCATTCCAGCCTTTGCGGCTGATTTCGGCGTAACGCAGAAAAACCAGACCTTTTCCCAGGCTGCGCTGACTGTACACGCCGGGGAAAGCGTCCACTTCCAAAACGACGACACGGTCACCCATAACATCACCGTCAACAGCGCTGGTAATGACGACACCTCCGACGACCTTGGCCTGCAAAAGCCAGGCGCTACGGTGAGCTACAAGTTCGCCGCCAAAGGGTCCTACAAGATCATCTGTTCAATCCATCCCCGCATGAAGATGACCGTCAATGTCCAGTGACAAGAGCATGGTCCTCCGTTCAGGTCGGCGGACGTCCGCCAGGGCGGGCGTGACCATCCGCAAGAAGGTGATTTTCAGCAGTGCGGCCATCCTTTTGGGCGTTCTGGTGTTCAGCGGATCCGTCCTCGTGGTTGCGAGCGACCTTGGGGAGGTGGCGCTGAACCTCTATGACAAGGCGTTTATCGCCGTCCATTACAGCCACAAAGTCCAGACCGCCTTCGTTCGCCTTGAGGGCCGGCATGTGGAGACCGACCTCCCGCTCCACGCGGACGAAGACAAGGATGCGCTTACTGCTATTCTGGCGGACTTGGATGTCGCTCGAGACCGCTCCACGACGCCCAAGCAGCGCCTTGCCATCGGCGTCGTGCAAAAGGAGCTGGAGGCGCTTCAGTCGCCGGATGCGGCGGCGAGCGGGGTGACGCTCCAAAGCGTCGATAAACATTTGAAACGTCTCACGCAGCGGTTCGCTGACGACGCCTTGGAGCGTCGTAATAGCGCGGAGGAGCTCATTGGACGTCTAAAGGTCATCCTTGGCGTCATGGCCGCGCTCGCGGTCGCTGGCGTCGTCGGTCTGGCTGTGTTCTTGATCCGCTCCATCGTTCTTCCCTTGAAAGCCGTCAGCAGTCTCATCGCCCTAGCGGAAGCCGACGATTTCGTCGTGCCGCCAGTCCTAACGGACCGTCGCGACGAGATCGGCGAAATGGTCAAGGCGATTATTGCGCAGAGGGAAGGGGCGAGGGCGCTCCTTAAGGCGCAAAACGCCCAGAAGGCCGTTGAGATCGAAGCTGAGCGCCAACGGCTAGAGGCTGCGGCGGCGCAAGAGCGCAGCAACGCCCAACAGCAGCAAGTTGTGGCGGCTCTCACTGCGGCGCTCGCAGACATCTCAATGGGCGACCTTAGCCGTCCCATCGAAGACCCGTTCGCCGACCACTATGACGCCCTTCGTCGCGACCTGAACGCCGCCGTCGGCAAACTCAGTGGCACCCTAGGCCATGTGTCGACCGCGTCGAGCGCTATCTACGGGCATGGCAGTGAGATCCGTCAGGCGTCAGATGAACTCTCGCGTCGCACCGAGCAGCAGGCGGCGAGCCTCGAAGAGACCACCGCCGCCCTGGAAGAAATCAAGACAGCGGCGCGTCGCATGGCCAGCGTCGCGCATGAAGCGTCCGCAGCCGTTAAGGTCGCCAAGGCGAACGCGGACGCCTCCGGCGGGATCGTCCGCAGCGCCGTCAACGCCATGAGTGCGATCGAGATCTCCTGCAACAAGGTTGGCCAGATCATCGGCGTCATCGATGAAATCGCCTTCCAGACCAATCTCCTCGCCCTGAACGCGGGTGTGGAGGCGGCGCGGGCCGGGGACAGCGGTCGGGGCTTCGCCGTGGTCGCCACGGAGGTTCGGGCCCTGGCTCAACGCTCCGCCAGCGCTGCAAAAGAGATCAAGGCCTTGGTTCTGGAATCAAACCAGCAGGTAAACGCCGGCGTGGGCCTCGTGGGGGAAAGCGGCGAGGCCTTGCTCAATATTGTCTCGCAAGTTGATCGCATCGAGGCGCTCGTCATCGAAATCGCCGCCTCGGCAAAGGCTCAGTCGGAGGGCCTGGTGGAGGTGACCGAGGCGGTCAATCTCATGGACAAAGCTACCCAGCAAAATGCAGCCATGGCTGAGGAAGCGGCTGCGGCAAGCCATTCGTTTATCGCCGAGGCGGAAACGCTTTCGGGCCTTGTGGACCAGTTCAAGCTGGTCGGGCGCGCCCGTAAGGGCTCTGCGAACGCCGAGGCGACCTTCCCCATGGGTGAAGCGCAGCGCACAGATGACTTTGAGGGGGGGACGGCCACCCTTTGGGTCCGGGAGGCTAACGGCCGTTTCTAGGGCCAAGGAGCCCCGCGGCTGTTGACGCTCTGGATGAATTGCGTTGGCGCGACGGGCCGCATTCCGCAGCAAGGCGAGAGCCTGACGTCATTGGCTTTGATCAATTAAAGGAAGTATTAATGGGGTATTTCCCGCCTGGCGCGCTTGATAAATCAGTCTTAAGCGACTTGGGGCACAATGATAACCGCGTGACATTGTGTCCTACAGTTTTTTATTGATACGTCTCGACGGCGGTTAGTGCGAGGATGGACCCAATCAGAGGATATTAGGGGGCGGATTTGCTAGGAACGTCAGTTCAAGCGGACTCAACCGTCTTTATCGTCGACGACGACGAAGCCTGCCGGAATTCATTCGTGTTCCTTCTGCGGTCTGAAGGTCTGAGATGTCGGGCGTTTCCTTCAGCCGGCGCGTTCCTCAAGGTTCTAGATGCGCCCGTCGCCGGATGCGTTGTCTCGGATCTGAAAATGCCGGAAATGGACGGCATTGCTCTGGCCTGCCGGCTCAAGGAGGTGGGCTGCCGCATGCCGGTAATTTTGATCACCGGCCACGGGGACGTCGACGCGGCGGTTCGCGCCATGAAGAATGGCGCCGCCGACTTTATCGAAAAGCCCTTCAGAAGCGAGACTGTACTTACGTCCATACGCGAATGTCTGGGCGCTGCGGCGCAAATTGAGGCGGTCGCTGAGGAGAGGGCGTCGCTGGATTTGCGTCGCCAGCGTTTGACAAAGAGAGAAGCGGAGGTTTTGGACCACCTTGTCCGGGGCTGCTCCAACAAAGACATCGCTAACGCCCTTGGCCTGAGTTCGCGCACGGTGGAGGTCTATCGGCTGAACCTCATGACGAAGATGCTCGCCGAGAACGTCGCTGACCTGATGCGCATGGCCTTCCTGCTCAAGGATGGGCGTGCGGCCCACTAGGGCCGTCGCTAGCTCCGCTGGGGCTATGTTGCGTGCGCTGCGCGGGGAAGGCTGAACGAAAAGGCCCCGCCGCCCCAGCGCGAGCGCCCCGCCCAGATCCGGCCGCCGTGATGCTCGACTATTGTCTTGCAAATTGAAAGGCCCATGCCGAGGCCGGCCCCCTGACCTATGCTGCTGCCGATGAAGAGACCCGCCTCGGTCTCTTTCTTCAGTCCAGGGCCGCTATCCTCGACAGCCACAATCCACACCTCGTTTTCCAGGCGGCTTGAGATCTCCAAGCGCCGGTCAGCGGAGCCGTGCATGGCCTCCACGGCGTTGCGGACAAGATTGAGAACAACCTGCTGGATCTGGACGCTGTCGGCGATGACAGGGCCGTCGGCTATGGAGACGTCATAGAGAACGGTGACGCCGGCGTCCCGCGTCAGGAGACCGACCATAAAGTCCATCTCCAGGATCATGCCCCTGACGGACGCGGCGCGCCTGCCGGATAGATCCCCCGCAACCAGGGTTCTGATCCGTCGGATGATCTCTCCGGCCCGGATCGCCTGGTCCCGGGCGCCGTCCAGGGCCTCCAAGGCGGCCCGCGGCGCTTCATCGCCCACACCCTTTCTGGTCAGCAAGGCCCTGACCCCTTCCACGTAACTCGTGATCGCGCCCAAGGGTTGGTTGAGTTCGTGGGCGAGAACCGCTGCGACGGCGCCTGTGGAGTGGAGGCCCGAAGCGCGGGTGAGTTGAGCCTGAAGCGCCACCACGCTTTGCTCGGCTTCACGGACCGGCGTCAGATCGCGGACGAATTTCACGAATTGGCGATCCTCGCCGGACAAGACCTCGCACCCGTAGATCATTATCGCGAACGTAGAGCCGTCCCTCCGCCGTCCGCTCGCCTCGCGGCTGACGCCGACACCGCTGGGAAACCAGGCGGCGTCCCTGCCAAGACCCGGGTCCGACGTCTGGACAGGGTAGGCGAGGGGCATAAGGAGGCTGATGTGGGCGCCGACAACATCCGCCCTAGGCCATCCGAAGAGCCGCTCCGCGGCCGGGTTGAACCGCGTGATGACGCCTCTTGGGTCCGCGACGAGGGTGGCGTCAGGGCCGTCGTCGAGGATGGCGTGGAGAAGGTCCGCATCCCGCGAGACGCGCCCAAGCTCAAGCGTGCAGGCGGCGAGCTCGGCTTGCAGTCGCTCATTGTCGGCGCTTGGCGACGCAACGCTCACGTCGACCTCACCCGCAGCGGGCGCTCCGCAGAGGCGCGCCACGCTCGGCGGTGGTTTAACCTTAGGCGGTGTCCAACCCTCCGCCGGCGGCGCAGGACAGGTCGAGCCGTGTGGACTGCAGGAGGCGTGACGCGGGGAACGCCGGACGCGGACGCGTAGAGTTTGAGCCTCGATCTCAAGGCGTATGGGTGCTGGAAAAATTCGGAATAATGCGGGCGGCCATCACGTGCATTTTCGTCAACGCCGGTTCGCGGCGTGACTTTGTCGCGAGGTGACCTGGACGGCAGGCGCGGCACCATACCAGAAACGCCCCTATCCGCAGACCGTCGGACCCCGCTGAAGCGCTTTCGATGCATGCCGCGATGGTTGAGTAACCAAGCCGCTGCCGCAGAGCAATGGATATAATTATAGATGCGACGATCGGTCCACTCTGACATCGCCTCATGTAATTCGGTGAACGGCGTACAATACTTTATTCGCAAAAACTATGGCGTCTGGCGTTGAATATTAGACGGGGGTGGGTCTCAGAATGGGTTGACGTAGGGGGGGGCGGCCTGGCGATGTCGAACGATCATTACCGCGCTTTCCAGGCGATAACCTCTACGTCCGCGAGGTGGGACTTTGAGCAGGCTCACCGGGGGCCCCGCTCCGGATTGCGTTATCTCGTCTAGATGCCTGCAGTCCTGCTCGCGCGATCCGCCGGCGCGCCCCTCAGAAGCTTTATTACGCCCGAGGATCCAAGCTTGGCGCAGGGATCGCCTTGATCATCCCGCCGCAATCACCACGCAATGGGACACGATTTTCCGGCAGGTGATCGAGGTCTCGCAACCCAGGGTTCGCCCTTTTTTTGCGCCGTCCGCTGAGCGTGGTTTTCTGCCCGTCCCCTGGGGGCGTCGCGCGAGGCATGATCCGCCGAATGGTCGTCAGACGGCCCGGCGGTGATAATCGAAGAGAACGAATATTACGTTCAAGCTGATTTATCGCCCTCGACCAGGTGGATACGGGATCGCGGTCACGCTGATCGCCGCGCGTAAGGTTTTGCCGCCATTTCCAAGGGGGGGGACACCCCACCATTTATCAAGAGGGAACGAGCGCGGAAGTAGCCGCGGTCGTGGGTGCCCTGGGCGCGTAAACCGTTCGTGTCTTGAGCATGGCGCATGCGACCGCAAGCAGTCGATCCGCGACGCCACGAAGCGCTCTTCCATGGGTGTGACCGCGCCGCCTGAGGGCGGCGTATCGCGCCCGGGTCGCAGGGTCTCGTTGCGCCGCGACGCGGGCCCAGTGGTAGACAGCTTCTCGGAGCCGGTGGGAACAGGCTTGTCGCATCTCCACACGTCTGGACTTGCCGCTGCGTTTTGTGACCGGCGCAACGCCGCACAACGTTCGCAGCGCGTGATAATCTCGCGCCTGGAGCGCTTGGTTGCCCTCCGCGAGCAGCGTGGCGAGGACGATCCTTCCCACTCCCGGCAAAGAGCGCAGGATCGCCGCGTCATGCTGCTCGACAGGCTGCCCCGAGGCGGTCTCCAGAGCGTCGCCTTCGGCTTCGAAGCTCGCGACGAGCACGTCGAGGCGCCGATGCACCTCCTTCAGCTGTCGGTTCACAAGCCGCACGCGCTCGGCGATACCGCTGATGTGAGCAACCGCGGCGGGTTCAGTGCCAGGCCCCACGACGAGCGCAGGCCGCTTGAGGACCTCGAGGATCTCCGTGGCCGTAAGCCGCCGGATACGCCGCGCCTGAAGAATGCGGGCTATCTTCTTCTCCGTAAGCCGCTTCGCGGCATGAGGAGTGGGCGCAAGCGCCCACACGTCCAAGAACCAGTCCGCACCATGGTCTTCGGTTAACTCGATCGCTTGAGGGTAATATCTCCAGAGCTGCTGGCGGATCCGGTTGGTCAGGCGGTTGCGTTCTTCCTTGAGCTCGGCAGACATGCGCGACCACTCGCGCAGCTCGACGACCTTCGGGTCGAGGGGCTGGATGCGACGAAAGCAGTGGCGGTCACTCCGCAGCGACGATGCGAGAACGAGAGCGTCGCGACGGTCATCCTTGGCTCCTGCCGGGGAGAACCGGTCTCGAAAGCGATCAAGCTGCTTGGGGTTGATCGCGTAGACGGCGACGCCGCGATCCATCAGCGCTTCGACCACCGGTCCATGCGGAACCTCGATCGCAACGCCCACAAGCCGCGGATCTTCGACCCGCGACGTGAGCCAGTCGACCATCGCGCCCAACCCAACTGCATCATGTGAGAAGGTCTTTTGAACCGGGCCTTCATGCCCGATCAGACACACCTGGTGCTCTGTGCTCGCCCAATCGACGCCGACAAATACAATCGGCTCTGTCTCCATCGCCACCTCCTGTTCTTGCTGCTTCAGGATCGGGCCGCCGCGTCGCTACATCGTTCCCTGTACTGGCGCTCAGAGCTCTCACGCTCAGGCGCGACACCCCACTGGACGTGCTACGCGGCCGACTGATCGAGGTGCACGTCCCCCCCAGGCGTTCGACACGCAGGGGGCGCTTGGCTACTCTCGTTCAGCCGGCCCGAGACGGCGAGTTAAACACAAGCCGCAGGCTCAGGGGTACAGGGGCGGCGTGC
>Ga0209208_10005897_pt1 | contig 16979 bp, 11 predicted proteins | sample S1TSphfallax_3_FD_187694 | JGI IMG/M metagenome (GOLD analysis project Ga0209208, IMG submission 187694) | Host-associated microbial communities from peat moss isolated from Minnesota, USA - S1T2_Fd - Sphagnum fallax MG (SPAdes) (version 2) | ecosystem: Host-associated > Plants > Peat moss >...
TTCTACACCACTTTCTGGAAATTGTCTTGCATCTGATTATGAATAATGCTCCAGATAAAACCATTGTGAAAAATAATCTGCTACCAATTTCTTAACAATGGCAAAATAAATACCCTAATCTACTCCACTTTCTGGAATTGTCTACATCTGGTTATGAAAAATGCTCCAGATAAAAAACTATTGTGAAAAATAATCTGCCACCAATTTCTAACAATAGTAATAAATACCCTAATCTAGATAGACACCTTGTCTGGACACACCAGCAAGGCATTTTCAGAGGTCGATTCCGCCATAAAAAATCATTTTCTTCTGGCAGAATCGACCTCTAAAAAACCCTAAACCCTTTTTAAAACATGAAATCGAAAGTCTTCGGTACGAAAAGGTTCTTCTGATTCTTCACCCCCCTCCCCACGACAGTTCGGCACGGAATGCAATTTGGAATCAGCAAGGCAGAAGAAGCACCACCAGGCAGCGAGCATCTCGATCCCCTGTGTGTTTTTGATTGGGAAGGGAAGTTGGGAGTTCTTGTCGCTTGGGGTTTTAGAGAGATAGTGCTTCAGTAAGCTAGGCCCAGTATGATTAGGTTGGGTTCTGGAGTGGCAAGCCTAAAGTTTAGTCCAGGAGGGAATTCTGTGATGGTATTGTGAAGGGATTTTACGAAGTGTGTAATTCAAGTCTGGTGAGGTTCGAGAAGTCTTAAGATGAACTTGTGTGTACATATGTGGCTGATAATTGTACCAGAGAGCTAGCGAAAGACTGACTGACTGCCTTCAAAAACAGTACACAGCAATCAACAATTCCTAAAGCATCATCATGATTTGTTGATGACGAAGGAATGAACAATCTGCCACCCCAGGGTTCAGTGGCTTTTGCAAATGGAGATTCAGTGGGATGACGAGGTTGGGTCCTGGGTCTGTCTGGAGCAACATTGAGGAATTGGGAATCTAGGGTTGCAGTGTGATCCAGCTGCCATTTTATTCTTGTGTCGTACTCCCATGGCGGGTGATGTAAACTGCATCCACATGGAGGTGACGGAAGTGGTCCCTTCAATCTGGTTTTCTGAGAAGAGGGATAAAACAGGTAGCAAGTTCCATAGTCCAGAGTATACAGATGCGTATTTACTATGATGGCAATTAAAGGACCCAATTCTGCCTCTGTAGCAAGTCTCTAGTTGAGCTTACAGCAAGATACAGGAGGGACGAAGTGATGAATCCACAGGTTTATTTATAGTCAGAGGCACAAAGGTGGTAGAGTTGCAAGGACAGATAAGGAAGATGGGGTCTTCTACTATGGATGCCATGCAAGTGCTTTTTACAGCATTTGACACTGGCGTATCAAGTGTGTGGCGTGAAGAGGACCGTTCATGGAGGTCTGAAGATAGGCAGTGGAGAGGAGAGGACATTGACTACAGAGGTGAAGAACGCATATGGCGGGAGGAGGAGAGGGGAATGCGGAACAATGAGCTAAGGTACCATCATTTGTTCAACTCTTCCCACTTTCTATCATTTGTGAGGCTCAGCCACTTTCTCCCTTACTTGTTCTTCCATCTCCATTAACTTGGAATGCACCTGCCACATGCTTTCCAGAGTAGTTTCTCTTCTTTCCCCATGCAGCAGAGGGATGTTAGGGCTAGATATCCTTTCCTTGTACTATTCAACAAATCCTGATTGGTCTACAAACAGTTGCCAAACTCTTTTTTTGTCATTGCAATATTCATATCTCTGATGATCTGTGCCTTGTTGCAAGATTTGTCCTCAGTTTCTGAAATTCAGTTTAAGGTAATCCTCAACTAGTGTGGCTAGAGTCACCAATCAAAATCTCTAACAGGAGTTTTGTTCATATGCGGATTATGGTCCTTTTCATGTATACTCTCTATCTTTAAAAAAAAAGAAAAGCTGCAGTTCTCCAATTCAGATCAAGGCTCCATTCTAGTGATGCTGCATGGTTGACTAGATCTTGTTTCAAGATTGACATCAACAGGTTGGGTTGGGGGCAGATGGAGAGAAGAGGATATGGAACAGCGACATGTGGAGAATGCCCGGTATCTGTGGACCAGGTGTGTTTATTTGCTTTTCATTTTCTGTCACTTCTTGGTCTGAGTTCTTCAACACCTGGCTTTCTGTATGCTGATGGCCTCTGGTATGGATGGAACCAATGCAAGAAGGGAGGAGATGCCTGCATAAATAATTACAAGGTTGTCCAGACATAAAGACTGATGAGTATTGAAGTGTGATGTGTTCAGTCTAATTAGCAAACCTGGACTTCCAATAAATTTTCAACATCAATGTCAAAAAAGAGCAATTCAGGAGGAGCTCTTCTACCTTAACTTCTGCACTCAAGAAGAATTGTTGAGTTAATATGCAGTAATGCAGGTTTGTGGAGAAGAACCGAAGAGATGTGGAGGAGAAATCAGAGCAACTCAAGGCAGTCTCAAATCTTGCTGCACTATTTGCAGGCTTTGCTGTTGTCACTCTTACGCAATTCACAGTTCCAACTCAAACAGGTGCAGTTTGGATTGTATCATATGGTGTTTTGACAGCAATTGCAGTTGGGCTGATGACCATAGCCATGGTGACATGCACATTGATTCTCGGCAGCATTCTTAAAAATGGAAAGCTATATGTAAATGAGGAGGCTGAGGAGGAGTTTATGTTCAAATGTAAGACATTTGTGGTGAATTACAAAGAGGGAATTGTTCGACGGCCTCCATTTCCCCGACTAACATTTGAGACCTTTTGGAGTGTCCGATGTGAGACAGACTGGCGGCGAGCCTTCCAGCTTTTTGCAGTGGGGGTTTTGTCATTTCTTGTTAGCCTAATACCAATAGGATGGATCAAGTTTTCACAGTCGCCCATTACTGCAGGCCTTTTCATTGGCATAGTTGGTGTGTCAATTGTGGTCTGGGGGTTTGTCCAGTTCTCATGGGGGACGCACATGACTAGTAACATAAGTAGACCACAAGAGCATGGAATGCAGTTACCCACAGCTGGCCTACCGTTCGATTGGCACCTCTCACCTGGATCTGCACAACAGGCAAATATGTGAAAAGAAAGTTGCTATGTGCTTGCTAAAGTGGTTCTGATTGGCTGAAAATATCATTCTTATCATATTGGCAAGGATTATTGCTCAGTGGCCAGCAGGAATATGCAAATTGTCAGAACTCTCAGAGGAGCAACATTGTCTGCTAGGACCAAATACCCCAAAATCCATACAACTTTACTTTCGACTTAGTGGATTCTCATCACTTTAGACACATGATGTTTGGAGGTGTTCCAAAGAAAGCTATCATTGTCAGTATTAACATTAGAAAACTACTGATGCATTTGAGACTGGTTGAAATCTAGTGTAAGAATTGTTTGTGAGGATTGTCAATTTCCTCCCTTGTCCATGCTGTAAACAGCAAGTCTGAGAATTTGTATTGAATGTGAATGTCTTTCCTTACAATGCCTCCCCTCTCCCCAGTTTTCTATACTGCTAACAGCAAGTCTGACACCTGCAATCAATGTCACAGGCTTTGTTAGGGAGGCTTTTCAGGTAGGTGCACTTGATAAACTGAAGGCATTTGCAAGTTTCAATGGACCTGATTTCTATTAGCTTCTCAGGAATTAAGGCACCATCACTCTTGTGAAGGGTGCTAGGCCTGTTCCAAACCAAACTAGTTTTTGGTCAGGATCTCTTCCACCAATCTGGACACACCAAACTATTTATTGTTCTTTGAATTAGATCATCATGCATGACTGTTGGGGTTGGCTGAATTACATTTTTTGTCATTCTTCTCTTTTTAGTTGGTGTCTCTGAGGGTCCTCTGTTCTTGACTCATGACATTGTGCATGACATTGCGTCATTAGTTGAACTTGTGTACAATTTGGATGCGATGATTATATAGCATGAACCCATGTCAAAGCATGCAACATGTCCTTCAGTGGTATTGTGCAAAGCAGTGGAATGCAAGACCACCATGAAAATGCATAATTGAGGAGCAAATTCTATTGAATAGGTGGACCTGTGGGTTGCCCTAGCATGTGGAACATTCCACCAGTGGGCAACATTTGAAAACAAAGTTAAATGGTTTTGAGTTCAATAAAAATAAGCCTAGTACAGTTATGTGGATCCCATTGAGCATGGCCCATAGTCGTGTCGTAGTGTAGAAAGTCACCCAAGAAAGAACAGTTATCTAGACCAATTCCACTCTAACAAGAATTTGAGTGGAATGTTGTCATGGTTTAGGTCGTGATCTATTGTAGTGTTTCAAATTGCAAGAAATCTGTAGCAATCAAGCCAAAGTCGAGATGAACGTGGTGACTCAATTTTTAGGAGATCTCAAATTGTATTGTTTCGATTTGCAAGAAATCTGTAGCAATCAAGCCAAAGTTGAGATGGACATGGTCACTCAATTTTTAGGAGATCTCAAATTGAAGAGTAAAGTGGAATAGAAAGTTGCAAGTATATAGGTAGGTTATTAGATTTCAACAAATATATACTCAACCCCTAAGTGTCTTGCTAATTCTCTAGATCTGACACCAGCTATGTGTTGGAAGTTTACTTACAAGGGAACATTGCCACCATTTCCTACAAGAGCTACTGTGGTTTTTATGGTAGCCACTGGATGAAAGATATCTTGAAAATCAATGCCTTTTTTTGTTCATAGCTTCTAGCAACCAACTTGGGCTTGAATTTTGCATCATGGTTTTGGGCACGTTTGAAAACCATCTACACAAAAGTGCTTTCTTTTAGGCAAGGTCAACCAAAATCCAAGTTTTTTTCTTGTGGATTGCTTCCATTTATTGGTTCATTGCTCCCAACCATTTTGAGTTGGAGAGTGCTTCTGTTATTGTTGGTTCCTTTAGACCTGGCTCCCTGGTTGCCTCTTCCAAACTGTGATTGATGTTATGTATGTAATCTTTTAGTCTCATTAATTTTATGCTTGTCCCAGTTTATCTTCACACAACCACTTGGTTGGATGATGAGCTTCTTATAGGACTAGGGGTTGGACTATCTTGCACTGGAGTTGTTTGCAAGGGAGATCAAGATTGTTGATGTGGATTGTCATTTTGATTCTCTATTGGATTGTCTTCATAATTGGTAAGTAAAGTTGGGCCACCTTTGGAAGTGTCATGCCCTTGATCTGTGTTGAAATAGAAAGGAATGTGGAAGTGATTATTTGTTTCTTCAACTACTTTATCCTCTGTGATTGAAGGATTTGAAAATTCTTCAACCATTACATCCCTAAAGACAATGATTTATCACATTTTTTGAATGTAACACCTATAGGCCTTTGAGTATTGATCCATGTCTATCAAAATTCCCAATGATTCGAAATCAAATTTTCTTGTCTTCTAGTTAGTTACAAGAGTTGTATTATTGTTCCAAAAACCCTCAAATTGGTTAAATCTAGTTTTTTCGCCTAAATAGACATTCTATGAAATTATTAGTTGTAGCATCTTGTTAGGTTTCATGTTTGAAAATAGTCTATAGTTTGTAAAAAATTTGCCAATAAATGCTTGGGTAATTCTCCTTTTGATGCAATTCTTATGGCAATTTCCAACGAAGATCTATTCTTCCATTCAACCAATATGTTTTGTTGTGGGTTGTATGGTCAATTAAACTTCTTGATTCTTACAAATGCACATAACTCTCCTTGAAACAACAAAAGAGTATTCTCTTCCACAATCAATCCTCAAGATTTTGATTATTTTGCATTTCTAGTTAATGTATTATAGTTTGAACTTCTTGAACACAACTAAAGCTTAACTTTTAGCTTTTAAGAAATACACCCATGTCTTTTTGTTGAAATTGTCCACAAATGTAATGAAATATTTTGAACATCATGTTGACTTGACTCAAAAAGGATTGTAGATATCACTATGGATCATCTCTAGGATTGTCTAGAGCTAGTTTTGTGCAAGTTGTTTTAACAATTTCATTATAGTTTGCTTTCCTTTGAGACAATTATTATAAACATGACGAATTTGAGGTAGTTTGGGTAGACCAACATTTTAAAACATGAGATAAAGGGATTCAAATTTTAAGTGACCTAACCTTTTGTGCCATAGAATTGTCTTTTGAATTTGATGGGGTTTGTGTTTGAACTATTTTCTACTATGTTTGAAATTGACTTCTAATTTAAACACAAAAATTTGTTTCAAGTTTATACAAACCCTTGCCCTTCACTTCAATTCTTGATATGATAGCATTAGTCATGTTTGTAATTAGAGAGACTACTATAGAAAAGAATTCTACTATATGGCCTACATCTCCGATGGTTCCAATGGACAACATAAGTTCTTTTAAATGCTAGGTACATAGAGAATGCTCTTGATAGACTTTATTTCTCTAATTTTGAATTGAGCTAAAACAATGTGTTCTTTGATTACATGGTGGGAACCTCCATCTATTGTTGTAACAGATGTGTTACCTCTTCCTTTCAAAGATACTAACAATTTTTTATTTTTTATTACATGTTTAATGACACCAAAATCAAAGTATCAAGAAGGATTCTCAATATTTTTAGCAAGGTAGTTTTCAAGTTAGGCTTTATCATTACCTCGTGAATCCTGAACAAACTTGTCTTTTGTTTTGCCTTCATCTTCAAAAATTGGTGTGGATTTTGTGAAGTTAATTTGTTTCTTCTATGAAATGTGCTCAAGTTTGGAGTCAAATTCCCAAATCTTGCTTACAATGTTTTGAGTTTCACACTCTCATTCTCAATGACATTATGCTTCGCAATATTTACAATTTTTTGACTTGTTATTAATGGTGTTTTTGACTTTTTTTGTTCTTAATATCTTTTGTTCCCCACTCCTCATATTGCTCCAATTCTTGTTGAATTGTTTTTCTTGGTATCCATTTGTCAAGATTACCAATTGTATCCTTGTTATTGCCCCAAGCTAATGGATGCGCATATGTAGATTTTGGGTGGACCCATCCAATTGATAGGTTGTTTTGAAGTCTACCCACCTACTTGTTGGGTTTCTTTTCAAAATATGAATGTTGGGTTATATGTACATTTGAAAATTGAAAATTTCAAAACTTCAAAAATGATTTAAGATACATGGGGCATAATGTACATGATATATTTAACAAAATTATGGTTTATAATGTATTAAATCTAACTTTTAAAAACCATATATTTGAAATCATCATCATTTTTCAAGATGAAACATAAAATTTGCAACCTAAATATGTACATTTTTACAATTTCATATTTATTACAAATTTATTAAGAATTTTTTTTGACTTATTGGTGCAATTATAATCATTAATCATAATTCAAGTTGCAGAACAAATTTCAAAAATCTATTCGTATGGAAAAATCATTTTGGGGAAAAAGGACACGTAATCTTAATATAAAGTATTGATTGTAGCTCCTTTGAATGTGTTTTGACCCAATTGGTATTTATCAAGTTGTTTTTTATCACCTCAATCATCGCAATTTAGCAAAAGGTGGTTAATGCAATTTCATACCAAACAATTTCCATGTAGCACATAAAATCACAAAATACCCCATGACTCATTCTTTTAAAGAGGACATTTACTCCCTTTAAAATGTAATGTGTAGGTGACCATGGGAGTGGCATTCCAATGATTTTTTCCCAAATTTGTAAAAGTGAATGCCCAAAATTCTTACATTTTAACTCTTGCAATTTTGGGATCTCATAAATTATACAAAAGGTATATCATTGGGTTGTTTGAAGACTTTATCTTATAGTTGTTAAAATGAGCTTTCTAGTGTCATATCAAGTTTTTTAATCACACATCATATGGTTTCACAAATGATATTTTGATTTGAGTGAATGTCAAACCTTGTCCACATCATCATGACTTTTCAAATATGGCCATATAACTTTTAACAATTTAATTTATTTCAATAACATGAGAACATCACATTGTATTAGACATTAAGGCTTTTCAATGGTTAGAAGATCACTAGATTTGGACAAGATTTGGTTCTCCAAACCTTGCCTAATTTTTTTAAAAACTTGATGGAATGTTCAATTCACAAGAGTCCAAACTCCTAAAATAAAGTGCTCTTGAAAGGTATGGGAGTTATTCCTTTATATTCCCACACACTATCATTCACCTTGACAATGTGTTTGATCATGCTATGCCTTGTTCTCTTTCCTTGCTTATTTCTATTGTCTTGCTTTAACCTTGATTATGAGTGCAAGACTAAATTCATGACACCTACGTACATTCATGCCGCAAGTGTTAAAATTATGGTAGCTATTCTCTATTGATTTTAATTGTCTTATTTAATTACTTGGTAACTACTACCAACAACAATTATTCCAAATATCTCTATGAAGTAAGTCACTAATTATGTGATAATCATGTGTCTAGTTAATATATTTATGCACTTGACAATAAGTTACCTTCAAGCACAAAAATTCTAATATATTTTACATGATTTATGGGTTTCAATTGTGATGAATTGAACAATTATCCAATAAGATAAATGTACGCAACAAAACAAGGTAATCATCCAAGAATATTTAACTAAGTGATTGGAAAGATAGATTCATGAATTTCATTTGTAAGTAAATCTTGTTGCAAAATAAAGAAAAAGGTGTGTCACATTGTGGCCTTGCCATTTACATTAAAAGGTATCTTAAGGCAAAAAAAGAAAATTATGAAAAATCAAATATTTCTCCATCCAAAAATATAATCTTAAAAAATTCCTCTAAAGAAAAACCAAAATCCTTCAAGATATTATAACTCTATAACCAGTCTCAAGTTTCAACACAAGCCAAAATATCATCTTCATATAAAAATAGACCTATTACCTAGGGGCTATAATCCCTTAAGCTATGTATACTTTACAGTGAATGTAAACACAATATCCTTGCCTACCAAGGCAAGGCCTAAAACAATCCAATGTTAATTGTCCATAATTGTAACTATATAATAGGACAATATATCTTGCCTTAAGATACATGTTGGCATACAAAACCCATAGTCTTTGTTTCATGTGACACATTGCCATGAAGCTAGAGGGAGAAGATTAACTTGATACCATTGAAACTTCTATCGATACTCAAAATAATTCACTTTTCACTTGAAGAGAAACCATGACTACAACAAATTTTCTTGAAACTATAAGGATTAATTCATTTCTTCAATGAATAGACCTTGCCATCTCCATATTAGTTTTGGTTTTCCATTGCCTATTGTTAGGGCTTTTCCTTTTTTATGATGAATTCTTGGTTGTTATATTGAAGGATGGGGGTCACAACTCACAACGTGCCCCTTAATTGCACCTTAATTTCATATGAGGGATAGCCCAAACTTCATTATAATTAACGAAGTGTTGCCATCAATTGATGCATATGGTGTTGGGTGACATCCAAGTAGAGAAATTGAGCTTGAATGACCTAGCACCCACTAGTGCACCATCCAAAAAATCTCATTATAGGATTTCATGGATGGGATGAAACTATCTCCCGGGGGTCAGTTTATTTGGTCAATATTTTTTTCCCTCATGTGCCTTTTTTTGGGTTCTTATTAGTTTTTCCCTAGCTTACATTTTTTTCTTCTAGCCCTTCTTGGCGATTTATTTTCTTCTTGCCACACCTAACCCCAAGTTTTTTTTTGATTCCTACTTACCCCCCACCTACCTATAAGACTAAAGTGCTATAAAACCTACTTAATTTTTGGGATTAGAAACTAGTTTTAGTTGTTGGCTTTAACTTGGATTAGAGTTTGAGTTTCATTCACTTTGAGTTTGTAGAGCTTGAAGAGTGTGCAGTACATGAAGAAAGGACCTTGATTAAGACAAAAAAAAAGGAGGAGCAAGAGTTCAAAGGTAAGCCTCCTTTTGTTTTTCTTTGTTATTCTTTCTTGGTTACGTGTTGCTTCCAAGGAGATGATGAGCTTGTAGGTGTTGCTCTTGTTGTTTTATTTTGTTTCTTTTTTATTGCAATGCAACTCACAATGCGAAAAGGACAATGATGCAAAAGTGTCATTGTTTTCCTTTTGCTGCAATGCAACTCATAGTTGTTGCCTCATAGTTGTCACCTCCTAAGTGTTGGTATTGTTGCCTTGGTCCTCTTATTGGCTTTTAATATTGTGCAATTGTGGTGGTCCTTTTTTTGTTTTCTACTATTGAGGGTCCTTGTTTTTTATTTGTGCTCTTTTTATTTTTGGTAGATGGAAACTCAAAAGAAAGGAAAGACTATTACCTTCAATTAACAAATGTAAATTGGTGTTGAAGATGTGGTTACATTGGCTTTGAGTAGGAATATGGAGTAGCAAGTGTAAACTAGTGTTGATGTTGGGGAAACATATGTGACAAATGTTAGTAGAATTAAGGTTGAGTTACAAAAAATGATTGACATGATAGAAGAATAAGAAATTGTAATTTCTAATACAAGCAAAAAAATGTTCAACCTCATGTTAAGATTGACGGAGGTGACATATTGAACTTTACTTCTTATAATTATTTGCCCCACCCATCTTCCAAGTAGAGAAGATGGGTGGGATTTTTTTTTGTCAAGATTTTTGTTGCAAGACCTTCATTAATTGTGGTCCTCAAACCTTTGCCTCACATTCCTTCTCCATGTGAGAAGGTGGGTAGGGCATTTTTTTTGGGTCTAATTATTTAAGCAATACCTCAAAGCTTTGTAGGTGATATTTTCTTTTAAGGTTAGCTTCATTTTTTTAAAAATTGAACATTGGGTTCTAGCAATACCCTCATCTTATGTTTTTGTCCGTTTATCCCTATGTGCAATACCCTCATTGTGTAGTGTATAACCTTAATCCATAATGTTAATTCTCAAGTTAGATTTTTTGTTTTTATTATTTTCACTTCAAAATTTCTTGGTTTTTCAAACCAAAAATTTTGGTCCAAAAAACCAGATTTGGGGTGGGGGACCCAAAAATACCCCCTATCATTTTGGACAAGTCAAATTTAACACGTCCAATGTGATTGGGGTGGTATTTTTTACTAGCAAAATAAAAGACCATTTGATTGGTCAAAGGATTTAAATAATTTATTTAAATAATATTATTAAAAAATAACTTATAGGCAGGTAGGTAGGTCGTAAAAATGTAGGTAGGTGAATGGTAACCTACCCTAACCTAACCTACCTACCTTAACCTGACCTAATATAATTTACTTAATTTACTTAGTTTAATCTAGCTACCTACCTCAACCCCTTAAGCATATACATAAATTACAAGTATTAGGAATTGAACCTTTGACCTCCCCAATGATAAACCAAATCTTTAACCAATGGACCACACCATCAAAAGGGTGTTTAACTTTTTTATCTCACATGTTAATTTCGACACATCGTTATAACACTACAAGGTACATAGGTAGGTATGTTGTAAGAGGTAGGTGGGTGGGTGGGTGGGTAAGCCAATAGGCAAATGGTCGGTACGTATATAAATAGGCAGGGAGGTAGATGGGTGGGTGGGTAGGTTGTAATAGGTAGGTCAGTAGGTCGGTAGGTTGTAACAAGTAGGTAAATAAATAGGTAGGTAAATAGGTTAGTAGGTAGGTAGGTAAGTAGGTGAATAAGTAGGTTGATAGGTAGGTAGAAAGGTTGTAGAATATGGTAGATAGGTAGGTAGGATGCCCCATTTGACTGTAATAACATTGGCCATTTTGACCAGAGGTGTCAATTGTTTATGTCCAACTTGACTAAATGTTCCAATTGATTAAACATTGTTGGCCATTTTGACCAAGGTGGTCAAGTTTTTGTTTAATTTGACTAGATGTCCAAGTTAACAAATAATCAAATAAGTCATTTCAACCAAGTTGACTGGTCAAAATATACACATGTCATTCAAGCCCATAACATTTAGTTTAAATGTACATGCTCACTAATCAAGAAAAATTAATTAATAAACTTAAACCATTTGAAAAACCAAGAATTCTAATAGTGTTTGGTTTTAGATGTGGTTCCCCCTCCCCTAGTTGCCCTAAAAGATGTCCATTGAGCAAAGGATGGGCCCAAATTTGTTTGTAAGGTTGATGGTTGTAATGCATCCTATATAGCCAAATACAACTTCGTACAACATTTGTAAGCATGCCATAATGTGGTCATGGAGCCGAGCAAGCCCAGATGCCCATCTACTTAGAAAGAAGGCCTAAGGCATCAACATCACATGGCCATGAATGTGCAAGTCTTGAACAACCCTTTAGCCTAGTTTTGTCACAATGAGCATAAGGCAATTGCTAGGGCTAAGAAACACACAAAATTGGAGTGGGATAGGCTCCAAGTTACTGTACAGAACACATTTGAAGTTCCTAAGCTAACACTTGTTAAGTTAACATCTAGCCACATTTTTTAGCTTCTTGGCATGATTGCATGTGGTGTGGGGTCCATCCTTTTCAACATGCAGGCCAAAGTGGAGTGCGACGAGGACCTTGTAGTTGTGATTTGAATGATTTGAACTAGGTATGCAAAGGCACTCAAAGATGCTTAGATGAACAAAACTATAAGTCTTCATCTAATAAAACGATGCGACATAATGAAATTGGCCTTCTTATAGTATCATGAATTAGAAATGATTCATGGTCGATAAGTTTTAATAATACCATACTTAATTTTATTTGAATTTCAAATTTTAGGTTTCATATCTATTGCTTATTATATTACATTGTTTATTTTAGGGTTTGAGGCATCACTAGAGGCAACCACATATTTACCATTATGACATGTTCCCCATTTTAAGGTGGGATTGTTTTGGATTTGGGCATTTTTTGCATGTTTTTATAACATGTGTTACCCATTTTATTTTTTATTTAAAACATTTTACTTTCATTTTACATCATTTTGAGTTAATGGTTAAAAATACATTCTCACATATTCATATATGTATGCTTGATGAAATTATCAAAAAAATGATTATAATCTTGCTATTAAACCAAAAAAACCATTTTTTACCCCTAAAAATTATAAGTTCAAACCTAAAAGGAAAGTAATACCCTTATGAAGGTATTTTGTAAACACCATGGGCAAAATGTTTTTGGTACATGGTATTGAAGGGGTATTGTTCATGCCCAAAATTATTACTCAATGCTTGTGCAATACTCCTATTAGGGTATATTAAAAATCCTTTGGGCTCCATAACATATATATTAAATCCTAGAGGGGTATTGCATAGCCATACCAAAACCTATAAGGAAAACAATACCTTCATGAAGGTATTCTGTAAACACCATGGACTAAATCATTTTGGTCTAGGTTATTGCAGGAGTATTGCATGTGCCCATAATTATTCAATGCATATGTTATTATTTATTTTAGGGTATATCATAAATCCCTTGGGTTCCATCACATATCTATTGAAACTTGGAGGGGTATTGCATAGCCATACCAAAACCTATAAGGAAAGCAATACCCTTGTTGGGGTAATTTGCAAACACCATGGGCTCAATTATTTTGGTTTGGGCTATCGGAGGGGTATTGCTCATGTCCATAACTATTCAATTCACATGCATTACCCTTTTTAAGGTATCCCATAAATCCTTTAGGCTCCATAACATATCTTATGGAATTTAAAAGGGTATTGCATAACCCTAGCAAAACCTAGAAAAACAATACCCACATCATTTTGCGATAATATCATAAACCATGAAATAAAATAATTTTTTAAAAATAGTTATTCCATGCACACTATATCATGTTAGACATATTGATTCAATTAAATGAAGGTATTGCAAAGTTGTTCACATTGATAGTAGAAGGTTTATTTGAACAAAGGTATGGAGTTTAAATGCAATACCTAATATTTGCATTCAAATGAAACATAAGAATGTTTTTTTAATAATTGATCCCCTTATAATATAATACAAAATTCATGTTTTCAAAATTCTTTGTTAATATGTACAACATTTAAAGGTTATGAAAAATTGGTCACATTGATGGTAACAGGGTTTAGGGTTTAAGGTTTGATGTGTAATTTATAACTTAATGTTAGAATTCAAATTTTCTTTAAATCAACAAATTGCAAGTTCATTTTGAACATTTCTCTAATGATGTACATATTTACGTTTTTCCCCTCTTAGAGTTGTAAACCCATTTCAAGAAAACAAAAACTTAAAAGTATATTATTTAATAAGATTTTAATTGTCGTTAATTTTTTTAATAACACATGATGTCAAATTTATTTAATGGTTCACATAATAATATAAGTTGATAACTCTTCCATATATTAATCTCATGTATGAGTGAGTTTTATTTAATTTTTAAAACATGTACTAACTAATTTTTCATCTAAACTAATTATAACGTTTATGTTTTATAAATATGTAACACAAGTATTTATGCAATTTTTTTTTATGATGTATAACATTGGCTACAATATTGGTCTTTAAATATATTTTGGTTTATATAGGCTGATTTAGTTTATAACATATCAAATAATGCCATATATGATCAATAAAATTATGACAGTTTAATGTGTATACCCTTATGTATTAAAATATATTCGAATTTAGAATTTTAATATTATTCAAATAAAATACATGTAATGTTTCTTTGAATAAATGAATGGTTATTTAATATTCAAAAAATATAAATGCTGCATAATATCAGTTTTAGATTTTTTTTAAAAAAATTGTGTTGAACTTTGAAATATTAGTATATAATATTACATATGTTAGTCAATGTAATTTATTAATTTTTATATAAATTTTAGTTTACGTTATATCAAATAATGATATATTTAATTAATTAATGCATGGAATTACAATTATTTTTGCATTCGTATACATTTAATATCCTAATAATTATTAAATTGTTAGAAATTTTAATTAACCATTACATATTCTTAAAAGAAAATTTCAAACTAATAAACAAAATAATTTAAAAAAAATTTATTCCATGCCCAATATACCATGCCATACATATTGATTCAACTAAATGAGGGTATGGTCACATTGATGGTAAAAGGTGATGAAATTATCACTAAAATGAAGGTATTGCAATTACACTTTAAAATTTAGTTGAAATAAAACCTTATAGCATCAATGTGGCCAATATTATAATACCTTCATTTACATATATCAACAATTTTGCATTGGTCCATTAAACAATTCTTATCATTTATGAGTTTGAAAATGTTTTCAATTATATTTAATTTTTCTTTAAAATTTCTAACATAAAATAATTATTGAGATACTATATGTATAAGAATGAAATTGATTAAAAAAAATCCACACATTAACTATTTAATTATATCATTATTTGATATATTGTATATCATATATTGATATTTATGCAACATTTATATATTTTTAATCATAACTAACCATTCGTTTATTCATAGAATCTTTTACATGTATTTAAATTTTTTTAAAAAAAAATTCCAAATTTAATATGTTATAATACAAAAGGGAATAAACATTAAATTGTCATAAATGCTTAGTAACCCTAGGTGGCCTAGGCTAGTAAACTACTACATATCTATTAGGTTTACCTAGTAAACTAGACCACCTTGAATACCTACTTAGACCATCTAGAATATTAACCTATAAGGCCTACACTAGCGAGTAAACTACATAATAGGCCTACATTACATAAGTAGCTTACCATGTACACCTAGGCTAGGCTATTAGTTAGTTAGGTTAGGTAACAAGTAGCTTACTAACCCATTACTTATGCTAGGCTAGGTTGTTTAGCTTGGTTAGTGTCAACATTTTAGTCAATCTAACAACCTTGCCTATGAACTTTTGTTGCAACTTGCAATTCGTCCTATGTCTATGTTTGCATCCACACCTCTAAACAATGTTCATCTTAACAAATATTCACAATAATCAATATGAAAACACATGTTGAAGGAGTAGAAGGTCCAACCTCCCTATAAACTACACAGAAAAATTTAAAGAAGCAAAATTCAAAATTTGCAAAATTCAGAACTTGCATATAGACCTTAAGTGCAGTAAAATAAGCACCTACATTTAAATGTAGCACTGATATTGATATCATATGTACATGTGTACACAATCTATCATTATTGCCAAATATGTTTTCAACATAATATCAAGCCAAAACAAAATTTTAATTATTTTTTTAAAGGTTGAATTGAATTTTGAGAAATAAAATAATAATTATTTGACACCTAAGTACCAAACCTGAAAATGTAATATGGAAATAGCATACTTAAGACTCGAGATAATCAGCATGTCTTTGCCGCCAAATATTTATTTATTTTTAAAAATTGAGGTTTGACAGTTTGAAATTTAATTTTCCAAAATTTCAACAGTTTGACGAATAGGTATGCAAATTACACCTTATATTCAATGTTTTTTTTGGGTGAAATTTTGTCACTTGCTAACAATAAAATAAAATGAAATGGGCTGCAAATCTTACAAAAGATTTAAAACCTTTCTTTCAATCTGTAAACATTGTTATCTGCAAAGTAATGAAATTTTAATAAATATTGGTATTAATAAAACGTTGGAACTCAAGATTAAATGCATGAGGTTTGAAAATATTTATACCTGCAGAACACAACAACAAAAAAGACAAGGTGAAACTCAGATTTGGTCAAATTTGATGCTAATCTGAGTTTTTAAGTACCTGTTGAAGCTCAATGTTCTTCTTACTTCACTGTCTTTCAGAAATCTCACGCTTTTCATGACCAAACAGGGGATTCTGGTGCCGTGTTTTCATTACTCTGCAGATATCTTTCTTGTCTTCCAAGTTTTCTGCATTGGGAGAACAATTTCAATGCAGGGTTGTTAATTGCCAAGCACTCCCTTACTCCCTCCAGGTGAATACATGTGGCACATGTGCAGAGGATGAACAAGCTTTGAAAGATTTATTTGAGAATGTTGAGATTATGAAAATGATGAACAAGCTTTGAAAGATTTATTTGAGAATGTTGAGATTATGAAAATGATGAACAAGCTTTGAAAGATTTATTTGAGAATGTTGAGATTATGAAAATGATGAACAAGCTTTGAAAGATTTATTTGAGAATGTTGAGATTATGAAAATGATGAACAAGCTTTGAAAGATTTATTT
>Ga0209208_10005898_pt1 | contig 16976 bp, 11 predicted proteins | sample S1TSphfallax_3_FD_187694 | JGI IMG/M metagenome (GOLD analysis project Ga0209208, IMG submission 187694) | Host-associated microbial communities from peat moss isolated from Minnesota, USA - S1T2_Fd - Sphagnum fallax MG (SPAdes) (version 2) | ecosystem: Host-associated > Plants > Peat moss >...
GTCCTTTATTCAATTGAAATAATAATTCAACTTTTCATTTTTTGATTGTAAATTTTTGATACAATTATCTACAATTGATAAAGTTTAGAAGTTAAAAAAAATTTGTTTAACTTTACCATATGACTTGTGCAATATAATTTATTCTACTACAATGTAAAATGAACTTTTATTTTAACACTAGTATGGACTCCACATATGTCAAAAAGTACTCCACCTTAGTGTGCTTTCACCTAATGTATCAAAACTATTCTCAAGAGTTGCAGAAAATTATTCATACTTCAATTCTAGACATGTTTATTTGTAAGCTTCTAGCTTCTTCCTGTAGCTAGCTTCATCTGATTTATGCTCATCAAATAAAGTTTGTATGTCCATTTATAACATTCCACCATTTGTAGATTCCACCATTCATCCACATCAGAAGCTTGTAGTCATGGTGACTTTTGTTTGGTCCTAAAAATTGTATTTTACATCAAAAGATTGTCATACTCCCTCAACTTGTGCTAGGACAAGTATGCTTCCATGATTATACGTGAATCCACAACCTTCCATATCCTCTTAATATATTATTGTAACTTCTAGATGGACTTGTAACATGTGGCGTGAGTTTTGTCCTTTTTTGAGGTATCTTCATCTCTTTGATGTATAATGACTTGAATCTCCTCCTTGAACTTAAAGATTCCCTTCTCTTATACTTGCACCTATCTTTGTAAATTGTCCTTGTCTAGTTACAAAGCTATAGATTGAATTTCCAAATCATTTGCTTGTTTTTTCATGACCTAATACCTTGCATCCTCTCTTTCCTAATTCATCTTCAACAAGTCTTTCTCTTCCTTGATAATATCATAAGACTCCAACTTCTACTCCAAGTTCCCCTTGCTTTGATTTAACATAATGATCTTCAGTTGCAACTTATTTAGCTCCCTCTCCTTGGCTTGAAGCAACAACATTAGCAAATGAGCGGGTGAACAAATGAACAAATGAGCGTGAACACACACACAAAAGCAGGAAGGAATCTTTAAAAATATTCCATGTCACATCATGGAATATTCCCAATATATTCATTTGCCACATGGAAATAATATATGATGTAACAAAATATTTCACGTCTTGTCATGGAATATTTTACCACATCACATGCATGATTTGGTGGGGAATCAACAATGATTTATTGATTTTGAACATGGATTTAGCTAACATAATTGTCAATAGTAACATCATGTGAAAGTTTGAAGTCAAGAGAAAATACAAAGATGGATATTATCATTCCCAGTGTAACCAATGTTCTAAATATCTAAGGTTCTTATATAATACCTTCAATATTTTCAAAACTATTGAAATGACAAGAAACAACATGCTTAAGAAATATTTGATGAATTTAAATTTATAATTATATTAGATCTTCAATAAACATGTGTTACAATGGCAAGGTATTATAGTATTCTACAGAATAAGATGATATACATGAAAGCACATTATGATTGTCAATGGGTTTATTATAAATAAAATGTATAAAATTTTATTTAGTCACATACTTTGATGCCATACCTCATATGTATAATCACCAAAACAAAAGAACATATACATCTTATAAGAATGATTGAAATAATACACAATGGAGAAAAAACTATTAAGCCATACCTAGAAACTAAAACTTCCTATATAATGGAGGCAACTACATCAGGTTTTATGAATGAGAAAAACACAATTGATTTGAAACAAATGAAATTGTTATGCACTATCACTAAAGTCCAAAGGTTTTTAAATGTTTTAACAAGTGGGTAAAAAGCATGCTAGGGTGGCTAATTTTTGACAATTTAAAGTCCCTTTTAAAAGTCCTTGGTTAAAAAGAAGGCACACATCCAAATGCATAAAAAACATTGTCCGTTGGATTTTGTTAGGTTTAGGCCTTGTATAAACCTACATACACACGTGGGATCGTGAGCCCATAAGAACATGCACAAGTTTTTTTTTAATTTCCATATTTTTGCCTTGCAGAAAAGAACTCATCTCTCCAACAATGGAAATAGTTTTCTTATTCTAGATTTTCAAGTTTATTAATTATCTACATATTGCTAGCACATGAATTTTTTTACTAACTCTATACTTTTCAGAGCACTTGAGTTTTCTTGATTGCGAGCTAGGTAACTTGTAATTTTGTGGGAAAATTGACAAAGCCTTCTTCACAACTTGTACCTTTTTTACCTCCTTCACCTCATGCTTTCAATAGAAGAGTGAAACTTGAGCCAAGCTTGAAGGCTAGTTCCAAACCTTTAGGGTTTGTTGCTCCTTTGTATGTGGAACCTATTAAGATTGGAGATGGTGGTACCATTGCGCGAAAGGAGTTTGCAAAGAGTTTTGTTCTATGTGCAATAGGCATGAATCCAAAACACATCAAGATTCCATGAGATATATCAACAGAGGAAGTGGTTAAGTATTTTGGACCCATTGTTAGCAAAAAAAACAGTCATAACTATGTTTATAACCAGGATTTTATGTTGATTGAAAAAGTTGAAAAGTTGTGGATGGTCATTCATTAAAAGCATTGTGTTCTTACTACATGGGTGGTTTCTTTGGGCTTTGCTAAAAGGGTAGCTATGCAGATGGCAAGGAAGCAAATGAACTAGGCTTTATATGCAAAATGGACAAACTAGAAGTAGTAATTATGGAAAAGGGGTGTTTTAAAAATCTTCAATGAAAGAGAGAAAGGTTATAAATGACACATATCTTCATGCAAATAGTGATTACACAGAACCATCATCTATGCCACAAGAGGTTTCGCAATATTTGGAGTTTGTAAACAATCTGGTTTTTGAACTTGAAGTTCAAGGAGGTCTTGCAAAGGTGTTCATGACGATGTGCAAAAAACAAACATGTGGGCCCAAGGCCTAATGGATGATCGGATTAATAACTTAAAGCTAGTAAACAAGAAGCTCAGCACTTTGGTTTTAACATTAAACACAATAGTTTTGGAGTTGGAAAAATTAAACGAAACCAAATGTGGTAGGGATGAATTGTGAAAGGAGGTGGAAGGGTTGCAAAAGAAGGTGGACTACCAAAAGTGTCAAATAGAGGACTATCATGAACATGTAGAGGAAGGGAAGGTGGAGTTTGAAAAAGTTTCCCAAAATTCTAAAATTTTGAGCAATAGGGTTTTGGGTGAAAAAAAGAAGGTTTTTCTTGTTAAAAGGAATCGTGATGCTACTAGAACATTATCTTCCAATTTTCAAAGAAGCTTATCCTATCAAATTTTGTTGCAGCATTGGCTTCAAATCTGGTAAATAAATTGAAGAATCCATATTAATTGGGCTTTGTCCATTTTTTGGGCTTGTTTTTGCACCTTTATGGGCATGCAAAATAACTTCCTACAAGAATGTATATCATTGTTGGTGTGTTGATTTGCACTTCAACACTTCCACTAAGTGCATTCAAATAGGGTGTGCAAAGGACATGTAAGAGGCGTGGTGGCATTCTGTAAGAATCAAAAAACCAAGAAGTGCTACAATTTCAAACTGCACTTTGGTGAAAATATAGCTGCAAAACCAAGGCACCAACCCATGCACACAATATTTTCCAAAAGTACAACTCTCAACTTTCAGACTTGCTTCTCAAATTTTGAATGCATTGTAACTTCAATAGTCTTCATATTCATTCCCAATTATTTGTTGGATTTTGCCACAACATTCCATTTTGTAATGGTAAGTTTGAAGATGGTGTTTCTTTTCTAGATGATTTTGCAATTTATGTTGTTTCCACAATACACCATTAATATGGCTGCAAGTTTGGAAAAGGTGTTTGATATGTTGTTGTTTGTTCACTTAAGTCCCATTGTTTCTTTTCTAAATCCATAAAATCTTTAAACAATAATATGTAGTCCATGGAAGTTTTCATGATTTGTTAGTCACTCCATATATTTGTATTATGTTATACATTATCATCCATTTGAATCCATGAAATAGTGGGCTTGGATGTAATTTTGTAGAAAGTGTTTTATTTGTCCTTACTAATGCATATGAGTCCTCATTATTAATAGTATACATATTTAATTGCCCATCATATATGTGTATAAATCTTTAATACATCATCAATCTTCACAACAATACCTTAGATCTATGTTATTACTTGTTTAGTTTTCCCTAACACTCTACAATTATGTAATTTATGTCCATAGAAATGCATATGTAGTCCCTAACATTCCAATAAATTGTAATGTGCACAAAAGTCCATATGAGTCCACATAATGCCTTTTTTGTCTGTAAAAGCCATTTCAACTTACCTTACATTTATGTTATTACTCTATTAATTCTCCCTAGCACTATCCAATTCTATAATTTGTGTCCATAGAAGTGCATATGTAATCCCCAACATTCCAATAAGTTGTAGTGTCCATAGAAGTCCATATGAGTCCACATAATGTTTTGTTTGTACCTATAAGTCATTTAAAATGTTTATAATGCTTCATAACTTTCTTTTGGGTTCATGTAGAACTGTCAAATATTACATAATTGCCTAATAACATTATAACCAAGTGCCATGGGCTAGTCATTATTCCACCTCAAAGCTAATTTGGTTAATTAATTTGTAAAATGTAAGGCATTTTGACCCTAAATTGTGATTGATAATTGGGTTCTATTGGAGATATTCTTGTGAATATCCTACTAAAATGGGCATCCAAGTTTCAGCATTCAAATGTTCATCATTCCATGTCAAAGTGACACATGCAGTTTACACTAGCATCCCAAGATATCAATCCAAGCATGGTATTTTCTATGTTCCAACTCCAAAAAAAGTGGATAGTTGTAAGGAGCTTGATGAAACATCATCTCCCCGCAAGCACATTACCTCACCACTTCTACTGAATTCCAAAGCATTTGTTGTTGCAAATCTCACCATAAAGAAAAAGTTCGAGCTTGTAGATCAAGTAGGTGAAGAAAACAATGGTGGTAATAGTGATCAAAATGGCATTGGTGATGTTGCAATGGAACACATAGAGGATGAATTTGAAGAGCAAGAAAAGCATGATGAAAAACATGAAGAATTTGATGATGAACTTCAACCTATTATTAAGAAAACAAAGGCTTCTCTTGCCTAGACAAAGGAAAACCATGATTAGGGATGAAGGGATGTCAGTAATAGTGACAAAAGGTAAGAAGAAAGTTAAACCAACTGCAAAAAAAGGTAAACAACACTATAGTAGTCATTAGATGCAATGTAACCATAAAGAGCACTCAACATTCAAAACACCTAAAATAATTTTCGATGTTCTTTTGCATATGTAAAGTTTGCTTCAATTCATGCCTTGGCAATTGAACATCTCCATTTTTTAGTAACAAACTGAGCAAGTATAATTCCCATAATTTTTCCATGAAAACATATGAATAACAATTATAGACCTACACTTTTGTACAAGTTGCAAAGTTTTGATTTGAATGTTGGAATATTATGTTTTCTTGTAAAGGGTAGCAAGAAGTTTATAGTCCATTTTGAATTGACATTTTAGTTTGTGGCATTGTTGGATCTAGAAAATACTTTTTTTGTTGAACCATATTTGATTTTCAATTCTATGCTAGTAACTATGGTCAAATTTTTTGTCCTCTTCATGGAAGCTAGATTATATCAGCTTGGCTTGTTTTGGTATGCTTCCAAGTAGAACAGGGAAATGATTTCCCATCATGAAATTCTTTTGCATTATTGTGATGTTAGTTTTTGTTTGGTCTGATGGTATGGAGTGTCTTAATTTTGGGGAAAATGGATGTGAGGTTTATTCTTGGCATACAAGTTTGGTGTGACTATCCCAGGAGTTGTGGATTGGGGCTTATTATATAACTAAGCTCAATCTCTACCTAATGTTCTACTGCTTATAACTTCTAACCTATATGAACTTGTGTTGTACCCCAAGATTAATAATGTTTTTGAATATTAGCAATCTAAAAGATCAAGAATGTTGTAGCCTATCAAAAAATGCTTATGGTTAATACATATTTTATTGTTAATCCACTTCATACCAAGTGCATTTTGAATATATTTGGTGTAGAGATCTAGACCAAGAACAACTTGGTTTTGTTGTAGGCTATAGTTAGTCTTAAAAGATTTGGAAATTCAAATAACATCCTTTGATTCTAGCACATTGATATACATGGAATTGTCTTTTGGTGGCACAAGTTGTTATGTTCTCCTAGTCTACTTGATCATTAAGCAAGTCACTTCAACAATAAATCAATAAAAGCCAACAAATAATCCATTGATTTAATTGGCATGCATTAGAATCCAAATTGTGTTAGGGTTGCAACCTATAATTGATTGATTGATTGATTGGAAACACCTAAATTTTTCAAATGGATATTATTATTGGAGAGGTGGGTTATTGTATGAGTCTCTAAACAAAGTTGCAACTTGCAAAGTGCCTCACATCCCATTTAACATTCTCATCAAAATTTAGCAATATCTCATTATGATGATGCCCACAAGAGTTTCTGGAATTGTATGTTTTCTTTTATGTATATTCAAATTGTTCTTTGATAGGGAAGAAAATATTCATTTGAGGAAGGAACTTAGTGTAGGGATGGTTAAGTTTGCAAATGCAAGTTGTTAATGCAATCAAGTGCAAGAGAAATTGGGCTAATTTAAATTCTAAATGGCCTAAACATTGTCCTACAAGAACCAATCCAAAATGAAAAAGAAAAAAACTGATACTAAAGGGAATATGCATGGAAATTAAAATTTTATTCTGCAACTAAAATCCAAGTTCTTGTGTACTCTTAAGTGGTAGATTTTTTGTGTTCCAAATAATGCAAAACCAAACTTAAGAGCACATTAACTTAGTGAAAGCAAGCTATCAAGTTGTGCACATTTATCCATGGGTACTATGCATTTTCACTCTTTACCATTTAGCACAAATGTATCCTAGAGTTTGACTTTGATAAGATGGAGCTAAACCAAAGGATAAGCTCACAAATCCCTTTTGTTTTTAAGAAATCATTAGATCTTTGGAATTTGAGTGTGCCTAGGTATTAAAATTTTCTATGGGCATTGACCTAATAAGATATGCATGTGTTTGTTCTCTTGTTTATTGATTTGTTTGCTTTTTAACCTAAACTAAACTTGAAATATGTCTTTTTTGGTCATTGATATCGTGTATCCACTAAGTAAACACTTGGACTTTTGGAGTCATGGTTTTTCCTTCTAAAGAACATAAATGCCCTCTTGTGAGACTAAAAATCTAACACAATTATTTGGTCAAGGAGCCATATTTAATTAACCATGTCCACTATGTAATCTAATATGTACAACATTCGCAAGCAATCCATTTTATAAAATTACCATTTCTAGATACCCAATTTGCAATAATTTTGTAAACTTTTTTAAAAATCCATATTTGCACATCCAATTTCCCTATAATAAATTCCATTTTAGTGAATCACAATGTCCATAGTCCATATTTGGATATTGAAACCAAGTCCTAATCTAATAGATAATTTTCCCATAACTGAATCTAAAGAGGCCACATGCTAAAAGTTGCCAAATTTGGACATTGGCTAAAATTAGAAACCATTAAGTTCAAGTTCATGAATTGAATTGATTTACAAGACTAATTAGTAAAAACAAGGACTCCTAGTTTGTTGCAATCAAATCTGTACTCCAATGTCCATATAGTACATATATACAACATACAATAGATAGTCCATTTTATGAATCATAATGTCCGTACTTGCATATTGAAACCAATCCATTCATAACTTAACCATAAAAAGTTTCAATCTAATATACAATTCTACCACAACTAAATCCAAAAAGTCCACACATTAGACTGCCAAATTTGGACAATGGATAAAAATTTTAAATCATAAATTTTACTCAAGCTCATGAATTGAATTGATTCACAATAGTGATTGGTTAAAACAAAGATGAGCCTAATATGTTGCATTCAAAACAATCCATATTTGTACATCCAATGTCCATACAATATACATTGGTAGCATGCTAGACTACCAAGTGGAGATTGGCTGAAAATTAGATTGCCAAGTGGACATTATTGGTAGCATGATAAACTACCAAGTGGACATTGATAGCATTTTGGACTACCAAGTACATTGGCTAAAAATTGGAAACCATGACTCATGTAAGCACATTAAATTGAACCATATTCCCAACTATAATGAAAACAAGGACTCCAAGTGAATTTCATTCAAAGCAGTCCATACTTGTACACCTAATTTCCACTATGTAATACATATACAACATGTAGCATGCAGTCCATTTCACATTTTATTACAATGTCTATACCCGTAATGAAATCAACAGAAAATGAATCAAATATATACAAGGAATAATCACCCTAAGTTTTTTTTCAATTTCTTTGGCAGAATTAAATATTAATCCATATCTTTGACTCCTAGAATGCTTGAAGTGAAACATCTTTCGATCCATAATAGTAGGTTTCTAAATTTGGCAAGTCCAAAATCACTTTCCTTTCATTGTGATTTCAATGCAATAATCATTGGAAAGGTTATACACTTTATATACTAATTGGATTAATTGAAAACCAACCAAATGTTATTTACAACATACCACTTTGTCACTTACCATACATAAAGCTTTAGTCTAGACATATTCTTGCATGAGCTTGCCACAACCAATTTCTAGAGCAAATCACCATATGCCCCTCCAACACTAAAACACATAACATATTAGAACACATTACTCCATTTTAAACACATATCACATAATGAGAAAACTAAAAAAATATTAAACTTTTAGTCCTTGACACTAACCAAAGTAGGACCATTTAGGTCATGTAGTCCATATTGAAATGATTCCATTTACAAGTCCAAGTAATCGTTCAAGTACAAATAGATTGATTTAGACCTATTCTTTGACATCCAAAGAAGCAATACATTTATGTTTCACAAAATCTCCTCTAGCAATTCATAAATTGCATCATTCCCAATCACTTTGTGGTTCCTAGGGGGCATCAAGAATTTCACTACCATCACTATATGGGAATAGACATAGACTTTATGTGAATCCTTGAAGAAGACATAATAGTTGTCATTGTTTCCCCACTTTTGATAATATAGACCTCCAACAACATCGTCACCCTCCTCATAACTATTCCCTCAGTTGTCGATAAAAGGTGTTTTTACCTTGTGCAATGGCTTAGTGCACAAAATCAACCAAAAAGATGCACCTTCATCATTCCATTCCTCTGCAATGACTATGAAGTTGTCACCAACCTCCAACACTACAACCAATTCATCTCTGCATAGGAGATTGTAACTCTTGAAATTACAAACATAATTGAACAAAAACAAAAAAGTTCATCAAATAACCCAATTGAAAGAACAATAATGCATTTGAGGACACACCTTGTAGCCCATATTACTAGTTTCCATTGCAACCTTCATACATTGATTTTCACACATAACGAATATCTTGAGGTTGAAGTTGCTTTGGAATCCATTTGCCTATCCATTTAATATTTTCATTTAAGAAATTATCCATTTTAAATAGACTTTAATTGGAGCTTTATTTTATGGATGAATTTATTTTATTAAATGAATTCACAATGAACTTTTGAAATCATGACATTGAATTTTTCATGAAAATATAATGAAAAATATCGACTCAAAAAATACATCATAGTCATGTCAAAATTGAAATTAGAAAATAAGTCATCAAATGAGAATTTTAAAAATAAAATACATTGAAATTTTTTTGATACAAGAAATTCTAATTTAAAAAAAATTAAACACCATGGTTTTCATCATTTGTTTATCGTCTATAATTCATTTCACATTGAAATATACAAGTTTTCACATGGGTTTTTGGACCAATCACATGTATAATGATAGGGTGGCCTACCAATATTTTTTTACCAAAAGCATACAGAATAATTATAATATTTATAGTTTGATAATTATTATAATTATCACAAAATAGCTAATGTAAGATGTGGACTTTTCAAAATGTCAAAAGTAAGGCACCCAACCATGGTTTTACCTTCCCATGGCTTTGTAACTCTAATTTTCTTTTGGAATATTTTGAATTGATTTATTAAATGATTTTTTTTGTGAAAAATGAGGGCAACAATTTAGGAATTGTGGTCGTAACATTGCAATTTATAATTGGTTGTGAACTTTTGAATCTTTTTGCAAGTTTATGAAGGTACTTACTTTGGGCATGTGATGTTTGAAACATGCCAATATGTGACAAATGATCACAAGTTTTATGTGAGTCTAACTTTGGTGACTATGGAATATGCTCAAGTTGGTGTGCATAAGACAATTATATAATATGTACTAAAAATTTAGGGAAAAGAAAATAGGATCAGGAGAATGCATGCATTGATAATGAAATGTGGCATCAAACATTGTAATTTTCAAAATACAACATATTCCAACAAGGTTATAATGATTGGAAAGACTTTGAAATTAAAACAAATTGTGTTTTGGGAAACATAAGACATTAATTTTACAACCAAAACTCTTTTAAGGCCCCAAGTGTGAGCCATTTTTTTTAAGTTGTCATTTAATGTTTGTACCCTATGGTGACAACATGTGTGATGAACCAATCGAAAGGTCATTGGCTACTATTATATGTAATGGTTATTATTAGTCATGGCTATGGAAACTAAACCAAATCCTCTTAATGATGGGAGTGAAAATTTTACCAATTTAATGTTGAATTTTCCCTCTTAAGCAAAAACACGAGGGAGGTTATGAAAGTGATATTAGCTTTGATTTTAAATCCTTGTTTCAAATCTTCGTGGGTTACGAATAATTCAAGGGCATGGATGTTCAATTCACTTCATTAGTAAATATGATTTGAAAGAGGTCATTTGCCTTCTAATGAACTTTTTTTTATTAACTATACCATATTGTCCAAGCTTTTGTAGTGCCATTTAATATACCTAATGTTCATATTGATTATGAAAATAGTAAATTACTTGGTGTTGAAACAATCATTAAAGAATTTTCACACACATTTTTTATTGAAGAATTATCTTTATTTCAAAGGTTATCCATCCCCCCATCTATGCATGTAAATCCCCTTGCTTAAAAGCATAGTTATGACATTCTTGGTGCGAGAATGTTATGGAAGCCCAAAGAAGCAAGAATTTTAAGAATTTTATAGATCAACCAGTGTAATTTGGTAAACATTTGCGGGTAAAGAATGTTATGACAAGGTGCTAAATGAAGAATTTTAAAGAATTTTAATGTGCAAAATGAAGAATGTCATCACTAGGCTTAAAAGCAAATTTAAGAAGGTGAATGTTTTTAGTAACTTCATTATCAAATAGATTCAAAAAATATTTGAGCCTCAAATTGAAATTGAAATAATGTTTCACCTTGTTGGTGTCATGATAATTTTCAAACATTATCATGTACAAGTGAAGAATTTTGATCAAAGTATCGCAATGGTGAATAATTGACCTAATGATATGTGCTTGCATTATATGGCAAATGCAAACTTCAAGAATTATATTAAAATTAAAGTTATTTTATTTGAAGAATATTATGAGTTGACTAAAAAAGTTAAATACTTTGAAGAAATAAGTGTTGATGATGATTAGATAAGTCACTTCTAACAAACTCTCCAATTTTTTTGTTTCCATCAACTAACCACCTTGATGGCTTTCTAATGTAATTATGTTCGTGTGGATGTTGCAAGGTTGGCTTCTTCTTTTTCATGAAGTCACCATCACTAAAAATTGTTGATTAAGCTACAACAAGCACTTGTTTTACTTTTAGGCTTTTAAGTGGGTGAGGTTAAAAGTGTTGGGGTGGTTTTATGTTTTGTGAGTGTTTGTGTTTTGCATTCAACTTGTGTTACACTAAATGGAGTTCTTCAATTAAGAACTTGATTTTGGATGTTCATCTATTTGTCTTTGCATAATGAGAATATGAAATTTGCTATACATAACATGTTTGCATATATGGATTTTTTTTAAATTTCAAAATCAATCAATGCATTATTGACAATGAGTGAGAAACATCCTTAAATGCATAATCATATTTACGAGTAAAATTCTAAAAACTTTGGATGCATATCCTTTCACAATTTAAAAAAAAATGACATATTTATATTTAGAGGTGAGGTTCAATAACACTATAATTAACCAACATTGTATGTACCCCAAAAAAGTCCTTTTGTTTTTCCACACTTATAATTCACAACTTCAAAGTAATCCCAAGTGAAATAAATATCTACACAAAAAAAAATTTACAACTTTTATTATTGTAATAACTTGATAGGTTTGATAATAATTATGTTATTTTTGAAAATGTTGGATATTCTAAACATTACTTGTCACAAAACTTTGAAAACGAAATAACATACATTTGTATTAATGCCAATTTGATATTTGAAATAGTTGTGTAGGTTGCATTTGAAATTAATTGTTTTCTTTGTTTTTATTATGCAATATGTAATAGGTAGGTGATTTACTTGATGTTTGCATATTTATGTTTAACATAATCTTCAATGTGTATTATACTTCACTTAAATTTGTGGATAAAATGGAATATGTACTCCTTGCAACCAAGAATGAAAAAATGAATCATGTAATACTTCTTTTATAAATGAGATTTTTTACAATAAAAAACCATCCAATTTCTTTACACAACATTAAAAATGTGGCATTTATGACTACACATGACGATACAGTCTAAACAACCACATTGTATTTACCACTAATCATATACATTTTGTTAATTGCAACTACCTTTTGCTATTGCATCTTCCCTTTGCTATTGCATCTTCCATGGCTATAGTGAATCTTACCACAACCATGCATCCAATGGTCCATATTTATTTTAAAATATAACTTAATTAATATTTAATTTTTTTTTCCACGTGGCTAACCTAGGCGACATATATTTAAATATTAATAACTTGCCACCATGTGGTAGCATAAGCCTAAATTGTAATTTTTTTGCCAATTATATGCCACCACATGGTAAACTAAGCCAAATTGAATTTTTTTATCAAATTATGAACATAGTTGGAAATTGATTTTTTGGCCCAATTATGTGATGCAACAACAAACAAAACATATTCAAATGAGTTTAAACAACTTAGCCTAGGTGGTTTAGCCTGGGAAACCTAAACTAAAAACAAACCTAGGCAAGGAACCTAAGTAATTTAGGCTATTTTAACTTGGTTGCAAGTGTGAGGTCTTAAACCTTTCGTTTCCATTTTGATGATTCAATTATTTAACCATTGCAGCATAATTTTTTTATTATGCAACAAAATTATCCATCACAAAAATATAAATGATACATTAATAAAGATCAACCTAGGCAATCTTAGCTTATCTAGGTTAACCTAGGCATACACATGTTAACCTAGGCTACATAAACTATTTACGACAACTTAAGGCCATGACCTAAACTAAATAAGCTTAACCTAGGATAACCTATAATAAATTAGGTTGACCAATTGGGTAAAACTTGCCAAAAATTTGGCTAAACAAAAACTTGGGTAAACTTGGCAAAATTTTGGTTAAACCTAAATTCACTTAGGTTAAACTTGGGTTAAATCTTGGTCAAACCTAAACTAACCAAGGTTCTACCTTGGTTAAACCCGTGTTAACCTAGAATAATTTAAACCTACCTATGTTCACTTAGGTTAACATATGCCTCCTCAAAATTAACATGATGTAACCTAAGGTCACCTACAATAACTTAGGTTCACATATGTCTACCTAAGTTAATTGAAGCTACCTAGCCTAACCTATATTAACATATTCAAACCTAGGTTGGCCTATGCCTATCTTAGGCTTATATAGGTTGACTAAGGTTTCTTTATGTAAACTTACTAAAGTGGCCTATTTAAGGTAGTTTATGATGGTTTAGGTCATGACATGTGTCATGATTTTTTAAATGACTACAAGTCACATAATCATAATTGTAGTCATATAGTCATTTGTATAGTTATAGTTATATAAATGGTTGTGACTAGTGTCCACATCCAACTACATGACTAAATTTGAACTTTAATCACAAGTTATTATCTAGTCATAAAACCATGTTTTGACATTGTGTTAATGTATTTATAGGCCCCTCACCCATCAAAAAAATTCATTGTAATTACTAAAATCTAAAAGGTTTATGAGAAACTATCAATTAAGCCTTTTAGATTTTGGAAATCACTTTTGTGGTTTTTTTTCTATTTAAAAAAAAACTACACAATTCAAATTTTGATAAAATGGGTTATAGTTAAAATTTAGAAAATAAAAAGTTTATTATGAAAAAAGGTTAATGATAGAAAAAAAATAATATATATAATTTTTAAATTGCAAAAACAATTGGCATGATCTATGATCATTAGTTGCATTTTATTCAAAAATAGCATAACAATGAAATTTTGCATCTTCAATGACCTCTTGTATTCAAGCAATTGAAGTTGACCTAAGTCCTTGTGACCTACAAATGGCACATTCTCCTTCTTAAATGTTGGAACTAAACTTGATATCAACACCATGTGTGGCATATGCACACACATGGCTCTTCCATAACCACCACTTGCACCACACTTGAGAAAGAGACCACAACATATGTATCCTTTAAAATTTTATAAGGGTTCTTCCTCTCCACAAAATTCCCTTGACTCTTTTATAGTTTCTCAAAGTAACACAACTAAAATATTAAAAAATTGAAGAGAAAAAATCATGAAAAACCCAAGATAAATTAAAACTTGACTATGATCCAAACATCAAATCTAGCATCAAATCCACCTAAAATGAAAAGAAACATGACTCAATCTTCCATGTCCTTAGTGAATTAATCTTTGCTTAAGATGAATATATGTTCAACTTTTAACTAATAACCATGCATTTTAAGACAAGTCTATGACATTCTTAGCAAGATTAAGTTTTTTCAAGGAAATTGGTCTTAAAGTTTTTCATAAACATTAGGTCACATAAGGTTTAATTATACAATTATATATATAACATATGGCATTATCAATAGAAAGAAAAAATTATCAAAAATAGCCTCTTTTTTTTCTTTTTTTTTGCTAATGCATGGAATTTCTAGCCACATAAAAATATGTTGAGGAAATAGGCCATACAATTTTTTATAAGCATATGGTCACATGTGGGGTAGCCATATGCTTTTAGATATAGTGTGTGCCAAGGGAATTTTTCAAATAGTAGTCATACATGTTTAAAAGAATGTATGGCAATTTCAACCATGAAATTAAGAAACATGTCATACAAAATTTTGTAAATGTATGGCACATAGGAATAGCCACATGGTTTTTAAATATTGTATGGCATTTTCAAAGGCAAGGAATTTTTTTTGGTGTGACTTAGGGTTAGGAGATAAATTTAGGCCTAAAACATTATCTCTTAAAGGTTAATTTGAATCTCTTTCTATTTTTCTCTTGACTTTTTTGTTTTCCAAATCTACATCAAATGTTGTTTTTGTGGTTTGTTATGATCATCTTATGTGGGGACAAGAATAAAAGGTAGGTAAAAATCCATTGCATGTCATTGTTGCATTTGTAAGTAAAGTTTTAAACTTGCATGCATTGTTGGATTTGCTTAAAAACCCCCTTGCCAACCCCAAATTGAGTGGTTAGGCATTTTGGACTTGGTCAAAGTTAAGGTACTCACCATTTGCATTCTACCAAATGCCAACATCCTTGTGATTGAACCTTGTAAATGGTTGTGGGTTCAAATAACCACTAAGCCATGCTAAATTTATTCATGATAATATTTGTTTACTCAACTAGTCATCCAAGCATGGGAACTGAAGGGCATCTAATTTTTTTGGCTAAATAATGGGCAACCTTTTGGTGTGTGCTTTAAATCCCCTTCCGATTACAATAGTTGGAAAGAATATATCTTTCAAATCATGTAGATTTTTCAAACATTTTGTCATGGTTGGGTTTGAAGTTCATAGTTTCATTCATCATCTATTATGCAAAATTGTTTTCATAACTAGTGTTAATTTTGAGGATGATGCATAATAGAAAATGAAAAGTTGTCCATTGATTAGTGGCATGACTTTAATTTGAACTAATTCGAGATTTTTGATGATTGAAGTATGGTTTTGAATTGTACAATGGATCAAAATAAATTAAAAGTTTTTATAGGTGATTTGTATGTTCCATTACATACACATTGAAAACATTTGCCATATTTTTAAATATTTCAAAAGATTCTTTAATTTCTTTCATAACAATTTGGTTTTTGAAAATAAATGTTCAAAATTTTTTAGCATTTAAAAAAATTAAAATTTGTGTTGAATCCACCAATGTACTATGATACTTGTTTGCTAGTTAAGTGCCAAACCAAATAAGGTATTCATCTAAGACATGTATCTTCAATTTTAGATACCCAAAATGGGTCTTCTTTCATAATCATGTACTTGTTAGATGACTTCAAAAAACTTACTCTCATCCCCACCCACCTACTCACCCTTCCACCATCCTACCTACTAACATTTTAAGTAGGTACCCACCAAACGCCACCTACATGGCTACAACTATTTACATGGTTGCCATTCTAATAAACCTCCAATAGTGGACAATGATGAAAATAAAATAAAATGAAGGTATTGCATGGAGCTTGTTCTTTTTTCATTCAAACAAATAAATAAGGGTGTCACAACCCCACTTTTGGAAGAGTGTGAAGATGACATTCACTCTCCCGAAATGGGGACTTGGGAGTCCTCCAAGACTCCCAAAACTTCAGAGTTCGATTTCAAGGATCAAAACACTTCGCTTTGATGCGTGTTTTATGACATTGGAAAGTTATTGAAGTCTAGATGTCGAAATGGCTTCATATGAGCCATTTGGACATCTGCAACACAAGTTATGGCAAAAAGAAAGGCCGAGAGTCAAACTGGCAGTTTGACTCTTGATCATTGAAAGTCGGGAATCAACCCAACCTTGGTGTGTGCAGGTGGAATGCAACACACCGTTGGAAAGCTCTCAAGGAGAGCTACAATTTTGCTTTAAACCTCATCCCA
>Ga0209208_10005899_pt1 | contig 16973 bp, 17 predicted proteins | sample S1TSphfallax_3_FD_187694 | JGI IMG/M metagenome (GOLD analysis project Ga0209208, IMG submission 187694) | Host-associated microbial communities from peat moss isolated from Minnesota, USA - S1T2_Fd - Sphagnum fallax MG (SPAdes) (version 2) | ecosystem: Host-associated > Plants > Peat moss >...
TAAAAAAAATTCCTTCCAATTTTGTGATATAAGAAATTTGGTGAATTTTTCCCCATAAAAAGAAAATTTAGTCAAAATTTCAGTAGAAAAACAAAAACTTCCAAAAGCTTCCCAATTTGTTTTGGCCGAAAAAATTACAAAAGTTTTTCCATAAAAAAAAGAACACTGAAGTCTCAAGCTAAGTCACCTCAAGATTTTATTATATTATATTTTAGATTATTGTTATAGTCACAATAGAATTTGTTAGAAAATAATCTAATTATCAGGAGTGGAATTTAATACTATTGCATTAAAAATTGAGACCTTGTTCTAAGCTTTTTACGTGCAAAATCACTTAAAATGAAATTTAAAATGAATTGAAATTGAAATTGAAGTTGTGTTTTGAATTTTGGAGAAAAAAGTCTGTGTGATATGAAGCAAGGACGGAGTATCTTGGTTCAGACTGACTTACTACCATGGCGGCACATGCACAGACCAGACCAGAGCACACAGAGAGAGACACAGAGAGAGAGAGAGAGAAGGGGGAGTAGAGAAGCTGCAAGAAGAAGTGAAGGAAAGTGTGCAGTAGTAGAAGAAGCAGCTGGAATATTCTGCTGCTTGTAATGAGTGGAGTTGGACTGTAGAGCCAGGCACTACAGTTGCAGTTGGGCTGGAGATTTTGATCATGGATGATGGTACAACTAAGCGGTGGGGGTTTTTTTTTTTAAATTAAAAAAATAAATTTAAACATTTTATTTATAAATTTTAAAAAATTAATCTGGAATTCATATTTTTATTTTGGTGAATTTTATCCAACTTGGCCAAGGAAAAAGGGACTATGCGTATAAAGAATTTTTTTTTGGGCAAAAAAAATGGGCCAAAAACGCCATGTTTCAAGGGGGAAAAAAGATCTGAAATTGCCACATTTCTATATATTAAGTTCCAGCAGCATGCAGCCAAAACATTAGCAGGAATGCTAACACTTTTTAAATGTCCACTCTGACTTCTAGCCAAATTTGGCTAAGTCTTCTTATGGATGATTGCCAATCCACCTACCCTCACAAAATTAGGGAGTTTTTAAATAATTAAAAAAAATTAAGGGGGGCAAAAAACAAAAAAAACAAACCCTTCATGCAGCAAATGGTAGGTCAAAATTGGCTTTTGGTAGCTGCATTAAATTTCACTCAAGCTGGATGGCTGGCTGGCTGGCTGGCTGGCTGGCTGGCTGCTGTTGCAGACTCTCAAAGCTGGAAGGATCATATTTTGCTGTCGTGTGTGGTTGCTGATCTCATCTCGGACGACACGCGCTTTCGCGTGCCTCTCTCTCCCTCTCTCTCTCTCTCCAACTTGCTCATGGTTGTCAATCCAGCTAAGATAGATGCAGATCATTGCTGCAGCTGGATGCCGCGTCTGCTCACCTGTTCATGTTACAGCAGTTATTGATCTTAGTAGAAGTCACACAATGTGTTGTGATCACAACAACCTAATGGAAAGCCATTGACATAGTGCATTGCTTCTTCTTCTTCTTCTTCTTCTTATTCACAACAGCTTCTAGATAATCAAGTGCTCAGCCAGTTAGCTAGGTGCATATAAATCTGACTGAGATATCACAGACCCAGTGAAAGACATAAACGCAAGCTGAGAGACAGAGAGACAAACACACTCACACATACACAGACACAGAGTACTTAGTGAAATTCCAGCAGCAAGCAATAGGTGATGCATTTCAGCTGCTGATTGAATGAGCAAGAGATCAGTCGACCAGCAGAAGCTCGAATTACTTGGCATTTGAATCGACTGACTGACTGACTGATTGACTGACTGCAATTCACAGGAGCTGTACAACTACGAATTTTGCAGAAATGGCGGTTGCTGCATTGAGATCATGTGGGTTGCAGAGCGGGTGCGTATCGAGGAGGAGGAGGAGGAGAACTGCACAGGCTGCTACTGATCACAGCTCTTCTTCTACTACGCTAAATTTGGTCTTTGCTGGCGCAGTTTGGTTGGTTACTGGATCTCTTCTATTTTGCTGTTCCTGTGTTGTGGCCGCGGAGTCCAAAGCTGCTGCTGCTGCTGCAGCAGCTGCCACGGTTCGCCGTGAACTCGCCTTAGAAACTGGATTCTATCAAACGTCGTGCCCGCAATTACAGGACATAGTTTCATCAGTTGTGGCAAGCCATGTACGAAAGGACCCGACATCAGGTGCTCCTCTAGTGCGCTTGTTCTTCCACGACTGTGCTGTCAATGTAAGTGAGCAAATTTCCTTGTCTCGGCGGCCTCTCAATATTCAGATCCTCCTCTGCTCCTGCCATTCATAATATAAGTTTTCACTAATATCTGATCAGTTAGGGTCTCTTTCCATTAGGTTGCTGTGATCACAACTACACACAATAAGCTCTGATCACATCAGCCTTGTTACAACAGTTCGCTTCCCATTGCAGCTAGCTGCAATGGACTAAAAAGATATAGCTCTTGAATGTTAATAGATTGACAATCTAGCTGTTTTCTAGGTAACTTTTAGCTACTCATAAGTTCCAACTGAAAAAAATGTGATAAACATCGCCTTGTGGTGATTCACAATTCTCGCAGCTCCTGCATTTGATCAATGTAAAGTTGGGTGAATTCGAAAGGATTTTGTCATAATAGCTCCTAATGGAAAGATGTCCTTAGAGACTACCGATGCAAACTGTGAAGGATCTAGTCCGGGAGCTGGGGTCACCATTTCTCAGTCAATATTTTAAGTGGGTTTGCTTAGACCAGATGCAAAACCCGAAAAAAATTAGACTGGACATGATGAGTACTGTAGAATTTCTGACTGTAATTGAGAGTGCTAGAGTACACATGACTTACTTGCACGCAGGATTCTTCTTGACAAGTTTGTGCATGATGCGTGCAGGGCTGTGATGCATCCGTGTTGATCGATTCCACTCCCAACAATACTGCAGAGAAAGATGCAGTGCCCAACCTAACCTTAGCAGGATTCAATGTCATCAGCGACATCAAGAGTGAGGTTGAAGCAAGTTGCCCTAATATTGTTTCATGCGCCGACATCATAGCTCTCGCTGCCAAAGACGCTGTTGCACAGGTATATACATACAGAGACTTTTCTTCCATGTCCATGCCCATGTGACCTTGGCTCTGCCCTTCAAGGTAGAGGAGACAAATTGTGATACACCCACAAGAAATGAGCGAAAGTTTGGTATCCCTACATTCTAGGGAACATTTAAAATCTTCTTGCATCAGTCAGGGATTCTCAGCTTGATTACAGCAGCAGCAGCAAATTTTTTTTCCCCTTGAAAATAATAACAATAATAACTTTTTCTTTTGTTGTCTCTTTGAACTTTGTTGCAGCAAGGAGGACCCAATTGGATTGTGGAGTTGGGAAGGAGAGATGGTGTTGTGTCATCTGCTGCAGAGGCTACAGATCTACTACCTTCCTCACATTCCGATGCTCAATCACTGATTGCCACTTTTGCTACACTTAACTTGACTTCCCAAGACTTGGTCGCATTGTCTGGTGAGCCCAATCATACATACATATCTACTTACTTACCTCTTGATTCTCAACAAATTAAAAAAATGAGAAAGAAAGAAAGAGAGAGAGTGGGTTGCTGCTGCTTGTTTTGTGCTTTTGCCACAAAACACTTTGACTACAACAGTCTTGATGAGGTTTAAGGGTATAGCAATTTGAGGTTTTAACCTCCAAATTCTTTATCAAGTAGTTGAAGGATGAGGTGAGGGGTCAATACCAGACCAACACTGGTAGAGATGGGAGACAATATCTTACAATTTCCGATTGTGAATTTCAGCTGAACGTCAGTATTGGGGCTGAGCTTCCATCATTGTAAGTTTGAAATTTTTTCTCTAAGATTTGGGGAGCTTGGAATCTGTGCAGGAGCTCATACATTTGGAAGAGCGCATTGTACAGAAGTGGCAAGACGGTTCTATGGCTTCAACAGCACTACTGGGATGGACCCAACACTCTCAGCGAAATATGGAGAGATGCTGAGGTCTTTGTGTCCACTACCGCTCAGTCCAACAGCAACAGTACCACTCGACCCGGTAACTCCAAATGTGTTTGATAAGGTTTACTACACAGATTTATTGGAAGGTAGGGGTTTGATGTCATCTGATGCTGGACTGGTGGCAGATCCACAAACAGCTCCTCTTGTACTGCAGTACTCACACAGCAAAGCTGTGTTCTTTGAGCAATTTGCTACATCTATGATCAAATTGGGTCGGGTAGGAATGCCATTGGGATCAGAAGGACAAGTGCGAAGAAACTGTTCAGCTGTAAACTGAGCCAGGCTTGTGCGCTAGATTCAAGTGTAAAGGAGAATGGACAATCCCAAGTTGTCTTTAAGTAAATAGTTCCCCCATTTTACGTCCCAGCTCCTGCCCCTTTACTGCTTCACCCCAGAGATGCCAAAACTCAATCAAATCAGGCAGGACAATTCCCAATTCTTTCCCCCAAAGACTTTTGAAGCTCTAGCCTTCTGCACATCAGCATTGCCCATATACCTCCTACCTATTGTATCTATGCAAGAGGAGAGGTTTGTGCCACAACATCCTCTCATATGTACATTGTGACAACCACCCAATACTCTTGGGTTCCTAGACAAAGCCCAGGTCAGGCCTAATTAAGCCCTTTTGCAATCTTGTTTTGGCCGACAGTAAGTAATTTTTAAAAGCTTGCTTCATACAGAGAGCTAGAGATGTTATGATAGGAGGCTTGTGTTACCTTTTTGAAAAAGGGGAGAACAATTGCCGACAGAGTCGGGGTCACAATACTATCAAATTCTTTTATTGTAATTAAAGACCAATTTTTTTACAATGTTGAAAGGATATTATTTTATATCCAACTTACATATGACTAGAATTATCATTAGCAAAGATGTGCAAATTCAAAGCAAAAAGTTATAAGAAAAAGGGGCTCCTGATCAAAGTGAATGTGTCAATGAGAGAAATTTGTGAGACCCACCAAGCTAATTATGTGCATAAACTCTACTAGTATGCTAATTGGAAGTCACCGAATCATCATTGGAAAATGCTTGTAGTAGTTCAAATATGAATTCTCTTTGTTGTCCAGGAATGTGAAGAAGATCAATAATATATTGGTCCAGAATACTAACATTCATAATTGCGGGTGTTGATTTAGTTTGCCATATTACTGCCATAGAGGTGAGAATCTTGAGGAATTACAATTATCCCACTCAAGGCACACATTCTAATTGCTTTACATTTCAATTTAGGGTTTAGTCTGGGTGTGCAAAGTCCCTGCAAAAGCCTGCCTGTCTACATAACACTTTGAACCAAAGATGAACAAAATTCCAGGCAGAAAATTTCAGCTGAATAGTTATGGATTAAGCTATTGAAATCTTCATGGAGTTTTTGGGGGCTCTGATTTTGTAGGGATTAAACAAAGATTATTTTGAACTCTTTAAACTTGGGGCTTGATCAGCTGTTTTAATTCAGGCATGGATTTAAGAAATTCATAGAGTATTAATGCATTTTTGGCATCAATCTTTTAAGGTAAGGACACAACTCATTTGCTCTTGAAGTTTTACAGAAGTGCATCAATTAGAACTTAGGTGGTCAAATTTAGCTCAGCACCATGAGGTGCCTTTTTCAAATGGCTTGAATTCCCTCATTGAACTGGATGACATTAGCTAGTCTATTATCTTGGCCCCCTTATCACATCCCAATCTACAAGCATTCATCCACTAACCAAAACATGCCAGCTCTCATTTGAATGAAAAGCTAGATAAAGAAAACACCTTGTTTCTTTCATAATTCACGAAAGCTTCATAGATTGTTACACATTATTAAGTTTCTAAGGAGTCCTCCAATGTAGGGATTGTTTGAGGTAAATTGGCTTACTTCAAACTAAATGAAATCATAGCTATTTAAATGGACTCTAAGGTTAATGTTAAGCTATTGGTTAAAGGTTGGGGTTATGTAATTAAGTTTCAATGCGTAATTTCCTTAAATTGGTTGTATTGTTTCAACCCATAAACACGTGAATATGGTAGAGAGCATGCACAAATTTTGATGGCTTTTTTAATACAAAAGATGCAATGGGAGAAAACACAACTAATGGGTATCAAGGTTACCAAGAGGGATGTCCCTCAGCTGGGATGTCCATGTGGGATGAACAATGATGAGACAAATGGATTATGACAAAAAGCCCTCATGTAAATGGGAACAACCCTCAAATCACAAGTATAAGTTTTTTCAATTCATTCCCCCCAATACCCCTTGTCCTTCACCATGGATCACTATAATTGTACACATGTTTCATCCACCTATTATCCAACCCTAGCACCCTCTAGGTGAAAGCCTAAGGTGTTTAATTTGGACTATCAAAGTTGTAGTTTTTCTAAATTGTAAATGACCTTAAAATGTGAAATCATATTCAACATTAATATTGTTAATTTTGAATTATGCATGTTACAATAGACTTGAAGGAGAATCATATTGAAAAAATGGATGAGTTCTAAAAAAATCTAGTGGATTCATTATGGACTTTTGAAGTGATGACACTATGTTTATCTAACATATAAAATAAAAAATGTGAAATATGTCATAATAGTGTCAAAATAAAAATTATAAAACAAGCCACCATCAAATGAGGAGTTCAAAGATAAGATGCATTGAAACTTTCTTAATACAAGATGTTTTAATTTCTAAGAAATTAGAATTATGTCATGATTTTCATGATTTTTTTTCATGCCACATTGAAATCTTTGAACTTTCACATGGATGTTTTGAGCAATCACATGTCTAGTGATATTTATAAAGTGACTTATCAATACTTTTGACCAAAAGCATAAGGTATAACTATAGGATATATAGTTTGATAATTATTATAATTGTAAGATTTTAGCTAATGTAAGATGTGAAAATTTCAAAATGTCAAAGTGAATCACATAATCTTGTTGTTAGGATAGATGTAAGAAATTTTTCACTTTCAATGGGTTTTAATTTCTAAACCCTAAACTCTAATTGATTGACATGTGTCATTCTAGGCCAACTAAACCTTAAACCTTAAACCATATGACAATTTTAAAATAATTTTACAAATTACATGTGTTAGATGTTAATTGACTCACATGTTGTATATATTCAAATATATATGTTGATGGATTTAATTTATTATCAAATTTTATCAAGACACTTGGTATTTGTTAAATTGTTAGTTGATGACACATGTTTTCTCTTAATTGAAAAATTTATAATTTCCATCCATTCAAAAAGCCATGTGGCATTTTATGAATAATTTTACAATTCCCACACTATCCAAAACATGGCATCCATGACTAGTTTTTAAAAATTGGGTTAGTTGTTTATGCCATTTTTAATTGAATCAAACCCGACGCTTACGCCATGTGTAGTTGTATCAATCTAATCATGGATGCCATGTTTTGGCGTAGTGCCATGTGTCAAATATTGATTGGCTTGTGCATATGTAGATTTAAATAATTTATTAATATTATGAATTTAAAATCAAGTTAGGTTGAAACACGTGGCAGACCATGACATCAATTTTAGTAGTCCTACATGTATATTATTTATTGAAATTACACATGGTGTCATACCAATGGGTGAATAAGAATAATATTAATAATTTAATTTTCCATCCAACAACCTAGATTCAATTGATGCTTGTCATGTCAATAATCATATGCAATAAACTACTAAAGTCATGGTTAGTCATGGTATGGCATTTGCAAGGATGACCATGCCCATGATTAATGGCATGAAGCAACAAGCTCTTGTCGATTATGTAGTCACCTAATCATTTGTCTTTACACAACTACATATGTAGTCATGGATTTAGTCATTAAATGACAATTCTAGCATAATGGTTGGTCAACGTGTTACTTGAAATATGGGACATTCATGTTCTTCTTTGATGACCTATCTCCTCCAATTTCAAAAGTTGAAAGGATAACATTTCACAACATACAAGGTGAGGATGATGGGTGGGTGAACATGCATTATTCCATAAGAAAAAAATTCTAGGGGGAAGAATCATGAAAACTTCAACATGCAACTTCGTGTACTTGATTGTTTTTTAGGATCAATCCTTATAATGCTTCAATTTGAAATTCAACCTATAATGACAATAAATTTTGAATAACTAGGTCTTAAACTACTAGCGGACCTTTGGGATAGATTTGATAGTTTGGATGGTAAATGTTTTGGTAAAATGATTCAAACCACATTTGAATTGGCATGAACCAAACTACTTTACAACTTTGGCGAGTGGAGAGATTATGCAAACTTCTTTGTCGACTTGCAATAGTTTGCCACAATGATAAAATCAAACACATATGCAAGGAATAGGGGGTTGGAACTAACAAATTTGTTTTTCTATTTGATCCAATTACAAATGCTTTGGCAATGGGTTTGATAACATTGGGAGATGTGGCATGTTTTGTGGTCAAGGGAGCCATTTGAAGATCAAATTATGGCTACAAAATCTTTGAAGGTGTTCAAGGTTGAAAGAAAGAATTTCGATTTGCACCATGTGTTTATAGTTTTCAATATGTTGTCCACTTTCATTACTCGAACAATTTGATTTTCTCAAGAGATCACAATCGATGATTTCCTTGGAAACAAAAAGAGATGGTAAAAGGAAACATGGGTAAATGTTGTTTACCTTGTCTTTTGTGCTTTTGCATGTAATCTTACATTGTTGGCCTAAAACCAAGCTTGCCATTCCAATTGTTGGGGTGTGAGCTACATGGTCTTTTATGTTGTGGGTGGCCCCAAAGGATTTTGTTTGTTGATGGTGTTGTGATTGGGGCTTAATCTGAACTTTGTCTATTTCTCCTTGCATTTTGGAATATTTTCCTTGACTGGTTGTTTAGTTCCCTTTGTCAAATATGGTGCATAGTGATCCATCTTTGTGGTTCAAGAGCTTTTTCCTTTCGACAACCATTCAAGAGGTTTTTTGCCTTCAACATCACTTACCATCCTTATTTTATTGTGATTCAATTGTTCCTTGACCATTGACAAAACCATTTATTTGTCAATTTTCTTGAAATCATACAATGACGTACTTTCTTCACTATTCATTGCAAAAGGAACAACTTTAGTTACAACAATTGGGTTCAAATTCAAGTACATATTCATGAACTAAAAACAGAAACAACCCATACCTATCATATTCACTCAATCCAAGTGTTATTTCATTCCCAACATATTGGATCACTAGCTTTAACCCTTTGGAAATGTGGGTTCAACTTCAAATTCAATAATTTATGAGCGTTGTGCTCATGAAAGGTCAACATAAATGAAAGGAAAGGGCCTACAATTGTTACCACTTGTTTTTGCATCTATTGATGTAAGACTTGAAGTTCTACATCAAAATCTTGAATTTTTGAAGACCTTGGTGCCAAGCTTTGTATTTGCATCTGGATGATAAAAAAAAATTTGATAACAAATTGATCAAAAAATAACCAATATGTTTTGCTTTGGTTAACAACACATTGGTTGACAATGTGCTAAAGAATATAAGGTGCAATTTATTGAAAAAATATATAATTTATAATTTATTTCAATTTAAATATGTGTGTTTCAAGTTCACAAGTCATACTTAAAATATAATTTACCTAGAATATGCCATTATTTCATAAAAATTCAAAAAGTGCCCTTTTATTTCAAACACTTCGTAAAATATACAAAGAACAACCTCCTTGGGCATCCATAATAGTAAACAATGTTATTTTAAAATTCCAATGTTTCTTGGAATAAAATGACCTTTGAAGTGACTCGTGTCTTGATTATAGTCTTTAATTTTTGTGAACATATGTTAATTTCCGAGAATTTTTTTTGCCATTCTTGTCATCCCTTCACATTTTTTTCAATCCAAGTGATTATCTTTTACAAAAAGATTGAGATTCTTTGATAGAAATTGACATTAAACCATCAAAAATTTTGGTGTCATTTGTTGCATATTGGTAACATTTTGGTATGGCATGCCTCTAACATCCTATAAAAGATTCCACCAATTCCAACACCTTATAGGAAACAACAAAAGTTAAAGTAGTGGTCATGGTTGAAAGATTGCTACTTTTATCTTTGACATATTATGCAATAGTTTTTACAATTAACCCATTTTTTTTGTAATACTTGATTCATTTGTAGGATCATGGTAGGTTTAGATGTGTCAATTATTGTAAATAAATTAATGGTTACATGGTAAGGATCCCATGTCGCAACCTTAGCCTTGGGCTTGCGACCAAGGTAAAGGCTTGCAAAGGTGTGGGTCAAAAGTGAAGCTCGAAAGTCACATTTCATGCTCCCGGGAGTGTGGGAGGGTGTGAAGGAATGAACCTCCACACTCCCAAGTGAGGTCCCACTTTGAGAATTAAAGTCTTGATGGATTTCCAAATCTTCAAAATGTGATTTTAGGGGCCAAGATGGAAGCGTTCCTTAAATCATTGGAAAGCTCTTGGAACATACATGTCTAAAATGGTCTCGCATGACCCATTTGCGCAATTAAAAGGCAAGTTATGGCCAAAAGAAGGGCTGGGAATCAAATTGCCAATTTGACTACCGACCACTAAAAGTCAAGAATCGCCCTGACTTTTTTGTGTGCAGGTGGCATGTCACATATCGTTGGAAAGTTTTCAACGAGGACTACAACTTTGCTTTAGAGCTCACCTCAATCAGAGGTTTGCACAAAAAGTTATGGGCCTCCAAAGTTGTGGGAGTCTCAATTTTGGGAATTTCGAGACTCCCACTTGAAAGTCCCGGGACAAAATGACATTTGGGTGTTGGCCCCATGGCCAAGCATAGAATATACTATAAGGGGGGAAGATGGTGGCTTCCCCCAAATCCGGGCTGTGGTGAGTCTTGTGAATCCATGTTTGCCCGTGGCTTGTTCATGCACCAAAGGTGTTCTAACTACACACTAACCAACTTATTGTTTGGTTTGTGCAGTTCTGTGTGGGTAATTGACTTGCTTGTCAATCTTCTTAGTCCCCATCTTGGAGCTCTAGCACGCCCCTCCACTCCCGAAGTGTTGCGAGCTAAAGAACATGTCCCAACTCCTTTTCCTTTTGATGTCTTCATCTTTGGACTTGTGATTAAGTTCATCAAAGAGCTTGGAGGTGCGTCATCCCAATTTTGGGTTTAAAAATGAATAATCAAAACAAAAGTGTTGATTCCTCCTTTCAACATCCATAACTTGTCAAAATTGACTATACAAGTGTCACAAGATTGAAAAGGTTGTGTAATGAATTTCTCTTTCATCGTTTCGACCAACTTTGGCAAAGTTTCATGCATTAGGGTAAACTTGATGGAAACCTAGTACAAGGATTTTGTTTCAAGAATAATCTTCTAAAAAATGGAAACTCACCAAAAAACAAAAGCACTAGCTCCTAAACAATAAATAGGACCAAATCCTTTTCAATTTTTGTTCTATGATGATGATTCTTTTGTTGATTGTCAATATTGAAATTCATTCTTTTCACATTCACCCTATTCAATCCAAAATTTATGATGTTTCCAAATGTTTTCAAATTGATGATATCTCGTTGGCTGATTTATATATCAAAACGCCCTTTCTTGTTATCAGAAATGGATCAATTTTGATACAACAAAACACATTTTAGATTTTTACAATTAATTGGATTTGATTTTGGAGTTGGAATTAGTGTAATTATAATTGGTGTGTAAGATGCCCATGTAGTGGTACTCCAATCTTTTAGATTCCAAAAATCACAATGTTTTGCCAATAATAGTCACAATAGTACATCCATCATTGTGGAAGATATTTCGACAACAAAAGGAGTAGAATCACATCTAATTAATGGTTGATCATGATGCAATAATAGATCCACAACATTCCCTATTAACTAAATTAGTGAAAATGTCAATCATTTTGTGAAATTGATTTTCAACTTCTTCCACTTCCACAACATCTCCTACAAAATTCCTTAAAATAACAAGACTTAATGAATGTTCAACAAAAGAAAAAAGCCTAAATAACAAACATAAACGTAAAATTTTGAAAAAACAAAACATAAATGGGTAGTTAACATTTTAAGAGATGAATGACAAGTAATAACCAAAACACTTGAACAATGAACCAAAACCAAAGTGTCTTAGTAGCAAACAACCAATCCAAAAGGCAATAACAGTAAATGCACTTGAGTGATGAGTAGTCGTTTAAGTGATGAGCAACAACAAAAAATTTGCTAGGTTCCTAATCTTCTCCTAGGTTCCAATTTGGGTCCTTTGAATTGAAAATGAAATTAATGATTTTCCCCCACCAAAGTAGGCACTTGCCCAACATTGGTTGCAATGTTGCAACTTGTGGTATTGTGCGACAACAAGATTTTGAATTTTCTTTTTTGGAGCTTATATACTTTTAACTAGTATATATATATATATATATTTCAAAAAATAAATAAATCTTTATTTAGTTGATATACTAGAATTGATATGCCTCCCCGCCAATCTTCTTTTTAAAAAATTGATGTTGCACCCAAAATGGTGATCTGCCACAAGAGGATTTAGTTAAATTTGGTTTCTTGCTAAAACCTACTATTTAAATATGGCTATTTTTTACGAAGAAAGTTAGAATTTTGTCAAAACCTGCCAATTTTTTGGTGATTTCATAACTTTCTTCGAATTTTACTTGAAATTTTTCTAATAGCCTTTGATGATGTTGTGGGGCCCTTTTTCTTTGCAAAATGTCAAAAAAATGTTCAAAAAGAAACATTGTTCCCCACCATTGGTCCTAACCAATGTTGTTTGGTTGTGTATTTTTGTGCTTTTCAAACTCAGATTGTAATACCTAACCATTGTGAGGGATCTTCCAATATCCAAATGTTATGATTAAGGTAAGACTAGTTTTGTTGGCTTTTTACTTTTAAAGAAAACCTCAAATGCATTTTTCAACTTTTTTTTTCCTTAAATCTTTGGTTCCAATTCAAGGATATATTTTAAAAAGTTGATACAACCTTAGATAAACCTTAAACCCTTGAACCCAATTATTCACATTTCAACACTCCTTACTCTTGATTTTAAAAAAAAAATCTTAGGTAAGTTTGGTGTCACGATGTGTAGTGTCATGACATTCGGTGTCGTAAGGGTGTAAATCCATAGTAAACTTTACTAAACATAAAGACTAAAACCAGTCAAAGGTAGAAATTAATCAACCAAAAAGAAGTGCATGCACATATATATACAATGCACAAGATGAGGCTAAGATGAAATTTTCATGTATTAAGTTGAAAAGAAGGAAAGAAAACATAGTGTATGTAAATGATGGCCATGTAATAGCCACCATAGAAATCTAGTCTAATAATGGAGGAAACTCTCCCTAACAAAGGAATTCTAGAAAAACTAACAAGAGAAGGGAAGAGCTTGGGATTTTATACATCTGTCAACAAAGTTGAAACTGTAAACAAGCCATAACCCTAAAACACCTAATAACGTACAATAACCAAAGAACGTACATTAACCTTAAGAACGTACATTAACCCTAAAGGCATGATTAGCATGCCCGTAACCAAGCTTCATGTATGAGGCCATGCAGACGGGCATGACAATTGTCGTGATGTGCAGTGTCATGACGTTTAGTGTCGTAAGGGTGTAAATCCATAGTAAACTCTACTAAACAAAAAAACTAAACCAGTCAAAAGTAGAAACAAATCAACCAAAAAGAGATGCACACACATACAATGCACAAGATGAGGCTGAGATGAAATTCTCATGTATCCCCCCCTAGACTTAAGTTGGGAAAAGCGTGGCATGGTCTGAGTAGAAATCCAGGTGTTGCAGGAGAACATGATGAACAATACCAAATGCCGACGGGAATTTGATTGAGCTCTAGCTTGAGGTAGAATAGATGGTATCCACCATTACAATTATCTCAAAACAACATCTAATCAACATTGTCCATCCTCTAACATACCTAACATGGATAGTTAAGTGGAGGAATCCAAGTCGATGTGATGATGGTAGGATCCAAGTTCGTTAGGTGGTAGGGTGCACGATTTTTGGAGTGACATCGAATTGTGTGTTCGTCAATTCCTTATAACTCCAACACACATGAAGGTTTCATCACCTCAATCCTCGAAATAGTGCGACCAGAAGAAGTGTCTAGAATATCATTAAGTTGCTATTGAAGATACACAAAGTCACCAACATTAAATTGTTTCACCTTAGGTTTGTAAATGCCACTTTATGTGTGGGCATACTATAAGATGTCTTAATGTTGTGCAATGGATAAGTTTTCCATGGCCATGGGCATAACCCTCTTGAATAGAGTAGCCTTCTTTGTGATGACCTTAGACTAAGTGGCTGGGGAGTCCAAGTCCATAACTTGGTCCAATTGTGTAGCAATAAAAGAGGGTGGAATGGGATGTCTCCCAAAAAGTAAAAAGTAAGGAGTGAAATGAAACAAAGAGGCGTGTTTGGACACCCTGTAACCCATGGTGATGTAAAGTAAGGCCAGGTCCCAATCCTCTTTGTTCCTAGTGAGGCAAATATTTTGAAATCCCTTTTTGCATGTCTGAGCCATCCTCTTTACAAGGCCATCAGCTTGGGGATGATCCTTTGAAGTTCGGCAATGGTCAATGAGAGCATGATCAAGTAGGTCTTGGAATTCTACTCTGAATTTTAATCCTTGATCAATAAGGCACTCAACACAAGCCCCAAACCTATTTAGGACCTGTTGTAAGAAAGCTTAGTTGGTGTTGTGTGATGATTTATCTGGCAACACAACAAGCTCGACCCACTTTGAAAAATGCTCAATCATAATCATGATGTAGACATTACCCCTAAAGGTTTGTGATAACTCTCTAGCTAAGTCACGTGACCAGCAATAGAACATGTCCTAAATAGGGAGTGGAGAAAGTGTGAATTGTCGAGAGGAAAAGGAAGTTCTCACTTTATCACATTGTTCACACCTAGCAATGACATCTTAGACTTGAACATGCATACCTTTCCAATGGTAATGCGGAGCAAGAAGGTTGTAAGTACGTTTAATTCCAAAGTGTCCAAGCTTCGAATGTACCTTTTGAATAAGACTAGGGCGCTCAAGTGGTGGAGGAACCACATTGTCACCTTGTGGTAAACATCAGACAAGATGATTATCTTTCCATGAATAACATTTGGATCGTTGTTGTATGCGATCTCGATGACTTGATGTAACTTGGGGAAGGTATTCCCCATGTTGAAGAAACCTTAGAGTGTCCAAGTCCTCCCATATATCCACAATGGGGTGCTCAACCAGGTTACATTGCAATAGTGCAAAATAATTAGATGCATAAGATACATGTATTGTTAGAATTTGGTTGAAGTCTTGCTTGCCCTTTGAGAAATCTTTAGAGGTAGTGAAGGGTCTTCGTAACATGGTGTCCACGTTCTGATGTGTAATACCAGGTCAATGAATAACCTTGAACTCATATTCCTGAAGTATAAGCGCCCAATGAGTTAACTTACCAATAAGCTTGTCGTTGGTCATCAACCACTTGATAGGCTGGTGGTCGATATACAAAGTGAACTTGGTGCCATAAAGATAAGGCCTGAAATGTATGACGACCCATACAATAGCAAGACACTCCCCCTCGTATGAAAAGTAGTTATTGTTTTGGGATGCATAGGTGATAACATATTCCTTGCCTTCCGCATCAAGTTGGCCAAGAATAACACCAATACTAAAAGCACTCCAATCATTGTGTAGATTGAAAACCTTGTTAAAATTAGGTCTTCTCAGAATGGGGAACTTTGAAAGCTTTTCCTTGAGTGTGTTGAAAGCTTCTTGAACCTCTTCACTCCATGTCTAAGCAACATCCTTTTTTAACAATGCATAGAGAGGATGAGTAATAGTGCTGAAGTCTTGGACATAAATCCTATAGTAATTACATAGTCCAATGAAGATCCTCAAAATGTGAACATCAATAGGATTGGACATTTCCAAAATGACTATTACTTTGGCCCAATGAGCCATAATACCATGTAGCAAAATTTTGTGTCTAAAGTAGACTACTGAGGTGACAACAAACTCACACTTTTTTAGGATGGATCTTCATATTGACTTCATGGAACCTCTTGAATAACTTTTCAAAATGAGCCAAGTGTTGTAGGAGTCCCTTGATATGCACTAGGACATCATCTATGTAGCACTTCAAGAAATCTGCCCTTTCAAAAACTTGGTCCATGATTCGTTGAAAGAAAATAGGTGCATTCTTTAATCCAAAAGGCATCACAAGCCATTCCCACAACTTATTACTTCCATGGAATGTTGTTTTCTTGCAATCCTACGCAGTGAGCACAATTTGGTTAAAGCCTTGCCTCAGATCCACAATTGTGAAGATGTTTGAGTCTCCAATGCTATTAAATAGTTCTTCATGGAAATGGGCATGGGGTACCTGTCCTGAGGTGTAACCAGGTTCAAAGGCCTATAATCCCCACACATCTTTTTCTCAGTTCATAATCCAACTAAATCCTTCTTTGTTGGCATTACTGTAATGGCTACAAAATCAGAACTTGATGGTTGAATGAGACCAACTTCATGGAGCTCTTTGCATCTTTCATCTACTAGTTTTCATTCATGCTTATTAAACCTATGCCTCCTCTAATATATGGGTGTCTCATTTACACTAGTAGAAATTGGCCAAAATGTAACCACTCTATTTACGACTACATGTAACTATTAGTTATTTGCAACTACATTTGGACATTTTTGCAACTATTTCTTGTTTTGGTCATATTTGCGACTACATTACAATTAGTTTGCAACTATTTTGGTGTTCATCCTTCCATGTGAACAACATTTAGTTTGGTTTTCATCCAAGCAGAACAATTTATATCCCATTAGTTGCAAATGTCAACAATTTAATTGCAACCCTATGAATATACAAAGGTGTATTTTGTGAATTCTAAGGAATATAATTGGGTGTACTAATATTTATAAATGTATATTTTGAATGTATATGAACAACCATATTCCATGTGTATTCAAGTAA
>Ga0209208_10005900_pt1 | contig 16972 bp, 11 predicted proteins | sample S1TSphfallax_3_FD_187694 | JGI IMG/M metagenome (GOLD analysis project Ga0209208, IMG submission 187694) | Host-associated microbial communities from peat moss isolated from Minnesota, USA - S1T2_Fd - Sphagnum fallax MG (SPAdes) (version 2) | ecosystem: Host-associated > Plants > Peat moss >...
TCGAAGAGGCGATCGAAAGGGTAGCAGAATGCAACGCCAGGATGGCAAAGGAAAAAAAGCGCGCGAGGGGGACGCGTGTCAGAACCTGTGCCAAAAAAATACAGTTGGCCGAGATACAGTTGCAAAGAGACCCCTCCAACGAAGAAGTAAGGAATCTGCTCTCCAAAGCCCAAGCACAGCTGGCGGAGGAGTTTCAGGACTCCGTGGCGAGGAATCGCCATCTCAGCTCAGCCCGTTGGCTCAGGTATGGGGACACATGCTCTAAAATTTTTTTTGATTTTCACCGCATTGGGAAAAAAAAGGCCCTAATGAGGGAGCTCGAAATTGACTCCGGGACGGTCTCGGGCCAAAAAAACCTTTCCCACTACGTCACTAGCTTCTACACTCGACTGTACACCTCAGAAGCCGACTCCGTGGACACAATGGCAGCCCAGGAGCTCTACTCGCAAAGCGTACCAAGTAGGGTCTCCGCCGAGGAAAACGCGGGCCTCGTCAGTAGCCTGTCCATGGAGGAGGTGATCAAAGCGATCAAAGCCCTTCCGAAGGGGAAGGCGCTGGGTCACGACGGCATACCCATGGAGTTCTTCCACGAATGTGAGTAGGAAATTGCTTCGGACCTTCACCAAGCCTTCACGGCGATGCTCGAGGAGGGAGAGACCTCCGAGTTCATCAACAAAGGTACCATAACTCTCATCCCGAAATCCGGCGATCAGGCTCGCCTCAACTACTGGTGACCAATCACCTTGCTCGGGAGTGTCTACAAGATCCTCGCTAAACTCCTCGTCGGAAGGCTGCAATCGGCCCTACCGAACATCATACGCACGAACCAGACAGGTTTTGTGGAAGGTAGATCGATTCTAGACAATGTGTTCATAGCTCAGGAATCCCTGAGCTGGGCTGAGGAAAGCGGGCAGGACCTAGTCCTCCTCCTCTTAGACTTCGAAAAAGCCTTCGACAGAATAGAATGGGGATTCCTGTTCCGGGCTTTGGGGAGGCTCGGGTTCGGAAGCACTTGGATCAGATGGATCAAGGCACTTTACAAAGGAACTACTTCAGCGGTAAGGACGAATGGTGAACCAGGCCCGGACTTTCGGCTCGCCCGCTCGGTCAGACAGGGTTGTCCGCTAGCTCCGTATCTATTCATTCTCGCGACGAATGTACTTGGACACATGTTAGCGGATCCCAAGAACGAAGTCGAAGGCCTCTCCCTGCCAAGGGGGGCCTCATCAGGGACCAGACATTCGCCAATGACACGGCTTTGTACCTAAAAGGCACCCCCTCGAACCTGGATAAGGCGCAGAAGGTGCTCGCGACATTCAGCACGGCCTCCGGAGCGAAGGTAAACTGGCATAAGTCGACGGCCATTTGGGCCAGCAAAAACGCCAGAACCTGGCAATGGGGGACCGAGGTCGGTTTGAAGTGGGTGCCGAATGGTGAAGGCACAAAATACCTCGGAGTGCTGGTAGGCTTCCACCTGCCTCCGGAGGCGAATTTTGACAAGCTGATGGTAGCCCTCAAGAACAAGTTGATAGCTTGGAGCCACAACCTATTATCATTGGCCGGAAGGATCCTGGTTGCCAACCAGGTCCTCCTGGCCTCCATGTGGTACATCACAGTGTGCTGGAACCCCAACCCGCGGATGACAGCTCAGATCAAGGGGGTCATACGCAACTTTATTTGGGGCGGCAAGGACGCCCCAGCTAGAGCCACGGTCAGATGGGAGACCCTAATCCAACCGGCCGCCCAAGGGGGCCTCGGAATCATCGACCCAAAGGCCCAATCCGAGGCCTTCTTGGCCAAACTGATGGTCAAAGGCCTCGCCCCCGGAGGAGAGCCGTGGAAGGAGATCATCCAAAGCAAGGCTGACCAAATTAAGCTGCTCGTGCACAGCATGGGCCCCGACACCACCAACGTCAATTGGATCTTTTCGGCGCCAAAGCTCAAAAGAATTCCATGCTCAATGTGGAAGAGCATTGTAGGCACGTGGATGAAAGTCAGGCCCGGATTAACCAAAACACCCCCGACCTGCACCGCGGAGATTTTCCGACAGCCAATCTTCGGTAATCCCTTGATTCTCAACCTGAATGGAGTCCCACTAGGCTTAAGCGGGCTAAGCGAAGGCAATGCCTTCGTGTGTGCAGGTTGCACGCGAATCAAGGACCTTTGGAATCGCGAACGTCAGGAGTGGAAAAGTCTGGCCGAGCTGGGAATGAGCTACCATGCATCGAACAAAAAGTGCAAGGAAACCTTCATAGCCAGCATACCCTGGCCGCTGTCGGAAGGTACAAGTCCTTTGAAAAACGAGGACTGGATCAGCGACCCCGAACCAGTGGCTGGCCCCCCACTCGAATGGATTTACTTTGTCCTCAAAACCACCGCGAGCCACGCTAGAGTGGTCGAATTCAGGAGAATGACTCCCGAAGGGCGCATTCAGGCCTCCACCAATCAAACAATCTCAATAAACACAGGCTCCTACCTCCCGGTTAGGATCCTCTCTCAAGAAAGCTCCAGGGCGAGCCTCAGGATCGCCAAAGAACTGAAGACCCCAAACAAGAAGACTCTAATATCTTGGATCTTCGAATTTGGGTTTATTCAAGACCTCCCCTGGGACCCAGGGGAGTGGCATTGGAAACCCGCCCAGCCTCTAGGGGATGCTCCCCTCTTTGGATATACAGCAAAGAGAGGTTACATCAACGCTAAGAGCCTTACGTGCCCTTCGCATATGATAACCTTCATTCGAGGCCTCAACTTGAAGAACACGACCATCAATCAGGCCATTGCCAGGATCTGGCATAACTCCCGGCCCAGGAAAGTGGGCACCCTCATATGGCTCACCCTTAACCAGGGCCTCCCGGTGGGGTCTTGGCTGAAGCTCATGGACATTCACCCCAACTGCAAAGTGTGCAACCTGGGCGCCGAGGAGACCCTTCAACACTGCCTGCTTGAATGTCCCATGGCCCAGAAAGCATGGAACGCCTTCAAGCGTATTTGGAGCGACTGGAAGTCAAACCGCGACCTAAAGATCACTTGGCCTTTCGCGCTCATCGGCGAAGCTGCCGTTGAGCTTGACGATGACACTCCCGGTCTACTCGCGTACAACCCCGGTGGATACACGTACACTCGGCAACCCCTCGACATATTCAGGAGCCTTATTCTGTTCCACCTTTGGACGGAAAGGTGTAGAAAACACTTCGACGATCAATACTCCTTGAAAAAAGTCCTCCTACAAGCCTTGGTGGCGACGGTTGAGGTCGGTATGGCCACTTGGAAGGCTATTAGATCCCACCGTCCCGCCAGGGATCTGGCCATTTAGAGTAGTATTGAGATTACTTTTAGGAAAGAATGGCTTCACCTGAACATTTTCCGGACGGACAATGCCACCATTCGGTGGCATTACCTCCCCCCCTTGTACTTCTTGAATTTCTCTAATGATTGATGTGGCTGCTGCCTCCTCCCCCTCTGCGGGGTTCCCTGCAACGCTCCGCAGGGACTACATTCAAATGGCTCTTTTTCCTAGGACTCCCAAGTTGGAGTCCCGAAATTGTCCCGGTTGGAGTCCCGGGACTTTGAGCGCTCATAACTCCCGATTGTAGAGTCTGATCGCAACGAGGTCAGAACCAAAGTTGTAGCCCTTGTCGAGATTTTTTCAACTCCGTGTTGCACTCTTAATTCGGAGGTTGGCAAGAGGTTGATTCCCGACTTTTAGTGGTCGGGAGTCAAACTGCCAGTTTGACTCCCGGCCCTTCTTTTGCCCATAACTTGGGCGACAGATGTCCAAATGGCCAATGCGAGGCCATTTTCAATATCTACGCTTCAAGAACTTTCCAATGACATAAAGAACACCTCAATGAGAGGTGTTTTGGGCCTTTCTGTCGAACTCTAAACATTCGAGAGTCCCGGAGGACTCTAAATCCCCAACTTTGGGAGTGTTGGGCTTCACCCCCACACTTGGCCAAAGTGGGGTTGCGACATAATGGAGGACTCATAGGTTATAGAACCACATGGTACAATTGTAGAATAAACAACTTTAGTGGAGTTCAGATGATGTTTTAGGTGGGAAAGTTGAGGATTAAGGAAGCTCTTGATATCTTTTGGGGACTTATTTTCCTAACTAGTTTTTGTTGTTCAATATTAGGAGTATAGAGAAGATAGAGAACATAATAATAGTTATGGAGATAGAACAATTTTGAGGATGTACATAAAGTTGCTGAACCCAAAGATAATACTTGGAATAAGGTAGTTCAAAACCCAAAGAATAAGATTGTAAAAACAAATCCCACTTTGAAATTGATATTAAATGATTGAAAAACATATTAGTGAAAATATTGTAATTGTACCAATACTACAAAGTGCAAATATACTTCAAAAACCATTCAAATAATTACCAAACTTGATGAATTACTCAATCATACATTACATATGAGTTCATTGTCCCATTTCAATTCTATATGAAGAGTTCCATTCATGTAGTTTCACAAGAAACATTTGGATGAGGTTTTTCATTCAAACAAGCGTAAGTGTGTGAATACATGAAAGTTTTTTGAAAAAACACTATCATTTGAAAGATAACAAGAATTGTGAGGGAGGATTTGTGTTAAAAATCCATTTTTAGAGTTTCTCAAAATGCTAGATGAAATGAAAAAATCTACCCCCAAAACAATACAAAATGTACTAAAAAATGAATACAATTGCTTGCTCGAAATGTATCACCATAGTGTGCTTTCACCCTACACTAAGATTTTCCAAACCTCAATTGCAATTTTAGGATTTTCCAAATTTTAATCAATTGGGGGAATATGGAAGAACTATGTAGAAGGACGAGAAAAAATTGCAACTAATGCATTAATTCTTCAATGACTTTGTATGAAATAACAACTAAATCATCACCATAGTTACTATATGTTCCCTTGGAATCACAAAACAATTTTATAATTAAAAGCAAATATATTGACGTAACAATAGGTTAATAATAAAAATTTACTTTTCTTATTTACAACAATAAAAGTAATTTTTGAGTAGGTAAATTCAAGGTAAAAGTAATTTTCAAGGACATAAAATAAATCAAATTGTAAGAAGGGTTCTTGATATTTAACATATGATCTCATTCCTCAAATGCAAGAACAAATATAAACAACGTTGAAGCCCATAGTGAATAGGACAATAGTCTTTTCATTGGACAAACTCAAAACAACATAGGAGAGGAAAGGCAATGGCACAAGCCAGAAGAAGGAATCTCATGATGTAACATTAAGAAAAAATAGAGGAAGAGGTAAAAAAATGTTAACTTCTCAAGTATTAAGATTTCATTTCTTGTAAAAAGTAATTATTAGGGTTTCAAAATGTATAATATGTTAGTTTTTTCATTTTCAAGTTGAGGTCTCTCCATTACAAATTGCAACATGCCAAGAGGTAAACTCCTTTCCCTTCCCACAATTTTAAACTTTGTTTTTTAATTTTGATGTTGCAAATGATTGATTTGAGGATCTCCAATGACTTCGGGCCAAAGCTTGAAAGAGCGATGGCACCCGCAAGCTTGGGGGAGCTTCTTTCCATTTCTTTTTTGTCGCTAATAGAGCTCATGGGCAAGTTTCGGTGATGGCCAAGGTTGCTCTTAGCGGGGCTCATGGGGAGGTCTTGGTGATGTCGAGGATGTTTTCATGTTAGCTTGTAAGGGAGGTTTCGACAATGGCCAAGATCACTTTCAATAGGGCTCACATGGAGGTCTTGGTGATGTTAAGGACACTCTCATATTATCTTGTTAAGGAGGTCTCGACGATGGCCGAAATTGCGCCTAGTTTGAATTGGAAAGGAGGTTTTGATAAACATTGAAGTTTCTCTTTGATGAATTCATGAGGTGATCTTGATAGTTGCCAACAATGTTCATGGGCAAGCTTGTTGGGGAGGTCTCAACGATGGTCGAAATCTAATGCGCTCCTGACTCCTTGAAGAACTCAAACGTGAGTCTCAAACAAAAAATAGCGGAAGGACAAGGAGTCGGGTCACATTCCCTAGCTTGCAACACTTTGGAGGGGTAAAGGAGTGTGGTGGAGCTCCGGGATGGGACTAGGAAGATTTTACAAGCTTTACTTATTCACACGAGCTTGCACAAAACCAACATAAAGTGGTAAGTGCATAGTTGGAGCACCTTTGGTGTTAAAACAAGCCACGGGCAACTTGAACTCACAAGATTCACCATGGCCCGAACTTGGGGGAAGCCACCACCTTCCCCCTATAGTATACTTCGCACCTCTCTATGGGGCCCACATCCAAATGGCTTTTTGTCCCGAGACTTCGAAGTGGGAGTCCCGAAATTGCCAAGGTTAGGACTCTTGAAACTTTGAGGCGCCATAATTTTGCATGCAGACCTCCGATGGAGATGAGGTTTAAAGCAAAGTTATTGTCCTCATTAAAAAAATTCCAACAGTATGTTGCACGCCACCTGCACGCAAGAAAAAAGGGTCGATTTCCGACTTTTAGTGGTTGGGAGTCAAACTGCCAATTTGACTCCCGGCCTTTCTTTTGGCTATAACTTGTGCTTCAAATGTCCAAATGGGTGATGCGAGCCCATTTTAGACATCTAAGTTCCAAGAGCTTTCCAATGATATAAGGAACGTTTCAAGCCATTGAGTTTTGATGTTTGCAATCGTCCTCTGAAAATTTAGGGGTCCACCAGGACTCCAACTCCCAAAGTGGAACTCCCTTGGGGGTGTGAAGGTTCATTCCCTCACACCCTCTCACACTCCCAAGAGTATGTTGTGTGATTCCTGGCTTCCTTCTTGTCCCGCAACCTTGCAAACCCTTGCCTTGGTCACGAGCCCAAGGCTAGGGTTACGACAAAATCTCTCCCGACTTAAGCTACAAGGGAAGTTTTGACAATGGCCAAAGTCCCTCCTCAACAGGCTCATGAGGCGATCTTGGCGATTATTGAAGATGCTCCGAACAAGCTTGATGGGGAGGTTTCGATGATGGCCACGATCTCTCCCAGCTTGAGTTGTAGGGGAGGTCTTAGCAATGGCCGAGGTCCCTTTTAACATGCTCATGGGGTGGTCTCAACAATTGCCAAGGTTGTTCTCAGGCAAGAATGTTGGGGAAATCTCAACAATGGTTGAGATTATTCCTGGCCTAAATTACAGGAAAGTTGTCAATGTTGGTTAAGGTCCTTTTTCAATGAGGCTCGCAGGGTGGTCTTAACAATTATCGAAGTCCCTTCTAAACAAGGGTGTTGGGGAGGTTTCGATGATGGCCAAGATTGCTCCTTGCTTGGCATCATGACATTTTGTCTCTTTCATTGGGTTTTCCATTGTCGCTCTTCTTAGCAAGATTGTTGTTGTTATGTAGGGTGCTGGGACATCTCGTGATCTCATTCTAAATGGCGAAGAAAGTTTAGTGGAAAAGGTAAGTTATGAGCTTAAGGTTGTACAAAGAATATTTTATTCTAAGTTTTCAATTCAAACTTTTTTACTCATGATATGATTCCTTCTTTTGGTAGTAGAGAGAGAAACTATAATATATTTATTTGCATTAGAAGATGAGAGCATGATAGTAAGGAAATGTTATTGGATAAATAGGAAGCACATTAAAAAAAAAGGTTGTGTAATCGGCTTCTAGGGACATTCAAAAGGAGGTATACTTTCTATTCAATTTTAGTTACTTTTAACTTGTGTAACATATGGATTAGGCCCTTACTTTATATTTTGCATCGTGTAAGAAGGATTCTAAGGGTTAGATTTTGATTCAACAACCAAGATTTTACAATTTAAAGAGGTAATTTTTTGCGCAATCCAACTAGGTTGAGATGAATATAGAAATGAACAAGCATTCTAGTACCATGATTTAGGTTTTGAGCTCCAATGGAATAATATATATTTTGTATTCATTGTTAGGCATACATTGTTGAAAATTCAAGCTCAACTAGTTAGGTTTCATTAGTTACTAGAGTAGGAAAGTAACTAGGTTACTTTCACAAGGTTAAATTATTTTCTTTACTTATATTAGTTTGGTTATTTGTGGTTCAGTCTTGTAGTTAAATACCTTGGTGTTGATGGTTTGTTTCTTTTTTATTCATTACACAAATTTGTGTATTTCATGTGACAAGAACCTTGAGGAGTTCTTGATGTTATGTTTCGTGTCGTGAACATCATGTTTTAAGTTTCATTTCAATAAAGTTTTATGTTTACACTTGAGTAGATCTCCTATTTGTTAACATGGTATCAAAGCTTAGGTTGTTTGATGAGAAAGTTGAAAGAGATCTAGAACTACAAAGTTTCTAGAACTAGAGCTTGAAAGTCTGTAGTAATATCATAAGAGTTTGTCAAGTGTAAAAGAGAAACAAGAAAGGAAAGAATGTGAAAAGAAAAAATAAATAAATAAATGAGAGGAGATCAACATATCAAGGGTTATGGAAGTCAGATATTTAAATCTAGATCTAGATCTACTGTGAAAAGATCTTGTAGTGAGACTTGGTGAAATTGTAAAAGACTATAAGACGCTTCTATTCTCAAAATTCCAAAAAAAAAGGATTTGTTTTGTGAGAGTTATGAACTTTTGAAAATTCTATGTTATATATGGTTTTTTAGTCATATCTCCTTTGTTTGAGTTTTTTTGAATATGCAGCTTTAGGATTTTATAAATCAAAAAGGACATAATACGTGAGAAAAATTTCAAGTCATTTGGATATGTATTGAGAGAGATTCAAGTATTTAAAGTTTCAACCTCAAATTTGAAGTCAATTTCTTTTGAAAGTGATAACTCTTTGTGTTCATCATCAATAGAGTTGAAACTTTAGCAAATACAGAAGACATATATATTATTTGTTTCCCAAAATCTCAAGGAGTTTGGAGTTGCTGAAAGCGAGTTATAGGTCATTATGTGTTCAAGTTCCAGTTTGAAGTGACGTCAAGGAAGTAGCAAGATCTCTCATTTTATGAAGTTAAATGAGCTGAAATTTTAAGAGATGGTAGTAGACATAGTTTTTTATGTTTTTAAAAAAATTCAAATCGATCCAAGGTAATATGTGAATGGTGTTACTTTGCAAAGTTGTTGTGACAAGTTTACATTAATAAGACATCAAAACAAATTTTTGAAGTGAAGCAAATATAACTTGGGAGAACTTGAAGGAAGGAGTTTGAAGATTGGGAAGCACAAATACATTATCAAGACATGCATACAAAATTTTGGTATGTAATCATGTACTTAATACCATACAAAATATTATACGAGATACATACATATACGTAAAACCTATGTATAGTATAAATTTTCATATAATACTTGAGACATACATATATATGCAAGGTCCATCTTGTTCAAACGCTAACTTTAATCTTAAAAACCTAAGGAAGTAAAACCTTAATCCTAATCCTAGAAACCCAAGGAAAGAATTTAAATCGTTTGTGCAACCCCAAGAAGACATTGAGTGTTGCCTTGAAAGATGGTGGATGATTTTTCTCAAATTACAATTGAGAAATTAGACAAGAATCATTTCCAAATGTGGAAATTTAGGATTATGAATTTTTTTATGGGGGAAGGTTATTGGGAATTCATAACTGCTAATGAAAAACCTCTTCTCCTAGAAAACCCCACAAAACAACAAATTCAAGCCAATAAAACTTAGCATAAAAGGCAAGGAAAGTCTTATATTGGTTTTCTGTGAATGTGTCCAATTCCATGATTGTGCATATTCAAGATGCAAAATCACCCAAGCAAGCTTGGGATACATTGGTGAAAATGTATAGTACCAACACATAAGCTCGCAAAATGTAGCTCAAGTAAAAATTACATAATCTACATAAAAACGAGATGAACATTAGTGATTATTCTACAAAGGTGAAAAACCTTACAGATGCTCTTACATCTATAAGAGCCCCTGTAGATGATGAAGATCTAATGGCCGTGACTTTGAATGGACTTAGAAAGACTATAGCCAGTTTTGTACTTCAATTGTAGTTTGAAAAATATTTCCCAATTTCAAAGACTTAATAACCCTACTTATAAGTGAAGAGGTGTGAATTGTTGGTACTTCATCCAATGGAGGATCACAAGAAAGTGTTTTCTATTCAAATTCTAATAGAGGTAGAGGTAGAGGTAGAGGTGCTAAAATTTCATTTCGAGGCTGACACAAAAGCTCACATGGTGGACATCATTAACATGAAAGTTAATCTCATGGAGGTGGACGAGGAAACTTCAAAGGAAGAGGAAATCGTGGAGGTCATGGTGGAAGTCATCGAAATCAACAACCAAATAATGACTTAAATTGCTACTACTATAAAAAACATGGGCACATGGTAAAGAATTGTTATCAAAGGGAGTATGATGCACGAAATGGAAAGCTACAACAAGGGAATTATGCATCAACTAGCAATCAAGGTGATGAACAACTATTTGTGATGCAACACATGGCAAATTCAATGATAAGAGGTGTATCAGATAACAATGTCTAGTATGTGGATTCTGAAGTTTCAAAATTGAATGGACGAATGTTCACCTTGGATTAAACATGCTTGAGGTGAATTTCATGTTATTCACACATGGAAAAGGAGTTGGAGACATTGGAATTTAGCACAAGCGAGTTGGCCATGTTAATCTCTAACGTTTTAAGTTAATGGAAAAACAAAATCTTGTTGGAGGTCTTCCTAAATGTGGAACAAAAAAGGTGATGTCAGAGATTTGTGAAACATGCCAATTGGGGAAGCAAACTAGGCATCCATTCCTAGTTCAAACAACTCGTGTAAGTTCCAAACCTTTAGAAATGATCCACTCATATGTGTGGACCACAAAGACATAGTCCATTGGAGGATGCAAGTACTACATGAATTTCATTGATGATCACACAAAGAAGGTGTGGGTCTATTTCATGAAACACGAAGGTGAAGTGTTTCAACATTTTTTGAATTTCAAAGCAATGGTTGAGAAGGAAAAAGGTGTGAGCATCAAATGCCTAAGGTCCGATGGAGGGGGAAACTATTTTTCAAATGAATTTAATGAGTACTTGAAGGAACATGGAATTCAAAGGAAGTATTCATTTCCCATAGCAGAATGGAGTTGCTGAAAGGAAAAACAGGCACATTATAGAAATAACACGTGGCATGTCGAATGAAAAGAATTTACCAAATTACTTTTGGGCTGAAATGATAGCAACTGCAATCTATATCATGAATCGAACACCCATAACAGTAATTGATGGCATGACACTTGAAGAAAAATTCACATGTAAGAAACCATATGTTTCACACCTTAGAGTGTTTGGTAGCATTACATATGTGCATGTTCTTGATGAAAAGAGATCAAAACTAAATTCAAAAGCTGAAAAATGTATTTTCATTGGATATTCCTTAGAACAAAAAGGATATAGATGCTTCAACCCTTCCACTCGGAAGTTATAAGTGAGTAGAAATGTTGTGTTTGATGAGATGGTTAGTTAGTACTCACCACTGAAGATAACAAAGATGGAGAGGTTAGAAATGGTGATGTTTCATCAAATGTGGAACAAGAATCACAATTAATTAGTGGACCACAAGAGTCTTCAATAAATGGGTCCAGTAGCACTTCATGGAAAGGAAGATTAAGATCTTCAAACATTATAAATGGTAGTTCTCAAACATCATCTAGAAATTTTCATGTAGATGATGAATCAAGTGATTTAGAGAATAGTGTGGGTGAAGAATAAAAAATCCCTTCAATTATTACTCCCAAAGCTCGGATGGCCAAGAAAGTTTTGGAAACACTTAACAACAACAATGGAGTACGAAGATCCACACAAGTCAAGTACCTTGTACAAAGACTCACATATGATGGCTTTATAGCTCATCATTACGCATACATGGTGAGAGTTATACAAGAGGTTGAACCCATTTGTTTTGAACATGCGGTTGGAAACCCTAAATGGGATAATGCCATGGATGCAGAAATGGCGCCATTGGACGTTAATGCTACTTGGGAATTGGTAGCTTTACCAAAGGACAATAAAACAATTGAATGTAAATGGGTGTACAAAGTCAAACACAATGCAGATGGATCTGTGAATAGATACAAAGCAAGATTGGTTGCTAAAGGTTATGCCCAAACTTGTGGCATAGACTATGAGGAAACCTATAGTCCAATTGCCAAAATGACAACTGTAAGAACAATCATTGTTATGGCAACATCAAAAGGATGGTCATTACATCAAATGGATGTAAATAATGTTTTTCTTCATGGAGATTTACAAGAAGAAGTGTACATGGAATAACCACCAGGTTATATGGACTAAACACATCCTAATTTGGTTTGTAGGTTGAAGAAAGCTTTGTACGACTTGAAGCAAGCACCTAGAGCTTGATTAGATAAGATAGGTCAGAATCTTGTCACAAGTGGATTTCAAACATCCAATGCAGATTTCTCATTATATGTGAAAAAGACAAATCATGGGATTATTGTCATAGTCATATATGTTGATGATTTGATTATCACAGGAAATAGTGATGTAGACATCTTTGATTTGAAGAAGCTTTTGAACTAAAAGTTTGAGATGAAGGATTTAGGAGAATTGTGTTACTTACTCAACATTGAAGTAATCCAATCCCTTAAAGGGATATGGTTACTACAAAGGCAATATGCCTTGAACAAATTATCCAAATATGGGATGACGTGTTGCAAACCCATTTCAATTCCATTGGAGCAAAATGTGAAGTTAAGTGCAAATGAAGGAGACCTTGTGGAGGATACCACTATATATAGACGCACAATGGGGAATTTGATTTACATGACCATCACAAAGCTAGATTTGAATTATGCAATTGGAATGGTGAGTCAATTCATGCAAACACCATGAAAGCCACATTTGGATACAATGAGGCGCATACTAAAGTACATAAAACATATTTTGCAATGTGGAATTTTTTATGAAACTAAAAGCCAATTATAAGTACATGGATACACTGATGCTGATTGGGCTGACAATGTTTCAATTAGAAGATCAACCAATGGTTTCATGTTTTCTTTTGCAAGTGGTGTTGTTCGTTGGAGTAGTAAGAAACAACCAACAGTTGCATTATCAAGCACAGAGGCAAAATACAAAGGCGCAATAATTATTGCATGTGAAATAATTTAGTTACAAAAACTATTATCAAATTTGCGACAATTAGTGGATGCTCATGTTGTCATTTATTGTGATAACATCAATAGCATACTACTTGTTAACAACTCAGTCTATTGTGCTAGGACAAAGCACATTGGGGTGCACTACCACTTTATTAGAAAAAAAGTTATAGCAAAAGAAATTGACCTTATTCATGTCAATGTTGAAAATCAAATTGCTAACATTTTCACAAAGGCTTTAGGTACAAACAAATTAAAGAAGTTTCAAACAAATGTTCGATGTACTAGAAGTGGATTTGAGCTTGAAAGGGAGTGTTGAGAATTCAAGCTCAATTAGTTAGGTTTCATTAGTTACTAGAGTAGGAAAGTAATTAGGTTACTTTCATAAGGTTGAATTACTTTCTTTACTTATATTAGTTTGGTTATTTGTGGTTTGGTCTTGTAGTTAAATACCTTGGTGTTGATGGTTTGTTTTTCTTTTCTTCATTACACAAGTTTGTGTATTTCATGTGACAAGAACCTTGAGGAGTTCTTGATGTTATGTTCTGTGTTCTGAACATCATGTTTTAAGTTTCATTTCAATAAATTTTTATGTTTGCACTTGAGTAGATCTCCTATTTGTTAACATACATTAATGAATTGAATTATGAAAAAATACAGTTATAGGTAAATATGGAACAAAAGTTGCAAGTAGACCAAACTATTGTGTTAGGAGACTTGGCTTCAAAAAATCCGAAGGAGGTGGGTTTTTAAATTCCACTTTTGAATTGCTATAAAGAAGCTATTGTGCTTTTTAAAAAAATTATTCACTTCTATGGTTAATGCCAACCATAGGGGAAGCTTCATTTTTTTCTAAAAAAGTTAAATATCCAACTTTACCCAAACTGTGCTTGATGGTTATAGTCAGTATCGACCATATTTAAAGAACATTTGGAAAATGCATATGAATACATTGAGTTGAAGTAGATCTAGCTTTGAAACTCCACACTATGTCATTTTTTTGTCTTCCATCCCTGTAGTCAACATCAACTATAGGGTTTCTAAAGAATAAAAGTCTTCTTTTGAAGTGTTTTTTGAAATGTTTTAGTTGCAAATTTCTTGTGGGTTCAACTTCATAGCCCTTCACCTTATAGTTGGTGCCAACTATAGAAGAAAATCCTTTCGAATCCTCAAAAGATATCATGTCTCTTCCCTTAGACTCTCTTTATCATCTTTTTGTTTCCTTTTACCTTCAAAATCTTTATAATCGACATCAATTGTAGAAAGTTTTGTCACTAATATCATTTTTTTTTTAAAAAAATTGAAAAGCTTTCTTTCAATGGTTGACATTGACAGTTAGGCCAAATTCCGAGAAACATTCCCTATTTGAATAACCTCCTTGGTTAATATCTTTAGTTCTTTCATTTTCTTGCATTATCATTATTTTCTCTTTTTTTTGTAAGGGATAAATTTGTGTTCTTGCAACTAGATGACTATCTCCCATCTGTGTAATCACAGGGGGAGTCTAGTTGCTAAAGGACCATAGAGGTTATTCAATGTCAAAATAAACTGAATTCTTTGGAGGTTCTAGACTAATACAAAACCCTCCCAAAGAATAAAGCAAGGATGAATATCCTTATGTGTTGGCTCCTAACCATGTTAATTTTTAGGTCGTCTTTGAAAATCAACATGCTTAAGATGGAACATGCATTCTTCACGAGTTATTGGGAAGGTGAGAGGGCATTTTATGTTTCCTCGACAAACTAGCAAGGCGAAGAAGAATATGTGTGCAATCATGTTGATACTTGGAGTTTTGTTTGGAAAAAGAAAAATGCAAAGTTTGATAAATTTTTAATCGAGGATTCGCATCTTTGTTGGCTATCTGGAAAAATGTTTCACATTTGGGACAACAATCATCACCTTTAAGCTTGGTGATCATACATTGATGAAAACCATCCCAATGAACCCAACTAGCACATCAAGGTTGATCCATTTATTTTGGACACAACATGGCTTGGTCAAACTACTTACATGTATGATTGACATAAATAAGTGAGTTTCCATTGTTAATGTCTATTCTTTTTTCCACAAATGTTAAATGGTGTCTTATTGATGTTTAACAATCTTTTTCTTTGTAGGTCCATTGAGATGGATAACATGAAGTTGTCACTTTTTCATGATTTCTTTTGCATTTAATCCATTAGAATGATTCCACTCCACAAATTCAAGGAGGTCATTCCAGATGCTCAAAATAAGAAATGTGAGAATAAAATAAAAAAGACTTGGTATAACTTCACACAAGAGACGTTTTTGAGTTTATGTATAATGTAATTTTATTTTATTTTTTCAAATGAGCTCCATTATCTAAAACAATTGCATTTGATTTTGAGCCAAATGTTTTCTTGCAGAAAAAACTTATGACTATTATCAACACTTCACATTGTTTGTATTATGTAAATGTTCCAGATCCTGCTATTTGAAATCTAGAAATGCTAGCTTCACTGAGTAACATGGCAATGGAGAGTGTTTGAAAGGAACACATGACAACATTCCATAAAAGTTGCCCATTTGTGACCCCGCATTTGGCCCTAAATTTCTCCAATAAGTACAAGTTCATTACAACATGAATCTTAATCCCAAAATGATGATTGAGAAGTTACAGTTGCTTGTGTCTTTGTAAGTGAGCAATGAGCAAAAGGTTTATTGGCCCAAGTAGTGGAACTAGTCCCTAGTTCTCAGGGAAGCTTAGAAATTTCCCAAGGTCGGGTTGTTGGATGCCATTTTTAAAAAATGGCTTCACAAGGCAATGTTTTGGTTTCAAGTACCCTATTTGTTCATCTTGATTATGCATTGAAATTCTCTTTAAGCTTTTCATTGGATGTTTGTGTTGATGGCTTTGCATTTGTGTTTCCATTGTAGTTGGAAGTGGAGACCAATAAACTACTTAATAGCATAATCAAGAACCTTGGTGTGTTTATCCTTGAGAGTGTCAAAGTTCAAAGTCTTGAAAACTTCATAAGTCATTATAAGCTTGAATTATGGGAGTCTTTGTTTTATTGTGAATTCAAGTTGAAGGGTGGAATCTTGAAAAACAAAATTTGACAACAACAAACTGGTGGTGAAGAAGCTTTTAAGCGAATGATTTACAAGTAAAGGACATATCCTCCTTTCCATGTTCTAGCCTAATTTTGTACTTGGCTTCAAGAATAATATTCCACACATTAAACCCCTTTTCCTTACCGCATGTATTTTTCCCACGTTCTACTTACAAAGGAGTCAATTTGCAGTTTACTTTTGCTTGTTAGGGTCTAATGCAATCCTAAAGCAAAAAAACACCATGTACAAAAAGGACCTCTTGAAGGAGTGGTTGAGTGGCCACTTGGCATCTTGTGGGTGGTTGTTACCCAAATTTGGTAACAACTTGATAATATAAGCAAGTTGTTAAACCTAGCATGTGTCATAACCTGTTATTTAACCTAATTAATTAAATAAACTTGGTAGGTCATGATTGGGTTAAAAAGATAGGTTGACATGTTAATCAATATGTATTCGGTAGAACATGTACTTGACAAAATTAGTAGTTAGACATGTAGTTAAGGAAGGTGTACTTTTTGAAATTTTGGATTGTTAGTCTAGATACTAGCTAATGACTGTTTGGAATGGTCAATTATGACTGTTGTATTTTGAATTGGCTAGTATAGGACTAGGAGGACATACTTGTTGAAGGACTTTTGGATTTTATTCATGATTATGTGTTTCACTTTCCAATTATGGAACATGGATCATTTTTCTTTTAGCCTATTTCCTTCAAGTTTGAACAATTTGTGTACATGTTACTTTAGGATTTGTAGTAGCTTAAGTTTTAGTTTGTGTGTTATATGTACCTATTGCTACTTTAGGAACCTATTGCTGAAAAATT
>Ga0209208_10005901_pt1 | contig 16971 bp, 19 predicted proteins | sample S1TSphfallax_3_FD_187694 | JGI IMG/M metagenome (GOLD analysis project Ga0209208, IMG submission 187694) | Host-associated microbial communities from peat moss isolated from Minnesota, USA - S1T2_Fd - Sphagnum fallax MG (SPAdes) (version 2) | ecosystem: Host-associated > Plants > Peat moss >...
AATCCTAGCAATGGTCAAGACAAGACATGGCAGTACAAATTGAACCTAGACAGGTTAAATGAATTACTTAAACACCGAAAGCTCAGAAATGAAGGTAGGTCATACAATGGTGAACAATACCATAGATATTACATAAACTCAGATCCATACAACAATGTTGCTGTGGAGGAAGAAGAAATGTCGGAGGATAGATGGGAAGAATTAGCTAAAGAAGTGGAGAGATGGGAGAGAGCGATTCAACAGCAGGAGATGGAACGAATTAGCGTATCTGAGCAGATAATTACTCATGATGACCAACATTCGGGGGTGGCGCTTAATAATGCTGAATTTGAGACTATTGTGGTTAATTGTGATGAATCTGATACTGGTTTAGAAATAGGTTCACAAAGCCAAACAGCGATCGCTTTACCTAACTCCGAGCAGGAGGAGGAAGAGAGAATTCCGCGAGTGATTGTGACTAGCTATGTTCCAGGAGCGATCGCTATCAGTAGCGTTCCTGAACCTCAAAAAGTGCAGGAACAAAACGGGTTTAGTTTAGGGGTAGTTCAGCAAGAAGCGATCGCCTTTGCCAACTCCCGACACCAGGAGCCAGCAGACCTCTCCAGAGTGGTTGTTACTCCGAAGATTGATGGGGCGATCGCCACTAGAAACGTACCTCAAAAACAAGCTGTAATTGTTTCAGAACAACTATCCGAGGGTACAACTTTTCCTATTCCACCATCATCTAAAGTTGAGCCTGTTATTCCTAAGAAATTGACTCAAGCAGAATTAAATGACATAGAGGATGAGATTAAGCGTTTGAGGATTAATCCTGATTCGTGTATATCAGTGATTAGGAAGTATTGGGACAACGTTGGTGGGGCGATCGCTAGAGTTAAGGAGGCGCTTCAGCAAGGATGGTGCCAGAATGCCACTGGTTTGTTTATTGCGAGTTGTAAAAAGGGAGCTAAACCGCAGAAAAGTCAGGTGAGTAATGACGTAAGCGAATGGTTTAACTGGGCGCGAAAGGAGAGGATAGTTATTGGTATGAGTGGAGAAGTAGGGTATACACCGGAGGGGGAGCCTGTTAGCATACGAGAAATGATGGAATTACATCCGATGAGGATGTGAACCTGAGTTATGCTAGCAAATATTTTCTTAGGGGAAACTTTGTCAGATTCATTACCTATAGATGATTTAGGTTTACTTGGGAAAAATTCTCTTCCTCCCCACTCTGATGGGAATACTCTCATAATTTTGCGGGAAGAATACTTAGATATCACCAAAAACTTCTGCAGGCAAAAAAATCCTTTGAGCAGAACAGCAGGCTTTTTACCTTTTAATTGTATGTGAGGTTAAGATCCCTTGAGTATACCTATCATCTCTACTTCATTCTTATTTGTCCCGTCATCGCTAAATCAAGCTTTACTTTATTATATATCTCTTTCTTACATTTGCTTCTGCTTTTGCTCTAGGAATTTCAGCAGTGTTATAGTAACCTAATTTTAGCTCGATAAATAATATAAAGGACAAAATAAGAATTTTAATGGCAAAGCATCGCTCGAAGTATAAATCTGAACGAGAATAGTAGATATTAACACAAGTTAGAAATGCGCTAGTGCAGGACGGCTGAAGTTCTGTCCCAGTGTGTAAGCAAGAATAAGTAGAGTAAAGCTATATACAATAGATTAATGCTTGCTTTTACAGCATATGCAACAAATGATAATGAAATAGAGATGATAGGTATACTCAAATTAGCTTGACCTTACATACAATTAGACGGTAAGAAGCCTGCTCTTATGAAGTATAACATCTCTGCTCAAAGTATTTATTTGCCTAACAAAATCTACAAAATCCTCAAACGACTCAGTCAAAAGCGAAAAAGCCCAAAATCATTGGTGGAAAGAGTTCAGCTCATTATGTTAGCAAGTCGTGGACTAGGGATGAGTGAGATTGCAGAGAAATTAGGGATAAGTAGAAAAACAGTCAGACGTTGGTGTCAACGTTGGCTCAGGGGAATGGAGGGATTAAAAAATGGCATAGAGGATGCCACAGCCAAATCCTTAGAAATGAGGATTATCAGCTTATTGGGAGACGAGCCGCGCTCAGGTGTACCACCAAAATTTAGCCCAGAACAGATCACCTGCATCATAGCTGTAGGCTGCGAAGACCCACAAGAAAGTGAGCGTCCTATTAGTCATTGGACTGCCAGAGAACTGGCGATGGAAGTAGTAAAACGGGGTATTGTGCCTGAGATTTCTGAGCGCACAATCAATCGCTTTTTAAAGCAAATGGATCTCAAACCGCACCAGAATCGTTACTGGCTGAATGCCAATCCCAAATGCCCAGAAACCTTTCAGCAAACAGTAATGGAAATATGTCAAATATATGAGCAAGCGCCAATCTTGTTGGCACAAGGTATACATGTGGTCAGTGTGGATGAAAAGACTGGTATTCAAGCTTTGGAACGATTACATCCCACAAAACTGCCCACACCGGGGTCTTGCGAACGGCGAGAATTTGAATATAAACGACATGGTACTTGCTGTTTGATAGCCTCATTGGAGGTATCCCTGGGTCAATTGATTGCACCGACAATTTCTCCAACACGCAAAGAAAAGGATTTTGCCCAGCATATTGAATCCGTAATTGCTACGGATAAACACGCATCTTGGTGTTTTATTTTAGATCAACTCAATACCCATAGATCGGAAACCTTGGTTCGTCTGGTGGCTTGTCACTGCAACTTAACCATCGATTTGGGCGAGAAAGGTAAATCTGGTATTCTCAAATCGATGGCATCTCGCACTGCATTCTTAACTGATTCTTCCCATCGTATCCGTTTTGTCTATACTCCTACCCATACATCCTGGATTAATCAAATAGAGATGTGGTTTAGTATTTTGGTTCGTAAACTGCTCAAACGTGCTAGTTTTCATTCTGTTGGTGAGCTTGCAGCTAAAATACAGGCATTTATAGATTACTTCAATCACACTTTAGCTAGACCGTTTCAGTGGAAATTTAAACCTTGTCGTTGGAACTACAATCGCCCTCTGGAACAGGCTGCATGAGCATTTTTTCTTATGCCATCAATCACTTCACTCACCTAATTAAATTATACTTGTTTTCCAGAACAGACAGCATTAGTTCTTATTAATCTGACAGATTACTGTTGCTTAATAGTTAATTTTTATCTATCCTGTTTAAGCTAATTTATATTTATTTAATTATTTATTCATGCAACCATTCCTGCTCTTTTCTTGGGTAAGAACTTCAGCCGTCCTGCACTAGTTATGAATCCTATAATTTTGACTAATGATTACAAGGACTTTAAATCACAGATTTTGCAAGTCTCTGAGAAATATGTACAAAAATATAGTCGTAAAAACTCATTAGATTTACCCGTATTTGATTATATCACAGGCAAGCGGGATATACTTAATGGTCACGATTTTACTTTAAACCTAAGTTTAGCTAGATACATTATCAAGAATTTATTAGATAAAAACAAAACTTTTTCTAACCGCGTTGATGCTAGGAGACTCAAAAAAGCTTTGGAACATATGGGAATATACTGTCCTCGTACAGATTTAAATATACTTAGTATTGTAGATGGTTTTGGAGAATGGAGAACTGATAATATATATATTAGTTTCCCTCTGAGAATATCTTCTCGATCAATTCAATGGTTATATGAATCTAAAATTAATGTAGTCAAACCTGTTACAATAATTTCTTACTATCTACGTATTGAAGAATTCGTTTGGGTTGAAAATAACCAAGTCTTATCAACTCCATTTAAAGTTGAACATCAGAATGATAATCTGGGGGTTACATATTTGCAGGATGATTTGACGGCTTAACCCATTGATAATCCCTTGCGATTTGGAAAAAATCATTCGCTCATCTAGCAACCTCGGGTTAATTGGTAAATAATCACTACTTCCATACCACTACCTACCCTTTTACTCTTTACATCCTAATTCCATTTTGGCGAAAACTTCGTGACACTAACGCCTATGAAGGAAACATTCATGTGTGTAAGTACTTAAGTGTTTCCACTGGTTGAGGAGAGCCATCCGCCAAGCTGAATGGATGCGGTCTCCTCTTCCCTGCTAAAATCTGCTATGATTTACGTACCATAGCCGAATAAAAGTACTTTGTTAATTACTTAAGCTTTCAGGTTAGTTTGCTTACGTTTTAAAAACAGGACTAGTCCAAAAGCAGCAATAGTTCCAAAAATGGAAGGAGATTCTGGTACAGTGACACCTAATGGTGGAAGGTTGCCTATAACCCCGCTAGTTGCAGGGTTTTGTCCCGGTGTAAGTGTGATGTTTTGTAGTACTAATTGTGGATCGCCAGCGATGGTAGCATAGAGGTTAGCAGTGACGCCTGTTCCCCCCTCCGAATCCTCAAAAGCTTCAAGCGAAGTATTACAAATATTGCTGTTATTACCACAAATATTGATATAGTCCGCATCTTGGACAATACTCTGATTTAAATTGTTGGTTGTGCTGATAATTATATTATCGGTTCCTAAGTAGTCTGATGGACTGACAAAATTATCGTAAAAGCTGATATTGGCACTGAAAATCAAAGAGTTAAGCAAACTAGTACCATTCAAAAAGGTAATACTCCCTGCCAGGAAAGGCTGGTTAACGTTTGATGGAATCTGGGCACCAAAAAACGTTAGCTCGCTGAATGTATCACTAGGGTCAAGAATAGCTGTAGAGTCCGTACCCCATATTAAACTACTACCATTTGCTTGTAATGGTGGAGCACTGCCTGCCAGAGATGGGTTAGTGCTGTTAGTAACGCTGTAGGCAGCTGTGCCAAAATTGTTGAGATAAGTTGTTTGCCCTAGAGTGGGATCGTTAAGTACATCGCCATTGGTACCAATTGAATTGGGATCGAAAATGCCAATGATTGTTCCATTGGGTGTTAGATTTCCTGCCTGCGCACTGGTGCTTCCTATCATTGAGGTAATGGGGAAAACCAGAAAAGCAGAAATTGTCATCAATATTTTAGATATATTCATTTTTCAAAGCCTCATAACATATAGAATCCAGTTTTTCGCGCTATATGATGCATTAGTCAGCAGTGAGCCGATAGGGAAAATACCAATGTACTTGTATTGGGTAAAATGGGCAGATTAAGCAAGCAACTGCTCATTTACCTATTAAGAAGTTGAAGAACCACAGTACGAAGTTCTGTAATTCTAGCTGTACTAATTTTTGTACTTCCCAACCCTTGGATGCGCCTGATACATTATGATGAAAGCCCGAAATTTTGTTTGGGCAAAGATTACGTAGAGCGCGAATGTATGACCTGTGAAAAATATGGAAACATCAGTAAATATAATGATGCTTCAAAATTGAGTATTTGCATATTTCTCATTAATCCACTTACAGATTACCATCTTAATCTAAGTAAATTTAATGAGTAAGTTCTATCTTCATATAAAATTTAAACTTGTAGTTATTTTTTAAATTTTATATGAAGTTAACGTGAGCAACGTGAAAAAGGATAGTGGGACTTTAATTCTCATGGAGGAGAGCGGGGAAGAGTCAAAGGGGCGAGTTTTTGGGTGATAGGGAGAAGTTACCAGTTACCCACTTTAACTATTCCCGCCAAAACTGAAAGGATACGATCAGGATAGTCACAGCGATCGCACCGAATGTTATAATTTAAACAAGACTATTAGTGATGTTTTATGTTTATATGGCTAGAGCAAGTACAGCAATTGGCGTAAGTCCGACTATCAAGGAAACTGTGCAAAAGCAAGCACATTCAACGCTTATTGACCGGAGGCGGAGTGTCTCCGACTCCGCCCTAAAAGAAGTTATTCTGATGAGAATGCTAGCAGTGGACAGACTTGAGGATTCTGCTCGTCAAGAGTTAGCGAACCAAGTTCATCAAATGCAAGTGCAAGGCGAAATATAAATTAGGTATGAATATCCACGTAATTTCCAAGTTGCTATCCTGCTTACCAGCTAATGCTTATACCTATGATGCTGGTAAGTTCAGAATAGGATTAGCAAGGCTTGTGTGTCAGTAGCTTCCAATCTCCAATTGGTGAGGTAAACCCTAAGATTATAAGTACCAACAATTGTGACATTCGTAAAATAGATTCCGACCAAGTATCTAATTCCTGGATTATCTGGTTTTTAGCTGTCCTATCATGCAAAATATGTTCCCAATGAAACAGCCAACGAGTCAGAAATCTACCTAAGTTTGCTAACTCGAAAGCATTATCAATATCTATATCTGGAGCTATCCACTCAGTAAAATATCTGATGAAAACTATTACTTTCCTTCTATACAAACAATTTTTCAGTTACCATAAAATATAAAATATCTTATTTGCAGGCTGAATTCTTTCCCAAAGCCATAAATTCTCAAACACCCACCCACGATTAATGATAGAGAATTGAATTAACATTTCTCAATGAGTAGTACAAAAGAGCGCCGACTAGTTAAAGCTATAACCATTGACGGGCTAACATCCAAAGATTTGGATGATGCCATATTCGCCAGCAGATGTGGCGATCGCATTTTAGTATCAATCCATATCGCCGATGTGACTCACTTTGTAACTCCTGGTAGTTCCATAGATTTACTAGCAAGAGAGAGAGTAGCTACCATCTATCTAAATGAGGGGAATATCCCAATGCTGCCAAGGGACCTGGCGGAAGATAAATTGAGTTTATTACCAGGGAAGAAACGGTACACAGTGTCGTTGAATATTATCTTAGACCATCATGCTGAAGTAGTCAGTTATAATTTTGAGGAGACTATTTTAATCAGCCAAAAACGCTTTACTTATGAAATGGTTGATTGTATTCTGGAACGTGAGCGAGATAGTGAATGGTTTAATCTATTAGCTTTGATGAAGAGAATTGCCCAAAGATTGAATCAAAATAGAATGCGTAAAGGAGCGATTGGATTCACGCATAGAAATGGGTTTTTCTTTGATGAAGAAGGTAAAATATTGCTAGAAGGATTTTCCCGCTCCCAGCAGATAATAGCTGAATTTATGATCTTAGCTAATACTGTAGCTGCTAATCATTTGCGTCGAGCATCTTATCCAGCACTTTTTAGAAATCATTCAACACGGGATTTACCGGATGATAAACAGATATTGATGCCAATGATCAAAGATATAGCATCTGCAGAGGAATTAAGAAAATTCCTGGGGAATTGCTTGGGTAGAGCTAGATATGCACCAATTTCTACAGGACATTTTGCTTTAAATCTACCTAATTACTTACATTGGACATCGCCCATTCGCAGATATGCAGACGTAGTTGTTCATTGGGGATTAAAGGGCTTGATAAATGACACCCAACCACCATATAATCAAGAAGAATTAGCAGCGATCGCCCAACAGATGAATGAAGTAATTGAACAGAGAGATACCGAACGTAGAGCATATATTGAAACACAAGAAAAGAAAAAAACAATGCGACGGATCATGAAGGAAAATTTTACTGACTTAGAACCTAAAGACTTTAGTAGGGTAATTAAAATGGCAGTGATCAATTCCAAGTTGTTAGAGATAGAAGAGGAAGTTATCAGACGGGCAAAACTATATCTACTGACACAGGAAGATTTCTACCACATCCTGATAGAAGGAGAGCGTCAAAAAGATTTAGAAATAGAGGTGTTAGGATATTTATCGCCCGAAACAGCTAAAAGTGTCTTGAATGTTTCAACTCAGAAGAAACCCAATTGGAATGATATTCAAATTACTGCGGAGCAAGACAGTAAGAACGTATTTATTGTCAATTTATCAGTGCGCTGTGATGGCAATGTAGTAACAAGTAAAATTCGTCCTATGGCGTCCGACATTAGTAAAAAAATGGCAGTAAATCTAGCAGCGAAAGAATGGATCAGAAGTTATATAGATGAGAATTTAGAAATAGTACCTGAATGTCCACCAGTGGTAATTGATGAACCGCCAGTGATGATTACAGAACCGATTAATATACAACCAATATCACCAACTACGACCCCATCGATTTCCCCAGACAAAGAAATCTCAGATGAAGAAGATAGAGATTACGTTTCTGATTTGAATATATTTGCTCAGATGGGAGGTTATAGCTTACCGGAATATAGCTACAAATATGATTTAGGGAATTTTATTTGTACTTGTCAATTTTTAGAAGTGACTAGTACAGGTGTAGGAAAATCGAAGAAAGAAGCTAAAAAGCTGGCTGCTAAAAATGTTCGTAGTGCAGTCGCATCTTGAGTTAAGTCTCAAAAATGATATTTTAAAACCGTTATTGATGTTGACTAAATCCCTTACTGAAAAAAGAAGTAAGGAATTAACCCGGCTGCGAATGATGGAAGATGGAGTTGAGGTAAGTGCTACTATGATATATAATTACCTGCGGACTAACCACTATTTGAGAAGAGTAAAGAATAATATTGTGTTAGGAATTGTGGATTTTAAAAGATCGCCCCAACCTTTGTTTTTTGTCTTCAGATAATGCTATGAGTCCTGGTAACCATATGCTGAAATTTAGCGCGGAGTCGGAGTGCGATTTAAAACGAGTCTAAAGTTATGTGGAGAAACCTCATGCGACTATTATTGAGTGGAGTAGTGATCAGCTTAGGAATATCATCATTGTTAGCTCAAGCACAGCAACAAATTTCTAATACACAAGTTGCAGCAATGGTAGATGCATTAAAACAGGCTGCACCACAAACTAAATCTCCAAATAATGGACTTTATAGTGAGTGGAAAGTAAAACCGGAAACCCTTAAAGGCTGGTCAAGGTTTTGTTTGAAGAAAGAACTAACACCAACTCAGTTCGAGAAAGACCCCACTACAGCACGTAAAATAATATCCTGCATAACTCGCCGTGAGTTAAATCAGCAGTTTGTAATTACTAAAAATGAAATAGCATCAGTGCGTGGTGTAGCTTGTTGGTGGATGACTGGGAATTACACAGGCTGTAATAATGGTTTTACTGCTGGTTATGTCCAAAAAGTTGTAGGCTTCTATAAGCAACATTCTAAACCATCTGCAAAATAGCTGTAGATTCAAGGGATGCATCCTGAGTACAGATAGATTAACTTCAAGGATAAACCATTACTCCCTTAAAGCTTGTTCAGGGTAAAGAAATAATGACTCTACTGTCTGGGAGGCGAGGTCACCATTACTTAAACGTGTCAATCTTATAATACCCACCTTCCGGGCTTTTGGGCTATTTTTCTGTTCTTCAAGTAAAAATTCAGCATATTCTGAGATCGCTTGTTTAGCTTGCTTAATAGTCTTCCAAACCCTTGCTTCTTCCAATAAATTTGTTATACCAATAAATTCCTGTTTACTTCTAAGATCAAAATCCAGGGTATCTGTACGGGATTTATGAGATCCCAGCCCTATAGCAATCTTAGCCAGAAAACAGACTAAATCATAAAATGCCAAAACCATCGCTATTAGAGGATTTTTATCCCTTAGATGCGGTTGACTCACATCTAAATCTAACTTTGCAGCATAAGCTTTAGCTTCAGGAACTAGGAGCAGGACATAACCCAATTGCTCTTCTGACTTAATTCCAAATCCTTTGCCCATTTCTCACTTCTAAAAACGGATGTCAATAATTGTATAAGTAGTAAACAGAAGCGTCCTATCCCCTAAGAAATATCTACCTTAAGATAGAGCGGAAGTAACTAATGAGGCATAACTAGTATTTCCTTCTCTGTCACAAAAAATTTCTACAACCTTGACATTAAAACCTTCCCATTCTTGAGTAGTAAAGCCAGCTTGGATTTCTTCAGGAAACAAAATCGCCATTTTCTCCCAAGCTTGTTCCTGACTCTCAGCTTTGATGTAGTGTCCTTGTCTAGCTGTAATGTCATTTTTCCCTAGACACTCATGGGCATAAACTGCATTACGAGTACAACGATATTCTTTCATTACCATTCTCCAATTAGGATTACAAGCACTATCTGAGGGAAGTGTTGAACATATTAGTAATGATTTAATTTCTTGTAGCTCAATCGTCTTACTTGTCTTACTTGTCTTACTAATGGGTGAACTAATATCAGAAGTGATGGTGTTTGTAAGACAAGAGTTGACAGAAGTAAGACAAGAGTTAGACGAAAGGATAATAGGATTGGGGGAGAAATTCGCCTGAGAGAAGAAAGCGAATCTCCCAGGCATTATGTCAAGTCAGATTATGAAGCGATACGTGACCGCATTCTTAAAAGTTGGTGTGTAGTGAAACGAGTAAAAACTAATAAGCGTATAGCTGAGGCTCTGAATGTTTTTATCGCTGAATTAGTTGTTGAATCTCTACCAGCATTTAAACCTCATGCTTTAACAGAAACTAATAGTGTTGTAGTAGATACGTTAATTAAAAAACAGATTAACACGGAATTAACTAAGAAAACAACGAAAATACGTATCCTTTTGCGAGTTGAGAATAATAGTAAATTCGTTCGGCGCAAAAAGAAAGTTGAAAGATATTTGGTACTGACAGATATTGGTAGGGTAACTTAGTGACATTAACTAACTTCTGCGGAAACTGGTTCAGTTTTAACTTCTTTAGGCTTCTTCTCAAAAATCTGGACTCCAGCATCAACAATTTCAAAACCATTCTCTATCTGTTGACCAAGTTTACCAGATATAGCTCCAGCCCAATCTGCATATTCTGCAGCATTGCTCTCTGCTTTGCGCCAACTTTTTGCATTAAGTAGAACCTTGAAAACCGTACCATTTTGGTCAACAAGTTCAACTTCGACTTTTTTATTCTCCGCTGATTTAGCAACTGGCATTGAACCAGAAAATTTAATTATAATCTCGCTTTTTACAGACATTACTAGAGCTATTGTTTAGTATCTTACTGTCACTATTATATCCATTTCTTTGTTTTTAAAAGTTTTATGTATTCCTGGGAGTATAGGGAATATCCAAATGTTCCACAGCACGACGTAAAGGTTCTTCTCCTCGACGATCATATTTGCTAGTAGTTATGGGGGAAGAGTGACCCGCCAATTTCTGAACCGTAACAATATCAGTTCCCGAATCAAATAAATCGGAGCAAAATGTTCGCCGGAAATCGTGAGGAGAAAACGATTCTATTTTAGCTTCCTCAGCACGTTTCCGTAAAATCAGTAAAACAGCTTGGGGTGTCATCCGCCTTAATTCCACTGCTCCACCTTTACGAATCGGACAAAGTAAAGGACCGGCTTCAATTCCTCTAAAACTTAACCAATCTTCAACCACAGCTACCGCACCAGTAGGTAAATATACAGTCCGGTCTTTACCGCCTTTACCTTCGCGAATTTGTAAAGCACCATTGTGATTAAAATCTTGTAAATCTAGATTAACCGATTCAGAGCGACGCAATCCAGCACCGCGCAGAATAGCTATTAGAGCAGCATCCCTAACACCTTGAGAGGTTTCGTCTTCTTGACAAACTCTCATTAGTGCAATTATTTCATTCATTGAAAGTGCTCTACCTCGAAGTGCTTTATTCACCTTAATGCTAGGAACATCAATAGCTTTAGCATAATCAACTGGATCGATTAAATCTAGCCTAAGTGCCTCTTTCAACACCCTACGCATTGCACAAAGCATTTTATTAGCTGTGGCTGGAGCATGATTTTCTAATAATGCAGTTCTCACAGCAGCTGTATGTCTATACCTTAATGCAGACCAATCCAAAGTCATAGCATCACATTCACCTCCTGTTAACAAAGCAGCGATCGCATTTAACGCTCCTCTCATTGTTGGACGCGAACCCGTATTTAACCCAGATAAATAAACTGCTGCTGGGTGCAACGTTAATGGAGGTGGTTGACTTAGAACCAATGACACCAAAGTTTGGGGACTCATCATCTATAGCCGTCCTTTTTTCCTACCTTCTATTTTACTTATGAGAATGGAGTTTCTAGAAAGTAATTTTTTGCTTAAATGAATAAACACTATTTTTGTACTTTAACTAACTTTATTAAGCAGGTAATCGCTGCCTCGAATTTAGTAATTTTTCAGATAATTTCTGCTACCTGAAAAAACTAGTATAAGGCGCAGTACCTTTAGGAGCAGAGGCGGAGCACCTCCGGTTTCCTACAAGGAGCGGAGTCGGAGACACTCCGCCTCCGGTGGATTCTCCAATTATTGAAATAGGACAGTTGGCCAACTGTTAAAACTCTGGTATAAAATGGTTATTGTAAATCTTTAAATTTAATTATTAACACAATTAGAGTAATCATTGACCTCTTAAGTTATGCTATTCTCATATTACTAGATGCAATAGAAGTTTTGTAAAATTTAGAACACAAAAATCCAAAAATTAGGCTTTTACCATTTACTTATCAGACTTTAAAAAGAATTAGCGAATTGATTAAATAAGCAATAGTAAGTATATATTGCTGACCAAAGGTACTAGTAAAACGCCTTGATATAGCAGAACGTAAAAAAATAATTCATTAACACGAAAGTGGAGTAACGTTACTCCACATATTTAAAACCTTCCACACTTTGGACATGGAGTAACGTTACTCCATAAAATATTAGGAACTCTCTTGATTTATGAAGAAAAAAGCGGTCAAAAGAAAAATTCGATTAGATATTAAGTCTAATGCTGGTGGAACGGGGAAAACAACCTTAGTAACTCATTTAGCATATATATTGGGAACACAAGGTTATTCAGTTACAGTTATTGAACTTGATCCACTAGGCTCACTGAAGATTTTTACTGGAGCCTTTGCAAAAACTGAAGATCCAGCGGACGAACAGACCTTAGCGGCTGTCTTGAGGAGTGACTTCACAGGAAATTATCCTCTACGTCCCATTTGGGAAAACAAAGTCAAAGACGTGAACGTTATTTTGGGTGGTGCTCCCCTAGAAGAAAGTATTCAGAATATTTATGTACATTCTAGAAAATACTATTTACTCAAAGACCGTTTAGAAGATTACCCGATTGAATCTGACATTATTATCCTAGATAATCCAGGTGGACTAGAACCAATGGGTATGCTAGCTTTAGCAGCAGCGACGCATATTTTAGTGGTAATGCAGCTGGAATATAAGGCTTTATATGGGTCTGCGAGTTTAATCAATTGGTTCTATGACAAAATTAACGAATTGCGACTGCGTCCAGAACCAGAAATTTTAGGATTTGTACCATCACAGGTAAATGTGAAAAAAATAGCTGCTCACAGGAATATAGGAGAAGAAATTCCTCATCAATTACAAGAGATTGGTATCTCATGTTTCCCTGCAATTCGTGAATCAAACCAATTTATTAATGCTTGTGGAGTAGGACTTCCGATTCATTTGTTTGCACCAGGTTGTGAAGCTATTAAAGATTTTGACCCCATTGTTAATAGGATTATTAATTTAATGAATCAAGACTAATGCAAAAACCAGATATTTCTAACGCGTTTGCAAACGCAGGACAATCTCAAAAAATTCATCATTTAACTCAGCGAGTTCAAGAACTAGAAGCAGAAATAAATCAACTTCGAGCAGTAGAAATCAATAACGAAGAAAAAATTGCTCTCGAACTACGTATTCAGGAACTAGTTGCAGAACTCGCTAACAAGCAAGGAATTGAAGAAATTGCGATTAATCTGATTGATCGTAATCCTCGCCAACCTCGACAGACTTTTACTAAAGTCAGCATTCAGGGAATGGCAGAGATTCTGAAAACTCAAGGGCAACATACACCAATTATTTTAATTGCTTTATCAAATGGTAGATACTTATTATTTGATGGGGAAAGACGATGGCGAGCAGCACAACAATTGGGTTGGAAAACTTTAAACGCTGTGTTTATAGATTTTGTAGAAGATGGTATTGAGTTAGATAATAAAAGTATTCATAGACAAGCACTCTCGACTACCTTACATCGGGAGGATCTGAATGCTCTCGATTTAGCAGAGTCTTTAATTCAACAAATTATCTATGAACATCCATATTTAGAAGAACAAAAAGATGCTATACCTCGAATACTCAATGGAGCCATGAGTCGCTTAGAGCGTAACCATAAAAATTTGGAACTTAGTGATGTTCGACTAGCACCTAGAGAAATACAAAAGGAGTGGATGGAAACAGCCGGGTTTAAAAGTCTTGAAGAAGAGAATATCTTTGATGTAATTCTAGAATTGCAACTTAACCCTACGTCTATTGACACTAATATTTTTCCCCTACTCAAACTTTTACAGGATTTAAAAAATGCTATTCGACTAGAAGGACTAGAAGCTAGTAAAGCAAGAGAATTAAACAAGTTGTCTGCTGACCAACTTAATATTGATGAAGATAAAGCTTTAGAAATTAGATCCCAGCTAACTCAAAAAGTTATTCAAGAAAAGCTTTCATTAAGTCGAATAAAAATTCTCGTCAAAGATATTTTAAAGCAACACAAATCTTCGGAACCATTTAATGACCAAAAGAAAAAGATAGATAGAGCAGTTAACACAATACTATCTATCGATTTTCAAGGGATTCAACACAATCAACTTGAAGAAATTCGTCAAGCTCTCCAAGAAAAGTTACAAGAAATTGACAAAATAATAACTAACAATGTTGTTAGTTAAATCATTAGTCTGGACTGTATTTGCTAATCTGAATTGGCGCGGAGTCGGAGACACTCCGCTTCCGATTGAGACTATTACTTTAATTTTAATTCCTAAATCCTAAATTTTACTATTCATATGACTACATACTTTTGTCGTTGATAGCATGGCTAAATAAATGATTCAAACAATAATTGTCTTTGTCATAATTGGGCTAATTATCGCTGGAATTTTAGTTAATCCTATCTTAGTCAAAAGAAGAAGAAATCTTCTAAAACGTCGTCATTTTCCCCCACTTTGGAATGCCATTATTGAGAATAATCTTCCTATATATCTCTATCTTTCTTCTGAACAAAGAAAGCGACTTCAGGGACACATTCAAGTGTTCTTGACAGAAAAGCAATTTATTGGTTGTGGAGGATTACAAGTGACGGAGGAAATGAAATTGATTATTGCTGCTGTCGCTTGTTTACTTTTACTGAACGAACGAGGACAATATTTTTCTAAGCTGCGTTCAATTTTAGTTTACCCCAGTACTTACATTGTCAAGGAAATATCCTCTATAGAAAAGTATGTTGTTATCGAGAGAAATGTGGCTAGACTGGGTGAATCCTGGGTAAAAGACCAACTAATATTATCTTGGGAGCAAGTAAAACAGGATACTCTTAACTGGCATGATGGACGTAACGTTGTTCTCCATGAATTTGCTCACCAGTTAGATCAAGAAGATGGTAAGGCTGAAGGTGTTCCGATTTTAGGACGTGATTCAGATTATCTGATTTGGTCTGAGGTGATGGCTCAAGCATATCAAAAACTTTATCATGATGTTTACCAAGATAGAACTACTGTAATAGATAGTTATGGTGCAACCAACCCCGCAGAATTTTTTGCTGTAGTAACTGAGACTTTCTTTGAAAAGCCACACCAATTGTTATCTAGTGATGCAGCAGTTTATCACCAATTACAAAGTTACTATCAATTAGATCCTGTGGAATGGAATTATCCTCATCCTTTAAAGTAGAAAAGAAGCTGTTGTCCTGAAACAGTCTGAAGTGAGGTAAATTAACAAATAACTATTTAATAGCGTTATGAAATACGCCGAAACATTAAGGTTATTATACTGTCGTCAATGCGCTATAAAAACTCAGCACTATAGAGACTTAAAGCATAGCTGGGGTTATAGCTGCTATTTGTGCCAAACTTGGCAACATGAAAATGCAGTGTTTTTACAATATACAGACCAGGATGAAGGCGTTAAATTCCCCAACGGAGGCGGAGATTCTCCGCCTCCACTCTGGAGTTGAGCAAACGCCTTCATAACCGGAGCCGCTTCGTCTCCGGCTCTGCTAAATATTAGCGTGTTTTCTTGCTTTTGTTCCCTTGAATAAAGCTGCGGATTTTCCTAGCTGGTGTACTTAAATCAATCATGGTTCTGACTATAGAAACCAATTGCTTCGGTACAGAAATAGAACGATTCTTCCATTCATGGTCTATTTTCTCTTCCCAACAATATCCCCATCGCCAATGATTCGGATTATCTTCATCTCTGAAACCAGCAACACGAGGATACGAGACAAGCGTTCCATCCTTCAGCTTCTTATTCTCAAGATATCTATATAAACATCCCCTTGCTAATGGACTATGGTGCAACGCCTCCTTTTGGCGATGCCCCAAGGGGGCGGGCGTTGCGCGATCGCTACTGTCTTTTAATTGTACTCTTTCCTCTAAGAAAAACTTATTTGACGAGGGAAGCGAGATACTTGACTCTATTGATGCCAACTGTGGCGACTCTAGGGTCCAACAGATTACCAATTGCCTTTCGTTGTTGTCTAATAGTTCCGTTCCCGCTTTTGATTCCCAAGGGTCTAACCAATTCGGCGGGATTCTGAACCACTCGCACAGGATAGCCGGGTTGAGTACCTCTTTGTCGTTCAGCAATCCTCGCTTCTTGAGCCAACTTTCCTGCTTGCTCATGCCAGGGGGTCGCCCTGTTCCAGTCGAGCTTAAGGCTGCTGGAGATGGCAACCAACAATAACCTTTCTCTAACGAAGGGAGAGGTAAAGTGTCCGCTACTGATACTAAACCATTCTGCATCATACCCGCTGCTGGATAGCTCTTGTAGTATGAAGTCAAAGTATAGTCGTTGCTCGCCTGGTCTATAGCGGCAACTGAGGAGTCCAGGAACATTTTCAAATACAGCAAAATAAGGTTGACATTGACGCACAATTTGGAAAATAGCAGGAAAGCAGTCTCGCTCATCAGCTGCTCCTCTTCTATTTCCCTCAATGCTGAATGGTTGACAAGGAGGTGAAGCGGTAATTAAATCAATAGCACCATTTTGATATTTCTGACTTTTCCTGTTAAGTCTGGAAAGGGTTGAGGAGAAAGGAATTGGAGAAAGGAGAAAAATAGTAGTATAATAAGTAAGATAAGAGTATAAGAGGGGACAAAAGATGC
>Ga0209208_10005902_pt1 | contig 16970 bp, 5 predicted proteins | sample S1TSphfallax_3_FD_187694 | JGI IMG/M metagenome (GOLD analysis project Ga0209208, IMG submission 187694) | Host-associated microbial communities from peat moss isolated from Minnesota, USA - S1T2_Fd - Sphagnum fallax MG (SPAdes) (version 2) | ecosystem: Host-associated > Plants > Peat moss >...
GCATAGATATGCTTCAATGTTGTGGAGTGACCAATGTTACAGAAACATTGGTGATAGCCCAATCATTTCGGCTTGTTTTGGTGGGAAAAAAAAACTGTGGGGTAAACCGCCCTCCTGGTAATTAATAGAAGCGCATCCCTGTATTTCATGCCCCTGCCATTAGCCTAGTCTAAGCATGGTGATCAATACAATTAGAAATTGGGTTCATTTCCAACCAATGAGGAGAGACAACATGCACCCAAAGAGGCCTAGTTTTTTTCATTTGGGGGGAGGGAGGTGTGGATGGGGTTCTTTTGCAGTTTGATGTTTCCAAATGTATACCATATGATTCCTTCATGTTTCCCATCAAGTGCTCACTTGTTCTTTATTACGTTCCCAAATTGTTCCTCAAGTTCCCAATAGCAACATACTTTATCCCATATCCACTTTTGCCCAAATTCCTAACTATATAGGTAGTCCAAAGAAAATACTACATTATGTTTATTTTAGGAGTGGCAAAATTTGATTACAACACTTACATCATTAGGCCATTTGTAGGCTGCATATGATCTATTTTAGAGGTTTGCCAAAGTGGGCACTGGGTGTTTAGGATTTGGTGGTGGACCAAACAAAGAGGTTATCTATTCCCCCCCTCCCCTGTGAAAATTAATTACACTTGTACCTAGGCTAGGCACTAATTAATGACTTTTTCGAATTGCCAAAAATTCTGAAAAAAGATGTGCTTGCTATGCCAAAAATTTGATTGAAGTTCTGGAGCACAATAATTGTGTCACATGGAAGAAATCTTATGCTATGTTCTAGTGACATTGACCAAAAACCCCTCAGCCTTTTACAAATTTATGAAAACCCACCAATTTCAGTTTGTAAATGATTTCAGCATTTGAGAATCACCGGATCCCATTCTTTGAAAAAAATTCAAAATCAAATAACTGTCAATCCCAATTATTTCAAAAACCATAAAGAACCTGTCATTTATAGGAATGAACCAATAAAGAACCATCAATTTAATGGACAGTTATTTGATTTGTTCAATTTTATGAGAATTGCGATTATGTACAAAGACTAGTCCTTTGATTTTTCGAGAACCACAGCCATATATCCTAAGAACTATCTTGCGAACTATTGTGGTCGATTTCTATTTCTAACAACCACCCAACTCTTGCTTGACGCTTGAATCAGTCTTGAGTAGTTCTTGACTTCTAACCCTTAACCCATAAACATCAACGCAGACCAATATGGTTTATAGGGACACCATCACACTTCGCTTGTGTAAAATCAAGGAAAGCCATCTTGTGTGGTGTTGAGTTGCTACATGCAAGAACCCGTTGCACAAATTTGATTTAGTTTCAATGATAGGGATCCTAAGCTACACACGTGCAAAGGATGTGTGAAGGGAAAGATGTAGCTCCAACCTTCCTATAACTTGCTACAATAAGTCACCATGGCATTCCGAAATTTGCCCATAGAAAGAACCAAACAACACAAACTATGCAATGTTCCTATTCATGTGCAACATTCTTGGGCAATGTTTCTTCGTTTTTAGTTTTGTCATTGTAAATTGCCATTGACGCACTTGCCAATATGGAAGGAAATTTGTTGTTTGACTAATGCAAAGTCCAGATTTGTGCAAAAAATGGAAATGTATTGTGGTGTAGGCCATAAGGATGTTGAACATGCAACTGGGTATAAAATTGTGTATGGGTTGATGGATGGGTACAAGAACAAGAATTACATTATGACATGTGATAACTTTTTCTTTAGCCCTACATTGTTTTGGGGTCTTTTGAAGGTCAGGGTGCATGCCGTCAGGACTTGCAAGACTAATTGTAAAGGGTGGCTTGGTGTTTTGGCTATTGATCCAATGAAAGGATCAAGAAAACAACTTTGGTATGACATGCATGTTTCAGGTACACTTGCTATAGTATCTTGGTTTGAAAACAAACTTATTTCCATTTTGTCCACTATTTTAGTCTAATTGACTTTACATGTGCAACATTTGTCTCTTGGTGGCATCTAATTAGTCCATTGGAAATTCACACTAGCCCAATGCTAATACATTGCCAATAGCACATGCGTGGAATTGATGTGAGGTTCAATTCTGTGGATATTATACTTGCAGATGCATAATCACAAATGGTGACATTGAATAATGTTCCATGTCATTGATACCACCATTGTGAATTACATCATGTACAAGCACTATTACAAAATGTGGGTGCAATTCATTAGTCCTTGTTTGTTAGACTAATGAATTCACTTTTCCCATTACATCTCGACAAATCAACCACAGCCAAGTCAACTCCTATTTTAAAACACATACCGACTTAACAAGTTGGTGGAAACAATGTCACACTTAAAGTTCAATGTGGATTTGGTTAGGGCTCTCATATAAAAGGAAAGATGTTTTACTCCAAAGGCAACAACAATGGTAAGGGCTTTTTTATTGAATCCCAAAGGGTTGCATTATTCTATATAATGGATAGGAACATCAAGGATAGAAAGGTTATGTGTGGTGTGTACAATGAAAATGAATTGGTATTGTCCTACTAGTGATGATACTATAGTTTTGTTTTGTGAAATTAAATAGCACATTTGCGTAGATTATATGTAAGTTTAGTGGGGAGTAGGACCAATGCCATGAATACTGGTTGCCTTTTAGCTTCAACTCTTGAAGTCAGTGGTATTTGACTTGTCTAGTCTTTTTTTTTCTGAGGTCATGTTTCTTTATGAAAATTATCACTCCAATCATTCAAACAAATATGATTTGAATGTGTCTTTGAATGAGTTTTTTTATTGTTTTGTGACCTAATTACAGAGGTGCGTTAATTTTTATTCAATTTTGTAAATTGCAAGCATCAACATATGCAGTTAGCCATGTGAGGGTAAAATTTCATCCAATTGTAATAAAATCAAAAAAAGTTGTGGGCAAATATTTAGCTAGGGTTTCCTAACATATGGCATTTTGTGTCCAAATTACAAAGTTGCATCAGTTTTTTATTCTTTTTATTCTTTTCAATTTTTTTAATTGCAAGCATCTACATATGTGGTTAGCCATGTGTGGGTAAAATTTCTCCCAATTATAATAAAATAAAATAAAATCGTGAATAAATGTTTAGCTAGGGGTTTCCTTGCATTTTGTGACATTTTGAAAAAGGAGGATTTAAAAAACAAGAACCAGTGGCCCAATGAGAAAGAACCCACCCTTTTTCTGTGCTCCAAAAAATTAGGCAGCCTGGCCTCAGAAACCTACACAATTGGGACCCAGCGCTCAGCAGTCACAGTGTCAAAAAAAAGAAAGCAAAAGAAAATTTAAGGCATAAAAAAGTCATTACTGCACAAAGGGTGAAGCAGAAATCAATTTTCTCTTGCCCTACCTCTCTGCTGAGAGTCACTGCTATTACTATGGCCTCAATCCATCAAGTTATTTGGACTAGGTAGCCGGTGGTGAGAGCTTGAGCCAATGACAGGACATAACCAGCACCATTTACATCCACAACCTATTCAGCAGGTGAGCTTAATAGGTATGTGATATAACTGGGGTCTAGATGTCTAATCACGAAAGAGACACATTAGCTACGGAATTCTAAAAAGACCATGAAAGCAGTGGGCTCAGGCTTTGAGGTTTAGAGTAAAATATTCTCCGTCCTGGGGTCCCAAGACAGGGAGTATTGGCTTGGGCCTGGGGGCAAGCCTCATAAGATTCCCCTGGACACAGGGCTAGACATCTTACAAATTATGTTAATGTCATGTCTTACACCCTGCATGGTTTTGTCTTGGGCCTTTGGTAACCTGGGATTGATGGGAACAAATATTGGGAATGAACGTATATTTTTATTTCATATTTATACATGTATAAAATAATACATCCACAATGGTCGTCCATTAAGGCATGGTAACATAGAAGGGGGTAGGGACTAGCCCAAAAAAAACTCTTGTCGCATGCCTTTCTCTGTTACTTGGCCTGATCCATACCCTTTTCAAATCGTAACCCACACACCCAATTCCTGATATATGACCAGGGTTCTCAGACAATTGAGAAAAATCAAGAGTGTCTGTCCAACCACCAGTTCTTAAGCTGTTCTTTCTTGAAAACCGCCTGTTCTTTTTTGAAGTTTTTGAGACAACCACACCCAGCAGTTCTTTGATTCTGATTTTTATTTTGTCCCCAAAAAAAACCCAGAACTGGCAGTTCTGTGATTCAGAAGGGATTTTAAAAACCAGAACCCAGTGGTTTTTAAGGAAATTGAAACCCACCCCACACTGGTTAGGACATTAGGACCCTATGACACCTTTGCTAACCCCTGATCCAATGCCAGGAACAGAAGATCCATGACTGCTCCCACAGAAGAAAAGCTGACCAGGTCAACTTTGCAGCCATCGACACTACCCACCCACGTGGCTGGGAGAGAGAGAGAGAAAGAAGAAGGGCAACTGACCACTGTTTGCAGTTTCTCCAGCCCAATGAGAAACAACCCATCCTTTTTCTTGTGCTCCAAAAATTCGGCAGCGCCGCCTCAGAAACCTCAACAATTGGGACCCAGCGCTCAGCAGTCACACTGTCACCAAAAACAAAAGCAAAAGACAATTTAAGGCGTAAAAGTAATTACTGCATAGCTCGATTTCATAGATTTGAGTATCATTTCACAATCTTGGGAAAATTTGAATTTTGGTCATCATTTTAGTTGAAAGCAATGAAAAAAAATGCCATGTGACAAAAAGTTAGGCACACTGTAGCTTGCAACGACTCTCTACTTACCTACTTATCAACCTACTTACTAATTATCTAACATTCTCACTTGCCTACATAAATAACGATATGTAACAAACATGTGAAATAAAAAACTTGACAAAAAATCTCCTTTTTTCAAATGTAGTCCATTAGTAAATAGATGATTTATCATTATGAACATGGAGGGTTCAATTATTTATACTTGTAGCCTAAGTGCATGCCTAAAGGATTAGGGTAGGATGGTTAAATTTAAATAGTTACATGTAGGTTAAATTATGTAAGTTAGGTTAGGCTAGGCTTATCGCCTACCTACCCACATGCCTTTTTACAACCTACTTAAAACTATTTACTGTCTATCTATCTAAAATATATTTTCAAATAATCATTTTAAAAAAATTGATTTCAATAATAGAAATTCAATTAGTCAAACGATCCATTGTCTACCAATCAAAATTACCAATAAAAAAGACCATCCCAATCATAATGATGGATTCAAATTGACTTGTCCATACACTAGAAGAAAAAACTAATATGTGACCAACGCACTTACAACTACTTGCAATTATTTGGTTTTTGCAACTAAATTTTTGCCCTCTTGAATTAGTGTGACATATGTTAACATTAATTGAGTCACCTATGACTAGTTTATGACTAAATTGATTTATTTCTATATATGGGTTGGATTTATCATCTAAGAGCAACCATTTAAAATCCCATTAATTGCAAATGAAGTGGTGTTTAGTCACAATCAACATAAGTTTATATACATTAATTATAATAATTATTTGATTTATGATTAAACTTCATATTCATAGAGTATATTGTAATTAAAGTCATTGATATGATTATTGTAATTATACTAATTACAATACATTAAATTATTTATAGTTTCAAATAAATAAAATGTATTCCAACATAGACTATTATGCTCAATATTTGAATATATTTGAATAAAAATAAAATTATTGTAATTAATGTTTCATTATTTTGAAATCATTGTAGTTATTTTAAAGAATAATTATTTATAGTAATTTAATAATTATTTTCTAATTGAACATAATTATTCACAATCTATAATTTATAACTTCAAATCTGAATTAAAAATTTTGAAATTTTATAATGTAGTTAAAATAATTATTGTAATGATTATATGATTAAAAATATTATACATTAATTTTTTAATTAAAAAATCTGTAATTATTTATTTATGATAAATATGTCTATAATAGTATTAATAAACTTTATATATATATATTCAGGAGATTATGATATTTATAGTTATTAATTACTAATGGAGAAAAACATTTAATAGACCAATAAGTTTTTCAACAATAGTAAATGTAATTATATAATAATTACATTAATTAGTTTAATGTGACTTTTAAAATAAATAATTTGCGTATGAATTTTTTTTCTAATAACAAATATTAGTTCATTATTTTTAATTTAAAAATAAATCTTTATAATAGTTAATTTAAAATATTTAAGTTATTTATTTATTTTATGAATTATGTATTGACAAGTTGGTAGTTCTTAAATATTAAAAAATTAGTAGTTATAGTTGATAATGAATATTTAATATTTGTAATGTATAATTTATATCTTAAATATATGTTAAATTTAATCATTATTAATTAAATGATTATCTAATTATCTAGTGAGCCATGTACTTGAATTTTTTATAAATCTAAAAACTAAGAAAAAAAGGCACGAGAATTTTTTTGAAATTACAACTTAGTTTTTGAGGACGTTGTAATTTCAAAACTTATCCCATATTGTCTATTCTCCATTCCGAATTTGAACATTATATAAACAAGGGATGTGGTCAACCAATTTTAAATTAAAAAATGTGTGCACATGGGATGAACCATTCAAAAGGTTTAACCCAAAACAAAAAGAAAAATTATCTTCAATTTTAAACTACCTACCTCCCCAACCTACTTGTCTAACTATTAAGTAGGTGTTTAATTTGACCTACCCACCTAGTTTGACCTATGTACCTACCTACTTTAAGTACCTACCTATATGAGTAGGTATTTAGCCTAAATTTGTAGGCACATATTTATGTACTTACATGGGTACCTACCAACTTAATATTAGTATATTGTACTAAATTCATTTTGAAATGCCATATGACATATTTACATTGGGCCATGTGTCGTAATATAAATAATCCAAACATGTGAATTGAACGTCCCAAATTATTTCAAAATAATAATATAATTTATTTTAAATAATTAAATATTGATACACGTAACAAGACATCATTTACCCTGCTTAATGACCAAAATAGTTGCATCTTAAGTGCATGTGACAATTTGTATACAATGGAATCAAAGGATGAACTTATATTTGTTGATTTTTTCATTTATCCAATACCCTTTGTTATTTGCAATTAATATCACATGCAACTTGTCCAAGGCAATTAAAGGGATTTTAATCGCAAATGTCACTTACGACTAAAATTAAGTTGCATAGACTAATTGAAGTGATATTGATAAGGTTGTCTTTTGTAAGCCTATTATGAGCTTATTGATGCTTCCATGTGTTGTGGTTCTAATTAATTAGGTGCTTTCATAAATAAATGAGTGTTGATGAAAATTATAATCGATTCTTAATGATTTAAAATCCATAGCATAGATGACAACTCATTGGTGAATGTTGTTTGGCATTTTCACCACTTTGACCTTATGGTGTATTCAACAAGTTTAAAATCAATAACAAGGTTCAACTCCTATTAAACTCCCTAGCTAATTAACCATCCCATAAATTATTATATAATGGGTAGATAAGCATATCAAGAATTGCAGTTGTAAGCTATTAAAATTATAAGGGTTGAAAATGTAGTTAACAAGGATATTGATCAGTGACCCAAACACAAAGACATTATAGAATTTCGGTAAGTTATAATAGCCTTTACTGATAATATTGGTTATAACAAAGTTATGATCCATACACAAACTTTCAAATCATAAACATGTATGTGTTCCCGTAAATCTTAAAAGGTTAAAAAAAAACTAACAACATATTATGTAGGTTTTTAAACCATAGTTTAACAAATGATATAATTACAAGAAGTTAAGGAATTGATGAATAGTATAACAAGATATTTTGTCCCCTACTATATGTGAAGAAGCTTGATTAAACCTTTCAACCAACAATAGGGGCCATCATCACGAACCTAGGTCCATGAAAAAACATTCACATTTGGTAAACCATCCAAGCTCATCCCCATGAATGAGGACAAATGCTAGGTTAATTATTAAAGTACAACAATTCGGAAGTAACGTTGGGTGATCCCACATCGACCAGTTCATTTGAATACACATAATTCTTTTGGTTGGTTCTTCTTTGTTCCTGAGTAATTGAATCAAATTCAAATCCAATGAGGAATCGAAATGTTCTTCATTTGGTGGTGTGATTTGAACTTTGTGTGCCTTGGAATTATTTGCCATGATTTGACTAGTATATCAAATATCCATTTAGAACAAGGCATTTTATTAAATACAATTATAGTCAAGGTTAGAGAAGCTAATTTGGTAGCCAATAGGCAATTGTAGCTATGTGAACTACCTTAATTCAATGAACTAGAAAACTTTCCATCAAACGATCAATAGAAGGCTAGGAAAAGGTTCATAATAAAATTGGTTTTAATGGATTTATAAAGGCTTGAGTAGTACTTATTGTAAATACACCTTGGGAAAAAAATTGTTTAATTATAACATGGTAGGTGAATCTAGAGGAAAAAATGGTGTGGTCACATATACAACAAATTCCTTCCAAACTTTGGTTCGTGAGGGAATCATATGGGTTTTTTTCAAGTTCTTTGGGTCAAGGACAAATAGCATAGATTTCTTCCAAGTTCAATGGTTGATGAAAAGATAGGATGGAATTCTTCCGAGTTCATTAGTTCATGAGGGTAAATAATGGATTTCTTTTTTAAAAAATTGGTTCGTGGGGGGATAGGATGAAATCCTTTTAAGCTCATTGGTTGAAGATAAACGGGAACATTTGTTTAAAGGAAGGAACAATGAAAGGATTTGTTTGCAACCTTGCTGAGGAGCATAATGTCTCTATGTTTATATGCGTTTCTTTGATTTTGTAACTTTCATCCTTTTTTTATTTTAAAGGCACTTGAGATTTCAAGGTGAGAAACTAGAGCTTGGGTGATAAGAAGATTGTTGGTTGATGGTAAAAAGGTTTTTGATTGGTGAAATAGCTTTTAGATTTTGTACTCAAAAAGGTAGAACTCATAGATTCTTTTCAAAATTGGAACAATAGTAGAAGATAATATAAAGCAAATGTTCACAAAGTTGTATCATTGTTAGAGTTGTTGGGAGGGAGATACAATTGTTGGAACTAGAGGGGGTCCATGTGTTGTTTTCACCATGGTAGTAAATTAGTTTACAAGCTCAAGAGCGTAATTGCTTCTTATAGCAATGAAATAAATCAAAACTTTTTATGTGCATTACCTTTGTTGTTGATTATTTGGAAAAAAATATTATCAATAATTTAAATGAGACAAATTTGGTCTTCTAAATGAATGAATGTCGATTGTCACAAAATTTTTGAACCCATCCCTTCAAATGGCGAATGATGGACTTTGGGTTTATAATTTAGTCATTAAATTATAAGTGCATTTAGTTGAAAACGTTAGGGTTCCATTGAAACAATGCTTGTAAGTTTTGGAGCTAACTTATGTGCTTTTGGCCATGGGGGCTTAATACAAGGAAGATGGTCTTTTTACATTTCAATTGTTTTTATTTTATTTTTGGATGGAATTTGAAATCTAACAATAGGAAAATAGAGTGGAAGGTAGGAAAAAATTACTATCCTTGGATTTGGCATTCTTTATTCCATTTTTCTCATACTTTATTTTTCTCATACTTATTCTACATGGTGTTATTTATAATAACCTAGGTAGGTGGTAATTATGTTATAGAGCAACATTATTGCCATTAAATTCAATTAATCTTTCTTTTGTCTTAGGGTGGGAATTGCCCATTATTATATATTTGATGATGGTAGGTTTAAGCCTATAGGAGGTGATTTTATGATAGGGCAAAATTATCGTATTTAAAAGGTTTTTTGTCCATGTAACTATAACATACAACTTTGTTAACTATTTTTTGAATATTTTTAGTACAATATTTTTAGTGTATTAATAGTTTTTTAGGTTTCTATATTACTCTTAACATTACCATGAGGAAAGGTGGTAATTGTTGAGACCCTTGTTTGAGCCTATTTACACTACCCCACAATCAATTGCTTCAAAGATTGAGGGTAGCTACAAGGATCTTAATAGATTTGAATTCGAAAGTAACACTTACAAGATGTGCCATGTGCCATGCATTAATTTGGCCACATATATAAATATTAGGTCGTTGAAAGTAGATGACAAAGGTAGTTTTTGTCATAAATATGTTGCCATGTGGCATGTTACAATTCACCCACATATACAAATCCTAGGTTGTTGAAAACAAATGGTGAGGATTTCAATTTTATTATAAGATTTTATTTATTCAAAATTCAATAAAATTTCCAAATGGTGTGAAATAATCTTCTTCCATATATAAATCTTAAACTGTTAAAAGCAAATGGCAAGGATTTTAAATTATTTTAAAATTCAATATTTTTGGCACATGGCATCTTTCAAGTTATTACCATTCTAGTCACAAGTAGTCATATTTTTTCATTTTCATGGCAAGTAGTATATGAACTATCAACAAATGAAAGCATATCCATTCATCATATATTTGTTCCTTGGACTATGCGGACCTCACCACAAATCTCATCATTTACAACTATTTATCACATGCAACTTGCTCAAGGTGATTAATGGGATGCTAATTGAAAGTGTTACTTTTGATTAAAAAATAGTCACAAATTCAAGTTGAAAGAATACAAATAATTTCTTCTAGTGTATTACAATGATTAAATTTCTTCTTCCTACCTAATTTGCCATTGCAACCACAATGGCAAGATTATTGATATGAGGCCATACTTGTTTTGTGTGAATCGATGGCTATGTTATTGCCAAGGACAAAAAGAAAGAGAAAACAATGGTGTAGGTTTGGTCCACCAATCAATGGATAGCAATGTGGGGGAAAAAAAAGAGAAAAGTTGTTTACTTATTTCCCCACTATGCTCCACTTAACAACTAATATGATTGTTTTCCATTAAAATTTTAATTCCTTGAATCCCAATGATCACAATGGAAAATTTGTAAATATAAATCCCTTTTATTGTATGAATGGATAAGTTTGCTATATATATATATATATATATATAAACATTTAAAAATAATATTACAATTTCTTGTGGTCACCATGGATGGCTTCAACATGAGCCCCAAAAAAATGCCATTTTTTTGCTTTTCATTACAAATGTGTTCACCTCTTGGGATTGCTACAAAGAAAGGATAAAAAACATGTAGAAATGTAAAGGCTTCCTACCTTCTATTGTTTTTCAATTGTAGCTTCCCATTTTGGCGTTTAATTTTTAAAATATGCATCTTGCGTTTGTCATTAAAAGCGTAGTGGGTAGATCATGTAGAAACCTTGACTCAATGTCTAACTTTATGAAAAAAAATAAAAACAAATTTCTTGATGTTTTTTTGAAATCTCTTCATATGTTAATCACAAACCAAAAAAAAATGATCCACATGATAACATGAAATTTAAATAATCCAACACAATAAATTTCATGGAAGTGATGTTTTGGGCTGCACAACAAAAGACAATATGTCAAAAAAATTATTTTTGCTGATTTCTAGAGGTTTGGTCAAAAATTAAATACATATGCATATATGATAACCAAATTATTCTTTGATTTGAATTGATATTTTTTTGGCACTTAGAAGGTGACCATATTAGATTATGAATGTCATAGAATCCTTCAAGTTCTTGAATCTTGACATATGCATGAAAGAAGTTTAAACTACTACTATTTGATTATTTGAATTTTCAAAAAACTACTAATTAATATTTTATTAGTAGTTTAGGATTAGAGAACTATGGATTCTAATTCTTTGAAAAGAAAATCAAAATCATAGAATTTTGGTATATTTTAAGTCAAAAACCTTGAAAAATTCAAAATTTTCATGAAAATAAAAAACTAGCAAATAATATCTATTTTTCTCCCAAAAAACTTTAGAACTATAGTTATATATCAAAATTGAATATTTGATTATTTTGAAAAAAATGTGGATTATGAATCTTAATAATCGTCCTAATAGCACTAGGGGTATATTATTGCTTCTTTTAACCATTGAACAATTGTTTAAACACGTCAAAATTCTTTGATAATCTTGACCACCCATTATAGCATGTATAGTATATATAAACCAAACAATATAATGTTATTACCAATAAAGTTGTGTTTACATAAACTACCATAGGGTAAGAAGAAAAAAATAGTAAATTGATGACTCCTAATTTATTCTTAGTTCCAATTGTGAATTACCCTAATTGCAAATGAACCCAAAAAAAAAGTATCATTCATGGAATTACATTATTTCATTTTTAACATATAGTTAAAAACCTAAACACTTTAAGTTCTTTAAAATCTTGTGTCTAGTATATGTATGTGGCATGTTCAACTTTGAATACCCAAACAAATGTAGCTTTGCTAAAGCCATCAATTGGTTCATAGATGTAAGTAGTTCTTTCAACTTAGAACATTAACAAATTCAACTCTTGCAAAGTCATCAATTGGCCAATAGATGTAGGTAACTCCTTCAATTTAAGACACCCCAACAAATTCAATTCTTGCAAAGTCATGAATTGGCCGATAGATGTAGGTAGTTCCTTCCACTCAGAATACTGAAACAAATATAACTTTTACAAAGATGTCAATTGGCTAATAGATGTAGGTACCTCCTCCAACTTAGAACATCTTGATAAACCCAAATTTTGTAAAGTCGTCAATCGGCTAATAGATGTAAGTAGCTCCTTCAACTCAGAACACCTTGAGAAATTCAATTCTTGCAAAGTTGTCAATTGGCTAATAGGTGTAGGTACCTCCCTCAACTTAGAACAATGCATCATAATCAATTTCTACAAAGTTGTCAATTGGTGGATAGATGTAGGTATTTCTTTCAACTCAATAAAATATGACAACTTCAACTCTTGCAAAACCTTCAATTGGCCAATAGATGTTCGCAGCTCCTTCGACTTAGAAGACCATGACAAATCCAACTCTTGCAAAGCTTTCAACTGGCCAATAGATGTAGGTAGCTCCTTCAATTGAAAGCATCCCAACAAATCCAACTTTTGCAAAGTTGTCAATTGGCTGATAGATGAAGGTAGCTCCTTTAATTTATAACACCTTGACAAATACAATTGTCATGAAACCATCAATTTGCCAATAGATGTAGGTAGTTTTTTCAAATTATGACATTGTGACAAGTCAAGGACATGTAGATGGAAACAATGAACCAAATCATTTGGCAACTCTTCTATTCTAGATATGTGAAGATGTAGCCATTGTAAGCATTATAGATGTTGTCCTTAGATAAAAACTTCAACAAATTTTGGTATCATTTCAATCATTTGGAGCAATCTAAGGCTAGGAAGCTCCAAATTTTTGAATAGTGATAAAGGAAAGTCTTCATTATCATTTAATAAGATTTTTCCCAATTTCTGGGCCACCTATAAAATGCAAGATTGTGATATGTTAATCATCATAAAATAATAATAATAACACACAAGTTTTATTTTTCCAAAGAAAATTTCAATTAACCTTTTTATTGTATTTTAAATATCCATCCAAATTGGTATTACATTACAAAAACATGATTAAAATAACATTCTATTACCATGGGGAATTGTGATAATTACCTCTTTATGTTGCAAACATTGGATTTAAAAAAATAAAATCCCATAATCAGTTTTTTTGTTTAATTGTTGCAAAATTTCGACCCATGTCCCATAATTGGTCATGCATGACTAGGTAACCATTTTCACTTGGTTTCACAAGAGATCTATCTTTCGAGTTTTGCAAACCAAGTTGAGAGGATGATTAAGAATCCCATATTTCAATAGTCATTTGTTCATTCCAACCACAAAAATAACAAGCAATATCCAAAAACATGTTGCATTCAGTGGGTTGCAAATCTTCATAAGAATATTGCAAGCTCCTCCAAAGCTTATCATCCTTAGCCCCATGCAAAGCCTCAGCATTACATAGTCTTTGCAAAACATCCTTCCATTCCTCCAATTGTTGTTTTGCGTGCAAAAACCCACCCATTACTTCAAGGCTTAAAGGAAGCCCATCACAAGCTAGTTAGAGTCCTCCCCGATACCCACACCTAGGGATTCCCTCTCGCAATTTCTGACAAATAGATGGATGATGCCCAGACAAAAAATTTGGCTCCTGTTATACAGACTTTCCTCCTGTAATGGACACTAACAGGCATAATCTTCGCCTGTTAGTGTCCCTCACACGAGCAAACCTATTATAATAAGACACAAAATTTGTGTTTGGGCACCACCAAGATGTGCTGCAGTTGGGCAAAAAGTAGAGGGTAGATTTGTACTGTCTCCACTAAGGACCCATTGCTGATGTACTGTCCTCTAAAGAACTTCCTGCCGGATTGCTGACACTGTCCAGAGTACTGTTGGAGTCTGATGTGTGGGTAAGGCCTGCACAAGTTGGTGCATTATTCTAACACAACTTGAGGGTGTGCCTGACTTTTTGGCATGTGATGTACCCTCAAAATAATTCTTACACAACTTGAGGTTGTGTTGACTCTATTGGCATGCTATGTACCTTCAAAATAATGTTGCATTATTCTTACACAACTTGAGGTTGTGCTGGCTCTTTTGGCATGCTACGTACCTTCAAAATAATGTTGCACTATTCTTACACAACTTGTGGGTGTGCTGACTCTTTTGGCATGCTATGTACCTTCAAAATAATGTTGTATTATTCTTACACAACTTGAGGTTGTGCTGACTTTTTTGGCGTGTTTCAGGCAGTATGTATGAAGGGATTGGGTGCAGGGTGATGGCCACTCACTGGTATAGACCCCTTCTGGGTCCCTGGGACCACAAAAAGGTCCTGTGTTCAAACCAAGACCTGGTGTGCAGGTGAAACTCTGGCAATGAGCTTGACTTGGGGGTGCCGATGACTTGTCAGGTTGGGTGTGCTGTTTTTTGCCTTCAATATATACACATCTGTTATTTTTTCATGTATAGAAGTAGGTGAAAGCAAGTTTATAAGAGTTCAATGGAAAAGGTTGTTCCCATGTGCTGTGCATGTCAGCTTAGCGTCAGGTCACATGTAAGCTGTTTAATCACCGTTTTCTGAATGTTTGCTAACCAAACATTTGGAGAATACTCAATCAAAACATAGCGGAGCTGCATTCATATGTGCAATGAACTGCTCTGTCAGAATCTCATCCTTCTACTGGACACAAACAATAAACCCAATGTAGAGAGCCCATGGTAGACCAAATGATAAAACTTGTAATAAATAAGCTAACTGGCAAGAACCAATTTGATGACTGTCACCTGTGAGTGAAGGTGCAAAAAGTTGAACTGCACAAATCTAGTGGGTGGGGGGAGGACCCATTGACAAACTATGGAGTCCCTCAATCTGGGTAAGCCCAAGGATTTTATCTCACATGTGGACGCTCGTCCATCGAGAAATTAGTGATTAAGCAACTTACATGTGACATGACCCTTAGGTTGCAGGAGTCAGTTTAAGTTCTAAGAAATCAGAAAAGGCACATACACCCATGATTTCTAAGGCTAGCTTCACACTAGGGCTCCAGACAAAGAAACCTCTGGCTCAAGTTAAACTCTCTAGTCTGATTTCTTGTGATCAGTAAATTTTTTAGAGTTGATGAGATTTCTGTCTCAAAGATGTTCCATCTATTTTAAAACTGGGGAGAAATTTTAGCACCTGTTTTGAAATTGTCCCCAAAAATTAGTCAGGTAAGTTAGCTACCAAGCAAAAAAACCAAAAGGATTTCAGGAAGCCTGGCTTCCTGGAGAACATTCATATACCTTGTCACTAATTATATTATTCTCAGAAATGTTGATTTTTTTTCAGAAATAAATTTTTCTACAGGAAAAAAAAGAATCTGATGGAACATTTGAGAATATATCACTTATCAAAATGGAATCCTTGAAATTAATTAGTTATTCGAGAAAACATGTTTGGAGATGGCTAAGATACTGTTGTATTTGAAAAGAACAGGGTTGCTGATTATGGCTGCTGAAACCTTAGCACTCGAGCTGGTGAACCTTGAATCCCACATGGACATAATTTATGGGTGGGTGACACCCTAAACCCCCAAGACTAAAAGTTCCAAGTTATATAATCTTACATTTGTCATGGAATAAAATGTTGTCTAAATTGCATTGCAATTTCTAATGTGTAAAGTGCCTTTTGGTAGTGGAATAAAGTGTTCTCTATATTTCAATTTCCAAGGTACAGAATAATGCATTGCACTACAATTTCGAGGTAATAATGTGTTAAATGCAGTGCAGATCACAAATTTCATGGCAGTCATTTTGTAGGTGCGACTGGGTTATTTACTGGCAATCACAGCATGCCACCCACTTGCAATGAAAGGTGCCTTTCATCATGAGTACAGATAAAAGTGTATCTTTCTCCTTTACAACTTCTCTTTCTGTTAGACATTTGGTACAAAGAATAGACTGAGTACCCCCCAGTTTATGATGGGGGTATTAGCCCAGTTTGAAAATGGTGACATAAGAAATAAAAATTTCATGCGGCCAATGAGAAGGCTCAGCATGTACTAGGGGGGCTTAGTTTTTTTCTTTTTGGTTTGGGGGGTGGGAGGAGTGAGTTGACCTGTTCCCAATGTATTCCCATCGGGTTCTAAAACTGTTCCCCATTGTCTTCCCTAAGGTGTTCCCAATAGGACCTCAGTTTTAACCCATATTGTTTGGTCACGGTTCAACATGTATATAACTTGTAAAGGGGGGCTAGTCAGCAAGCATAGATATGCTTCGATGTTGTGGAGTGGCTGATATAGCAGAAAAATTGGTGATAGCTCAATCATTTTGGCTTGTTTTGGTGGGAAAAGAAAACTGTGGGTACACCGCCCTCCTTGTAATTAATAGAAGCACATCCCTGCATTTTATGCCCCTGCCATTAGCCTAGTCTAAGCATGGTGATCAATACAATTAGAAATTGGGTTCATTTCCAACCAATGAGGCGAGACAACATGCACCCAAAGAGGCCTAGTTTTTTTCATTTGGGGGGG
>Ga0209208_10005903_pt1 | contig 16966 bp, 12 predicted proteins | sample S1TSphfallax_3_FD_187694 | JGI IMG/M metagenome (GOLD analysis project Ga0209208, IMG submission 187694) | Host-associated microbial communities from peat moss isolated from Minnesota, USA - S1T2_Fd - Sphagnum fallax MG (SPAdes) (version 2) | ecosystem: Host-associated > Plants > Peat moss >...
ATTGTTGATAATATTAATGTATGTTAAAACATCTATGTTAAAATATTGTAATATGATTGCAAGGCAATTGTTTGGTGATGATGTGATAAGGATTTCAAGTTCTTCAAGGAATGTAAAAACTTGAATGATTAAAATAAGCACATTTATGTGGATTTATTTTCTTGTGTACGTATTAAATGTTGTAATGTATTATGAACCATTACAATTTATTATTATATTATCCATTAGACATTTATATATTTATATTTTGATGTATCAATAAATTCATGTATTTCATTATATAAATTATATATTCTTGTTTTTTAGAAACTTGAAACAAGGAAATTTTGACTATCATGATCATGGTTCATTTAGTCACTATGCTTTAGTAATGAATTTGTATTGAATGTTTGAATCAATGCCATGGAAAAATTTAAAATGAATAGTGTGAATATAAAATACCATAGTACTCAATTGATTTGGTAACAATGTGCCTAATAAATAATAAAAATATTTTGCTATTTAACATTATACTAAATAATGAAAATAGTTTCATTTAGATTTTTGGCATGGCATGCATGCATTTTTCTAAATTAATTAATGTTTAACTAGGTAAGGTATTATAAATTCAAAAGCACAAGCACTTTAACAAGTGTTATTTTTGTTATTTTTTCATTTTTAAATGAATTGAAATTTTATGAAAGTGACATAGTCATGTACAATAATTATCCACCCTTTTACACAATATCATAATTTGTTGTTTTGTGTCATGCATATTTTTAGTCATTTAAAAAATCATGGATTAAAAACCCATTGCCTTTTGTGACCCATTTAAGTTTGTTACATCATCTTGACAAACAAACCCACTACTTTTTTAGCAATGACCTAAATGCTTTTTGAAATTACATTTTGAAATATACCATAATTTGATAATATGTGAACCATATACTATTATTATTTCTAAAATAATTTACTTCAATATAATTACAAAATAAATGTTTTATATTCTAATGCAAATAAAACATAAATAACATTGAGAATAATACCAACATTGTAGTCACATATGAAATGGGGCAATTTATGTCATAGTTTGAATGACTCATTTCCATCACAATAATCAAACTCTAGAAATCTATGTACATGCCAAATCTACCATGTGTATAGGACTATGTTTGATTTGAGTAATGTAATAATTTTTCTTAGTCATAAAAACGTATTTAATTTTCATGTAAGTCAAAATGGACATAGTAAGTCATTTTAGACTAGTAACCTCAATTTCATATTTTATTTGGTCACAATGCTAGTAGCCTAAAAATCATGGTTTTGTAATAATGATGTAGCCATATGAGGCCAAATGACTATGATTGACAAACAAAATGTGGTTTGAGGTCTAGTTTTGGGGGGAGGAAATTGGTTGATTTCTTGAAAATTTTAAAGCAAATTAGTTGTAAGGTGTTATGCCTTTAAAAAAACATGTGTAGTAACTTTCAATTGTTTTTTCTTTCCTATACTTAATTTTTTAAAAAATAAAAAATAAAATAAAATAAATAAAATAAAATATATAGTCCAATTTTCTTGAAATTTTGGTGATTTAAAACCTAAAATCTAGGACCATGTGAAATGCAAGACTTTGAGAAAAAAGGCTTTGGAATCTTTATTTTCATTTGAAAATTCACTTTATTTGAAAAATCCAAGCATTCATAGATTTTAGTGTTGCACATTCATTTCTACCGAATCTAAAGAAAAGCAAACTTTTGAGGTTTTTGTCCCTTGAGAAATATTTTTCACTTTTTTTATTCCTTTTTAAAAAAAATAATTCTTATCACCTCTTTTTTATTTTTTCACTCTTACAAAAGTAAACTTTTATTTTCTTGATTGTTTCTAATTTTTTACGTTTTACATTTTCCTACAACATTTTCCTGCACTTGGCTTTTTATTTACCATTGTTACTGTTACCCACGAATGATTTACATCAATTCTTTATTTACCATGATTCTCTTGTTTACTTGATTTTGGGGTGATTTTGTACTTACTGTTTTTTGACCTTTACCCTGATTTTCTTACTTTTACTTTTTTCAATTTCCTGGTTGTTTTGTTCTGGTCTTTTTACCATGATTCTCTCTTCACTTTTTTTTGGGGGGGGGGTGATTTTGTACTTACTGTTTTTTTGACCTTTACCCTGATTTTCTTACTTTTACTTTTTTCAATTGTCTGGTTGTTTTGTTCTCTCACTGTTTTTGTTTTTTTCCATGGGGTTTTTTTACTTTTACTTTTTAAACTTTCGTGTTGTGTGGCAAGTTGCATTTTTACTGTTTAAATTTTTTACCATGATTATTTACTTTTACTTTAAAAAAATTTCAGTGCATCATTTTGTAATAACTACTGTTTTTTTTGGCTTTTATAATGATGTTTTTAACCTTGTGTTCTAAAAACTTTTCTGGTTGTTTTTGTACCTATTAAAGTTAACCATAAAGTAACCCTCTCTTCGCCCTGTCTTTGGGCCTCCTTTCACCCCCCCCTATCCCGTCTTTCAGTTGGTATCGGCGAAGTAAGTAAAGACATTTTAATTAAATCTCAGCATGAAATGTTGCAACTGAGTATGAAATGCTGATACCCACTCAGAATTTAATGCACAAGGTTCCAGACTAATTATAATAGTTGTACAGTTAGGAGCAGTGAAAACATATACGTAGCAGCAGTGGAGGCGTTCAGGAGATGAAAAGAAAGAAAGACAGGATGAAACTTAGTTTATCACCAAAATTGATGGTAGAAAGACAGGATGAAACTTAGTTTATCACCAAAATTGATGGTAGAAAGACAGGATGAAACTTAGTTTATCACCAAAATTGATGGTAGAAAAACAGGATGAAACTTAGTTTGTCACCAAAATTGATGGTTTTCTGATGAGTTTCATCCCCCGTTGAATGAATGCTAATGTACTTTTTTTGCAGGTGGTTTTTTGAATCTCAATCTCACCCTGTGTATGACCAAACTCAGGGTTCTGGTGCTGCGTTTTTCTTACTTTTAGGGATAATAACTCTACTAATATTATTAGAAGCTTTTTTACCATCTTTTTTTTAAACCTTTAGTTTTCCTCATTTTATTGCATTTTGTTTTAAACTAGGTATTACATATATTTTACATGTTATTTTTTACTCACTTTATGCACTTTCATTCATTAAGAATATGTTATTATTATGAACATTTTTTGCATGCAAGATTTTTAATATCATGCCTCACTCTCTACGTTACTATATTCGCTCAAAAGTGTCCCCCCCCCCAATGCCTCTCTCTCCCATTTGGGACAAACCCCAATAAAATAACCTTCTCAGGTTCTCCCAACATGTTTTTGTCGAATTGCAAGTGGGGGTGGGGACATTACATACTGAATAAGGGGTCTAAATTTTCTGGCCATAGGTAGTCAGTCCCCTTTTAAAGTGTAAAAGTGGCCTTTTTTTTTGAGGGAAAAAAAGGGTGTTATTAATGGAGTATAAGGTGTTCTCCAAATACACTAGGAAATTTGTTCAAGTGCTCCAATTTTTTGTCTCCAATTTTTTAAAGAAAAAAATGTTTTAAATGGATAATTTTTGTGAGGACAAAAAAAGCAAAGGTTTTTTAATTTGGTCCCCCAATTTTGTGAGGTTTAGGTGGGCTGTCCACCGTCCACAAAAATGTTTAAAACCAAGTTTGGTTACTAAGTGCATTCACACTTGATGTTAAGTCAATGTTAAATGAAAATCTAGGTGGCATCCTAGGTGGCACCCAATGTTAAATTGGGGTTTAAATGGGGGGGAGAGGTTTTTTTTTTGGTATTGGTGTTAGCCGGTTCTTGAAATTTTAGAGGAACCGTCGGGTCGGGGTTTATTCCTTTATTCCACCTTAACATGCTGCAATGGGACCCAGCTACGCTTTGAAATGGTCCAGGGGAAGGTGCAATTAAATACTCAAAAGCCCTTTCTTCTCTCGAAAACCTCGAATTCTTTGTTAAGTTAGGGGTTCCCTAGACCAAACTGCACCCCTTACAAACCTAATAATAATTGCAATCATTATGAATTAAGAAAACAAAAAAAAAAAAGATATTCATGTAGTGATTGGTTAGAACATTAGAACTTACAACCCATGTGATGTTTAATTTTTTTTTTGGGGGGTGTTTGAAACTTCACATGGTGGTGAGAAAAAAAAATTGTAGTGCTAGGGGTACCAAGGATCATTTTGGGAAAAAAAGAGCCAAACGTGGCCATATTTTGAGGACAATTTTTTTTTTCTGAATTCGCCATTTAGAAAATACGTTCCTGAGGAGGTTGCCAAAACAAAGCAAGTTTCTAAAATATTTCTACTTTCCCTTCATGACCTTTAGCCAAATTTGGCTCATTCCTTTTGTGGATGATCGCCAGTTCACCTACCTCACAAAATTTGAAAAGAAAAAACCCAGGTTAAACATTAGGACTTGGTGGCCGGCCTTGGGAGCAGGGTTTTTTTTTGTTTTCAAATTCCTCAAGTAAGTCTGCTGGCGAGGATCTCATTGGGAACGGGAAGCGAATATAGGCGGAAATCCAGCGCCCCCAGTGACGAGGGAATCCCCAAAAGTAACTGTGGTTAACGCGATTCAAGTTAAAGTCGGAGTTAAAAACCTGGAGTTAGCTATGGCGATGGCAGCAGCAAGCTCTGACGAAGAAGAAGAAGAAGAAGAAGAAGACGAAGCTTTGCTTGCCTGCCTCGTTTCCCCCTGCGAGCTCCACTGTAGCAGTAGTCACTGCGGGCAGCGGAATTTCGCACGCGCATTTCGTTTCTCCAAGCTTCAGATCGGTGTCTTGTTTGAAGGAAGCAAGAAGAAATCCCTTTTTTTTCGCTGATGTGCCTTCTTCCGTGCAGAGGATACGGGATTCGCAACTGGTTGCTATCAAAGGCTCGGTCGCTCGGTCGCTTCCCGTCCAGTGCCTGATATGGAGGGCTGATTAGCGACAGAGCTGACGCGCAAGGTTGTTGCACTTGTTCCTTCACCGCTCAGTCTCTTTCTTTTCTTCCTCGCGGGGAGTTTTCGTTTTCTCTTTCTCTTTTCCAGTACGTTTTGTGTGTTGCACAGTTTGCTGGAGGGCGATTTCATGGACTTTGTTGTCCATTCACAACACTTCCACAGCCACTTTCCTTTTGCACCTGCCAGCAGCCGTGTTGGTTGAGCTGCACTACTACTATTACTACTGCTGCTAGACCTGTGTCTTCGTGAAACCCTGATCACGTCTGAGACATGCAAATCAGCTAGAAATGTACAATTTTTCAGGAGAGTGTTGCCTTTTTCTATGCTAGAAGGCACCGAGCTTCTTGGTGCATCTTTCGGCCTCTGAGAGCAGCGGAAGCCTGCGCCTGTCTGTCTTCCGAGAGCTCCTTTCCGCGCTCAGTCTAAGCGGACGTCGTTTTCCTCTGCGCATGTGCGCAATCTCTCTCTAAACTCTCTCTCTCTCCTTCGTCAGTTTCAGTCAGCGAGTGGGAATTTCGAGCTCTCGCAGGTGCGCGATTTTGATTCTGCATCGAGTTCTGTGTGCAATAAACCCCCGGAGTTTGATGCGTTTTCCTCGTCAAATTGCAAGCAAGCAATCTAATTCTTCTTGCTTCCTTCCTGTGAGGAAAGACACAACAGGATGCGAAGAAATCAACGTTGTAGAAAACAGCGAACACTAAGAATTCCATTCACTGCGGCGAAGAAAGTAGGTCTACGGAAATGCTCGTGGATCTCAGAAGGATGTTATAGATAAAAGGACTTGGATCTTGTTTTCCTTAGGGAAGAAGAAAACAAAACACACAGGGAGAAGAGAAGTCTGTGAGTGGAGGAGCTGCTGCTGCTGCTGCTGCGAGAGAGAGAGAGAGATGGAGCGTTAGCTGACATTCGCGCGGCGGTAATAGATCTCAAGCAAGACTGGAGGAGTCATGATGGAGAGGTCGTCACAACAGGGAGGAGGCGAGACTCGGAAAGGATTCCCTTTGGTGGCGTCAGACTACAAGCTTTTCGAGGAAATAGGGCAGGGCGCCAGTGCAATTGTGTACAGGGGATTATGTATTCCTTTGAACGAGGTTGTGGCAGTCAAAACCTTGAATCTCGAGAAGTGCAACAGCAACCTGGTAATGTTTTTCCTTTCTCTCAACACACCTGAGAAACATTGGTGTTTTGTATTAAGAAAACTTCATGCTTGTGCTGTTCTGTTCCTTCCTCCCCCAATGTTTCTGATCTGCCTCCAACCATTGGATACTATCATCCAGTTAAGAAAGGCTCAAGAGCTCGACACATCTGTCTGCAATTCAGAAACAGATATCCAAAGTCTGGATCTGTTTAGGGTCATTGCATGAATGCTGCAGGTTTGATTTCAGGCATGAAGCTTGAGATATGTGTAATTAATGCAAGGAGAAGAGTAGAAGATCTTGGATACAAGAATGTCCTCAGGCCAGGTTGTGCTTCTTTGTGAATTGTAGTGACAATACTTTTATTATTGTATCCAAAGTCTGATCTGTTTCAGGGTCATTGCATGAATGCTGCAGATACTGATTTCAGATATGAAGCTTGAGATAACCTGCTTGAGATACCCGTAGTTAATGCAAGGAGCAGAGTAGAAGAAGTTGGATACAAGAATGTACTTGGGTCAGGTTGTGCTTCTTCGTGAATTGCAGTGATGATACTTTTATGATCAGATCCAATATCTGGATCTTTTCAGGGTCATTGGGTGAATGCTGCAGGTTCGATTTCAGGCATGAAGCTTGAGATACCTATAATTAATGCAATAGGGAGAAGTGTAGAAGAACTTGGATACAAGAATGTACTTGGGTCATGTTGTGCTTCTTCGTGAATTGTAGTGATGATACTTCTATGATCAGATCTGAAGTTTGGATCTTTTCAGGGTCACTGGGTGAATGCTGCAGGTTTGATTTCAGGCATGAAGCTTGAGATATCTATGAAGGCAGCAGCAGAGTAGAAGAGAATTTGGATACAGGAATGTGCCTGCTTTGTGATGAAGTTCAATGCTTTGTGTTTATACAAGCATTTTGACATTTGAACAAGATTTGTATGTTTCAACAGGACAAAAGTCACTGACCAACCATAATTTATGATCCTGTAAAAAGTGCAAGAGTTTCTTATCGAGAGTGCTCAATTGTCTGTTGTCTTTAGGATGACATTCGTAGAGAAGCAATGACGATGAGCCTGATCAGCCATGCGAATGTGGTTAAGGCACACTGCTCTTTCGTGGTGGACCAAAATTTGTGGGTAGTGATGCCGTATCTGGCAGGTGGATCATGTCTGCACATCATGAAAGCTGCTTTTCCTGATGGTTTCGATGAGCCTGTCATTGCAACTGTCTTGAAGGAAACATTGAAGGCAATTGAATACCTTCATCGTCAAGGCCATATTCACCGAGATGTAAAGGTATCCTGGCTTCTGCATCTTGACTTGGTTTTCAAATCTAGCTTTAGACAGGTTGACCTTGTTTAAATTATGTGGCACAGGGGTCATGTTTCATTGTGTTCATCTGGGCAAGTGGGTGGTTGCAAAGTGTGTGAGAGTATTGGTTCTCCTAGATCACCAAGTTGAATATGCTTTGTGATGATAACTGTCCGGAGTTGGTTTTGGAAAGTCCAGGAGGCTTACTATTGTTCACCGGTGACTTTGTGCTGAAGATGATCTATGATTTCAGCAGATATACCAATGTATGATTGGCTGCTCTAGCAATATTCATAAATACGACTTTCTGTGCAGGCTGGCAACATCCTAATTGATGGTAATGGAGCAGTGAAGCTTGGAGATTTTGGGGTTTCAGCATGCATGTTTGATACTGGGGATAGGCAGCGTTCAAGGAACACTTTTGTTGGAACCCCTTGCTGGTGCAATTTCTAAACTTTGTGGGATCATTGCATCTAGTGAATATTTGACTTCCAGATGTCAGTTCAAAAGCTGCTGTACAGTTTTCACAAGGTTTGGAATGACCCTAGGTTGAGTGACTGTCTGGATATAGGTTACTTATTTGATTATGGAGAATTGGCCTTGGTTTGATGATGAGTAAGAATGAGTGTGCTACATGGTGCACATTAATTCATCAAGGAATTATTGTTTGACAACTTGTAAGTTGATTTCCTTATCTGTGTCCCAATCAACTGGTTGTCATACTCCTTTGTTAGAATAAAATGTGGAGCCAAATTACAACCATTTGTGTTTTTGAATTCTTTCCAGGATGGCGCCAGAGGTTATGGAGCAGCTCCATGGGTATGATTTCAAGTAAGTTTGGATGATCCTTCTTTGGTCCTTGTCTCTCTTCTCTCATGATGGATTTCACCTCTTCTAGTATGTTGTGAACCCTTATGTCCTTGAGGTCTCATGTTGAAAAGGCTACAGATGCTGCATTTCGACATTTGCAATCAAACATGTTAAATGCAGTACAAGAATCTTTACATCAGGGGCTCAAGCAAACAGGGCAGGTGTGAGTATTAATTCGTGTTATTTTTGGTCCTGGAGGAAGAAGCTCCATTGCCTTTCCACTAATTATAAGCATGCAAAAGGCTCACAAATATTGCTAAGCATTCTAGTGATACTTCTGTTTCACCCTTCTCTTGCTGTGGTCAAGCTGTATTATATGGACAAAGACATCCACTGAGTAGAGTCGATTGAGAGTCTCTCATGTTTACAATGGTCATACTATGTTTTGCAGAGCTGATATATGGTCATTTGGCATCACGGCATTGGAGCTTGCTCATGGGCATGCACCCTTCTCAAAGTTCCCTCCGATGAAGGTACATTGTACACAATGCCTTTGTCCTCTCCAAATTTTTTGCTATCCTAACATGTCAAATATGCTGGTTTAGATAAGCTGGCTTTAAGCTGATATTGCGACAAACTTTGATCTCAAACTGTGTCAAACAAATTAGTTGTAGATTTTCAATGAGTGGCTATAGCAAATGGATGAATCTCTCACAAAATGGTGGCAGAGAAAAATTTATAGAGTGGTAGTGATTGCAGGGACTCATGCAAATGTGGAGTCTTTTTGATATAACCTCAAATGTTTGCTGGTGTTTATCATTGACTTTTTTTGACACTTCCTCAACAGGTGTTGCTAATGACAATGCAAAATGCACCTCCCGGCCTGGACTATGATCGAGATAAAAGGTTTTCTAAGGTCAGTCATCTATAAAGTGGTTTCTTGCTAACCCATTGCACACCAACCAGCTCTCTACATGTAGTTTGGGTGCTGTCTATTTGCATACTGCTGTCCAGAGATTGTCTGTATATGAGGCCACATTGAGGTTTTAAGTTTTTTTCAGTCTGCTTATGTTTTCACTTAGTGGGCTATAAGATAATAGAGGAACATATACTAGAGAGAGCCACAATCCTTGGAGCTTAAATTTTTCCACCACTTTTAGGTGATGCCTTATAATGCAAGCTTGGTGTGGGCATGACTTGTTTGCATGCACTGCATTCGATTGATGGGAATCCTTACCGTTGTGTTTATTCACAGAAGACATGCAACAATTACGGGTGTTGTAAAGCAAACACAGTTTTTAAGTTCTTGCACCATGCATCTGAGCAGGCCAGCCCTAATTTATGGTTTGCTTCTTGCCCTGTGCAGTCTTTCAAGGAGATGATTGCCATGTGCTTAGTGAAGGATCCAGCTAAGCGTCCAACTGCTGAGAAGCTGTCCAGACATTCATTTTTCAGGCAGGCTCGTTCAGCAGACTACATTGCTCGTCATGTACTGGAGGGCCTGCCTCCTCTAGGGGAAAGAGTAAAGAATCTAAAGGTAAGCAGGTGCAGTCTGATGATCTGGATTGGTCTCAAGAATTATAGGATGTGGAATGCTTTAGAGATCCATGTGGTAGTTTTAAGAATGTTCTGCAGAAGCTATTTGTGAGATCAAGGTGACATGTTCTACATAATCTATTTGTGAGATTGAGGTGACATGTTCTACATAATCTATTTGTGAGATCAAGGTGACATGTTCTACATGATCTATTTGTGAGATCAAGGTGCTGAAGAAGTGAGCATGACTCAAAGGCAAGGGTGAAGTCAAGGGTTTTTGAAGCTTCCTCTCATATTCTGTTTCATAGATAAATTCTTACCTGTCCATATCAATATGTGACAGATTAAGGATGCTAAGCTGCTTGCTCAAAAGGAAATGCCATACATGGAGCAAGAAGAGAGGTCACAGGTGCAGTGTGCTTTTCATCTCCTAGGCAATGTTCCGTGGAAATTGTTCAAATTAACTTACATGAAGCATTTACTACATTCTCTCCTTGTGCACAATCATTGTTGCAAGGCATATCCACTGAAGCTGTGTCTGTATGCAATCTTATCTGTACATATGTCACACATTTTGCTGGATGTTTTCAGAGTTCTGTGCAGACTGATGCTCTTGTGGTCAAGTTTTGGATGTGAACTCTCAATCCATGTGCTAACATGTATGTTCCATTATCACAGAGTGAGTATAAGAGAGGAGTGAGCAGCTGGAACTTCAATGTGGAAGATCTGAAGATGCAAGCAGCTATGGTTAGTTTCTTTTTGATTGATTCTAAACTCCTAACATATTGAATTGGTTACAACATTGTATATTGGAAGGAGTCCATTTGATACATGCAGGTATATCCAGTCGACATACCTTCCTCTTACTGACATCATGTCTAAACTGCCAAGCTCCTGCCAGATTCAAGATGATGACGATAGTCCAACCGCCAGAAAAGCCAAGGAAGTTGAGGAAGTTCTGAAGCAGGTTGAGGAAGGTCCAAAATCAGCCTCCAGAGGGACAGAAGGGTCTGCAAGCTCTTCTCCTAAGTTCTTACCAAAAGCTGCTGAACCATCCCTGAGCCGAGAATCATCATCTGAAAGGTTTCAGGTCCCTGTTACCATTCACTCCATCATAGCTGAGACTGCAAATGATGTAAGTATTTCAAGCCCTTCCAAGCACTTTTGGGTTGTACATTGCAGGCTACTCTTTTACCACTAGCATGTCTGCATTTGTGAACAGGCTGACCATACCAGATGGGGTAGCCTATGCTGGGCATTGTGGGATTGAAATCCCTGAAGTGTACCAGGAGAAGCCAAGCCAAGAGCTATACATTAATTTGATGAAGTGAAGCCAGAGCTTAGGTCCCTGACAAGGCAGGATGGATGGCTAGAGATACCATGATACATGAGTTGAAAAGAACCTAAAAAGTAGTCAAAGTTGATGAAATTCTGGGTGCAGGTTGTATGGTATGTCACCTTTTCTTTTCAGCATCAACTGCTGTGGAGAGATTTTCTGTCAGGACAGGGAGTTTGCCAGGAAGTCTGTTACTAAGTCTCAGCAGTGAATTTGTTAGTCTTGTTTGATGAAACAGGCAGGGGAGAGGCTGACAAGGATTCGATCAGGACCTTCATCAAATCCTGTGCAACCCAAATCGGGTAACAGTTCAAAGTATGTTTTGCCTTCCTTGATACTGGTAGTAGCTCAATGAATACCTGTATGGAGTGGATGCTAGGAGGAATTGGGTTTGATGCTGAGTAATCTGACTCTGATGAAGAAGCTTGAGCATTATCTGCTTTTGAGTGCCAAGTCATCCTGTCATCCACAGTCTCCAAGTCAGATCTGCTTTATTGTTGCTCCACCATCCAAAATGTAACTCAAGTCTGATGCCTGAAAGTGTACAGTGCAAAAGGGGACCAAAGTTATGAGATTTGCAAATTGGTGAGACCAATTGATCTGCTCTTCTGTGAGATGAAGAGAAATCTAAATTTGTATCACATAGTAAGGAGTCTTTGTAGTGTCAGTTCTTATATCTGTTTTGGAGTAGTAGTGTGTAATGGCTCCAGAATTTTCAGCATGTCTTAGAGAACTTTGCTATTGTGCACATCCACATGTTGTGTGGAATGAAAGATAATAAAATAAGTCTTGGAATGCTGTAGACTAGGTAGGACCAGGAAACATAAGGGCAGTTAGTTCCAAAAGGCTGTGTGCAGTAACCCTGAGAGTTTTGTAGATTTTGGAGGTAACAAGTGTTGTGTTCTGACCCATAGGTCTGGAACGGAATATTGGAGAAAAGAGCCCACGCATATGTGAGTATACTGTTGATGAGATTGTTCTGATCTGGTCAAGAATTTGTGTTGATTCTAAACAGGTCTGAACTGCTTGATGAGTGCTAGGTAGACGGATGCCATTTTTACTATTGTATGGTTGTTAGCACTGAACATGTCCTCTAACATGTTCCTGATCTCATCTGAAATGGAAGTCAAGGTGTGGTTATGATGTGGCCTGTGGAATTTGGAGAACTTCAATATGGAGAGCCTGCCTGTAGCCACATAACATACAGGATCCTGAAATTTTGTTTATTCTTCTAACATGTGTCTTGAGGCTTATCTGCCTGAAACAGTTTGTTAGATGTTCTCTCACGAAATTTTTATAATTCAAGGAAGTTCTGTGTTTCAATCCTATCATAGACAAGCTTTTGGTTGCCTGTTTATGAGTATCGGTGCAGTGTCATGAGCTATAATTATTTTCCCTTTTGCTGTAGCATGTGTAATGATGAGGGATTAGAGTTACATGTGTTCAGATGCTAGTGTGGCCAAGAGGGTATGGGAAGCAAAGACTTTTTTTGGTTTGTCATTTGTGACATCTGGATCAAAGATAAGTGGGGTCTGAAGTTTTATTGAAGCTAGATTTTTGTTGATCTTCATTTACAGTATCCTTTGCTTGATAGTAAAAAAAGTAGCTTAGGTTAGAATTGAAGTTCCAATGGCATACCCATTCCTGGTTGCTGTGGAGAGCTGCTTTCCCTCCTTAGATAGCTGCAGTGGGGTGAAAGCATGGATGTCAGAAACCTTCAAAAGGCACTAACTTCTCTAATGGTGTTGCAGAGGTCGATTTGATGTGTTTGAGGACGACCCAGGTCTTGGAAGTCCCAAGGCGCATGGGTCACCAAGGGAACATCGAAAATCAGAGGACAAAATGCAACCAAGACAAGAAAAAGAGGAGGGAGAACATCGGAAAGATGATGAGAGGGAACGCTATGAGGAGGGTTCCCGGGATTTCATTCGTCGCATAAGTAGCTTCTCTCATGTGTCAGATCGTGGGGTTCAATCATACCGTGGGCGAGAAGAAGTTAGGGATCGGGACAGGTAAAGCCTTTGTTCATATTATGTTGTGCCAGTATCTCTCTTTCTTATCTGCACTTATACTGTCTATATTACTAGTGAAGTGAAAGCACATAAGTTGCAGAATCCTTAGAGCTAGCTCAATTGGAAAAAGTTCTAATGATATGGATTACATGATCTATTGTTATATCAGTATCATATACAGTAGTAAAGAGTTTCAAATTCTAGGTAGAGACCAAGAAAGTCCACAGTGGTGAAGAGATACAAACACAATACTGGTTTGTCCAGCATTGTATTGCTAAACCTTCAATATTCCATCTTTTTTGATGGCTGCTTTTACACATTTGTCAGATTTTCTTCTGCTACACTAGTTTTCTCACATCGTTACCTTCCTTCTATGTGCTTATTGGCAGAGAAAGGGATCACCGGCACAGTGGACGAACTAGCGAAGAGTACTCACGAACTCCACAGCGGGAGCGTTCTTTCAATGGACCTTTGGCTTCTGTTGGTGATCGTTCTGTGATGGACCATCGACCTGCCAATGGGCATCAAGGGGGTTCGAGATCTACTTTGGGTTTGCTCCTTCTCTTGCATCATCTGAGTGTACACATCTGATTATTTTGTATGGTGTTGCTGTTGCTTTGGAACTTTGTTGTCTTCCTTTGTCATTGTTTTCTCTTTTCTGTCTCAACAGATTGTGCCTCACTTTCCTCCTGCTGCCAATGCTCTTAAATCTTAGTCAGTCCCTTCCTTTGAATACTGTGACAGGTACTAAAGAGATCACAGAAGAGAAGACAAAGGCATCTTCTCAGAAGGGGCCAGTGCTTCACAAAGGTCGCTTTTCTGTAACTTCAGATGATGTTGACTTGAAGGTGAGCATTTCTCTTGACAACACGTGTTGTTGTGGTGATGGAACTCATTGTACATGGTGTGTAGAGTGTGTTGTGAGAGAATTGACTTAGTGACACGGGCTTCTTCACTGTTAGGGGGACTGCTTCCTTCTCAGATCTCCACACAGTAACAGCTGTAACTGGGAACTTATTTTGGGAATTGTTGCCTAACACTTGGATTTGTCCTAGGTCTCTCCAATTTGGATGATGCCTTGTGAGGCCCAGGGCATCATAACATTTAGGCAGATCACTGGGAATATATAACCGATAAGAACTTTCAGGGTTGGTTGCTGTGATCCTAACCATTGGGCTATTGGTTTGATGCTAAGCAGGTCATTATGGCTTGTTCTTGAAGAAAGATGGGTGCTTAAAACATTTAGCATGAACCACAAGCCCTGGATTCTCAATCCTGAACCCAAGCCCTATACTTTTGGCACTGTTTCTCAATGATTCCTGTATCCCTGAGGTGTGGGTACCAAATTTATATGCCTTGTTACAGTGAGTTGAACTCAAATGTGTAGGCTTTTTCTGCCCTTTGTACTGAGGGACTGTTGACATGCAATTGGGCTTCTCTAGGGCTTAACCCATGTCCATATCATGAACACTTATGTAGAGTGCATTGACAAGCTTCTCTTCTGTAATTGGAGTTTACCAAAGAAAGGTGTCTGTTTGGAGTTTCTGCCTGTGGAATCTTCAAAGGTTTATCATTCCTAAGTGGGGAGCCCACTTTGTAAGCTGACTTTTTCCTCTTAAAGTTCATTTCAATGTCCTCCTGCTCTCTGATTTCTTTCATTCTTTATTGTTTGTTGGGTTTTTTCTTTTCTGGCCTTTTTCTCTTTCAATGTTAGTCTTTTTTTCTTGAGGACTTTTGTTATTATTTTTCTTGAGCTAGCCAGCACCATGGCTGAGTTTGCCTGCTACTGCTGTTCTTGTGACAGACACTCAGTACCTGGCTTAATGTTTGACATTTACCTGCACCCATTGTTGGAAACAGATGAAGTGAGTGGGGATGTTATGATAGCTTGTCAATACTATACATTTTGCTGTTGAAGGTCCCTCAACATGCATATGACCCATGTTGTTGTTCAAACCACTCATTAATTCTTCTGTTTTGCGGTCAGGTTTCTCTTTTCTCTAGGGTTGGGTTTCCATAAATGGTTTCTGTTTTTTTGGCGAGAACTGAAATATCCGGTTCCTTATTACAGGGTCATCTTCAGTTTCTTTTCAGGTTGATGTAAATTGTAGGTATTGAGAAATTCTCAATACTTATGAAGATATTCTCCTGTGCTTGGAACTCTGCCTATCTAGGACCCACTACAATTTAGTTTAAGGACCCCAATCAACCTGGTTGATTTTTTCACTGTGAAAAACTGATGCCAAGGTGAGTAAAAGTTTGGTTCTTGTGTTTAGCAGTTGTGGATAAGGAAGGGAAGTAAAATTGGAGTGAGGAAGAGATTCCAGTTCTGCTTTCCTGTACCTACCTTCAAGTTAAGTTCTTGCTTTCTAACTTCAATAGAGGTGATTTAGAGAATAAGTTAGCCTTGGAGAAACAAGGCTGTTATTTGACTTAGTTATTCTACTGCACAGGAGTCAAGACCAAAGTAAAAAGGACTGCAATGTGTAACATCATAAGACATAACCTTGAACATGAAGTGAGTGTGTCTGAACTCTAAGCGGAAATTTCCCGGTGCTTTTGGTTTGTTCTGGAGCTGCTTATGTGGCTGTTTATCTGAGTTTATTGTGTCTCCTTAAAGCTCAAGAAGGAATGAACTCCAAGCAAAGATGCTGGGATGAACTAAGTACTTGTCCAACAGCAGCTATTTTCAAGTTGCCAAGCTCTATCCCTTGGAAAGGAACCTCCTGTCAAACTGGCCTAGTCTTGGGATGTAGTGGTTAGTTTTTCTTTTTTCTTAACAACAATGTTAGTTGCCTCAATTGAGTTCCTCCTTTGTTATGACTAACTGGGAATTTGTGTCCAAGGTCAGATGTATTGAGCACCATGACACATGCCTCTTGTTCTGTGCATGAGATCTATGGCCACAATGCTATAAAATGCAAGTAACTGTCTGATTTTTGCACTGGTCGCATTAGAGTCTGCTCTTGACTGCATTGCCTTCATGCTCCAGGCTTGACTACTTATGTGTTGAAGCTCTGTCTACACTCAGCTCAGTCTCTGCAGACCAATATTTGTGTCTCTCTTGCTTCTTCTGGGATATTTTGATCAGCATGATTCTCTTCCTAGGGTCATAGATGATGCCCTGTGTACTTTGGTATCCCCTATGTACCCATGGGAAATAGCTCGTCCTTTACTTTTGCTTATGCTAAATTGGATTTATTGCCCAAATTGGACAATGCCCGTGGTCCATTCCTAGTGCGATGATTTTCTGTTCATTTCTAGCTTGATGAAATGTATGGCATTTTTTTAGCTGTAAGAAACATGAGCATGGATGGTCTTGATGTGGCCTTCTTCTGAGCAGGATGGTGATGTCTGTAATCAGTGGAACTTGGATGGAAAATTTCTTGCCAGGGCATGGTTAAGAGGAACCTACTGTTGTTGATCTTGGTGACAGTCAAATTCTTTTTAAGCTTTCCATCATTGTACAGAATTCTGATACGGACATTCTTGTTGTAATGTGGTATTTTATGGGCGAGGCACAATACCCTCTTTGACCTTGCAATAGATGATAGATGAAAGTCTTGTTGGTTCCTTGTGCAAACTCAGCTTGCACAAGCTTGGGTTAAGAAATAACATGTTTCTAGGTCCTTTACTCAGGTCCTAGAAAGATCCTGGAAGGATTCTGTATATCTGCTGCTCGAATCAAATCTGTAATTTCTTATTTGGCAATAATTTCCAGTTGGGAGAGGAACTTTTTAGGAGAGCCTAATTTATGTTTCTTTCTTGTGCACGATGGTACGCACTGTGCAGAGTGTATCAATTCACAAGTCGGCCAGTGTGGGTGACTTGTCTTCTGTGCGAAGGCACCCTGTATGTCTTCTGGGCTGA